>Ga0326728_10002711_pt1 | contig 57866 bp, 56 predicted proteins | sample MB3enrmetagenome_FD_207602 | JGI IMG/M metagenome (GOLD analysis project Ga0326728, IMG submission 207602) | Lab enriched peat soil microbial communities from McLean, Ithaca, NY, United States - MB31MN | ecosystem: Environmental > Terrestrial > Soil > Wetlands > Peat | place: USA: New York... | reverse complement strand
CACCACGAAAGCGAACCTACCGCGCAGAAAGGTTTCAACTGCCGCTCGCTCAACTTATGGACCGCCTCCTTATTGCACAACGCGCTCACCAAGGAGCATCGAATGACTTATTCTAGCGCCTATGCCCTCGGGAGGTGCCCCGATCAGACGTCAGGTTGTACCGAGAGTCAGTCGAGGTCCGGCTGGGTCCAATACAACCTGAATTTCCATTATGCACGCCGGCCCGGTCGACGATATACACGTCACAACCCCAAATGCAATTGCCAGTCGGATTTTCAATATTCGGCGCTTCCAGCGACCACGGAAGCTACCCGTTCTCCCTCTCTTGGGGGCCCCCAAGTCCGACCGGTATCTCCGAATGACGCGGGGGCACGCGCCGACGGAGTTTCGGCAGCTTTGCTGGAGTCTTAACATGCCTGGCGTCTAAACTCCTCACTCATTGTGGATAAACCAAAAATAACCACCAATAACAGGCGCTCCCCAGTCTACTACTAAGGCTTTCGCGGAAACTAGAGCGCCAAAATGTCCGCTCTGTGGGCTCATCCTTCAGTTGCGCCACGCCGCGCGGCACGGATGGGAGGATTCTTGTTGATCCGTTGGAGGAACTCTACTCGAACAATGGACAAATTGTCATATCGGATGTTCTTCCATGGTGAAGCCTAGTTACAGACTTTTCCCCTAAGTCCGCGGCTTTTCGTTCTCCCGGCGGGACGAACTTGAGACCTCCAAAACATGTCAGCACTATTCCGCCACGTGCCACTGACGATATCTTAGAACAAAACTTGAAAATGTAGTCACGGGCGTGTACACGCCGCGCAACGCGAGCACGAAGGTTCCAGGACATCAAAGCTTCACTCCAACAACTCTATCGGCAAGACAAGCGTCCCTGGCTGGTGGGCTTTAGCGGCGGCAAGGCCTGTCCTGAGCCCATTCGTTGCACTCAGGGTGGACTGCGCGAAGGAACAGCACCATGCTGGCCTCGCTAATTTTCGATGCTGTCCTATCCATCCCCGCCGAACAGCAAAAAAAGCCCATCGCGGTCCTTTGTACGGACACCCGCGTGGAGATTCCCGCCATTGTAAGCTTGATTACCCAGTCATGAAGGGATAGACTTCAGCCCGAGAATCAGTGGGATTGGAGTGCCCGTAAAGGTGTAATCTGTCCGTACGATGGCTTCTTTAACCCGCGGGCTCAGTCTCTATGCCCAATCGCACAAGCCTCACAGGTAGCGAGCTTTTCATTGTCGACAACAGTGACGAGGACTGGAAAGTCCTCCGTTACCTTCACGACTGGTGTCAGATCTCCAAGGGGATCGACTGTGCGACGGGATAATTCGAAATCGCAGGGTTGCTTGCTCTGAACGACGAATGGCAGAAGGTCGATCAAATTCGCATCCTGATGGGGGACGAAGTCTCCCAGCGCACCAAGACTGCTTTTGAAGAGGGCCTTAAGAAAATAACCGGGCGGCTGGACAAGAGTCTGGAATCCGAGAAGCTCAAGAATGACTTCCTCGCAGGTGTTCCAGCCATCGTGGAGGCCATACGCTCCGGTAAGATCGCCTGCCGCGTGTACCGCAAGGACAAGTTCCATGCCAAGGCCTACATTACCCACGCCAGGATGGAGGTCGTGGGCTCTGCCGGGCTCGTGGGCTCCTCGAATCTCACTTACCCGGAATTACCGAGAACGTCGAACTTAACGTCCAGATAACCGGTCGCCCGGTAACAGTGCTCCACGAGTGGTATGAACAGCATTGGGCTCAAGCCGAAGACATCACGCCGGAAATCCTTCGCACCATTGAACGTCACACACGGGAGTATTCGCCCTTTGAGGTATACGCACGCGCGTTGCATGAACTATTCCGGCGTTATGAGATGACGGATAAGGAGTGGCTGGAAGAAAAATCCCGGGTTTACCCCGTGCTCGACCAGTATCAAAAAGACGGATTCCACGACCCGCGCAGGGCGGCGAGCAAGGTGAGTGGACCGAGGAGGCAGGCGACACCAAATGGTATTTATTTGATTTAGCCGACGAGAAGATCGCCGACGGCCCCACGGAGATTGTCAGGCTAATCCGCTCGACTCCGGATACGCCCCGCAAGCACGACATTCCGTATCAGACCCTTTCAGAAATCCGGGCCAAGGTGGAAAAGCACATCAAGAATTCGTATTTGAAACAAGTGCAAGCCCCCATCGGTGTTAGGCCCAGGCTGAAAGCCTGGCTGGAGTTGTCTTAATTTGGAGTGCGACCGCGAAGCTGTCGCTTTAGATTTTAGGTGTTGCTGTTTTCTTTGCAAAATTTGTCATTCACACGAAAGGATAAAAGCGGCAGCTTCGCGGCCGCAGTCCAAATGAGCGATTGGCCACATAGTCCGGTGCATCGATTAGGGCAAGCCGGGTCATACATGGTTACGTGCGGCACGTACTTGAAGGAGCATCACTTTCGAGGGGCGCAGCGGCTTGAGTTTCTGCACGATTCCCTGTTGGGACTAGCCGAGGAATATGGTTGGAATCTCCAGGCTTGGGCCGTGTTCTCCAACCATTATCACTTCGTCGCCATTTCACCGCCGGACGCGGAAACTCTGGTGCTTTTCCTTAAGAAGCTTCATTCGGACACGGCGATGGCGGTAAATCGCTGGGATGGCGCGCCTGGGCGCCAGGTGTGGTTCCAATATCGCGATACCCACCTGACCTTTCCCAAGTCGTACTATGCGCGGTTGAATTACGTGCATAGCAACGCCGTGCATCACCGGCTGGTGCGGGTGCCATCACTTTATCCGTGGTGTTCAGCCCGCTGGTTCGAGCGCCGTGCGACGACAGCATTTTACAAGACGGTGATGGGGTTTAAGTCCGATCGCATTAACGTGCCCGACGACTTTGAAGTCGACTGGCACCCCGACGCTGAGTAATGGCGAAGCCTTTGGACTGCGGCCGCGAAGCTGCCGCTTTGGTATTTTCGATTTGCTCTCTTCTCTCAGCAATTATCGTTCACCCCGAAGCGTTAAAGCGGCAGCTTCGCGGCCGCAGTCCAAAAGCGCTGCGCGCAGGTGAAGAGGAACATTTATGAGCACCCCGGACATCGAACGACTCCGCGCCATCAAGAGCTTTCCTTCCCTGGTTAAATACTTGCGCGACGAGCTGGATTGGCCCATCGACTGTGACAATTTCGAAGACCTCACCTTCGACTACGAGCCCGAAGAATTGGGCCTGGACGCCAAAACCGCCGTCAAGATCAAAGAGATCAAGCAACTGCGTCCATTGGCCTCGAACCAGCCGTGGGGAATCTTCTTCGGCAACTTTGAGCCCAAACGCCTTCCCGTCGTTGTCCTCCGCCGGATTTTGCGCTCACTTGTCATTAAGAAACGCCAGTCCGCCAACAAGCCGCAGCAGGCCGCATGCAGCTTGAGTTGCCAAACCTCTGGAACGGTACAGCGCCATTGAAAGAGCTAGTAAGTAATGCACCCTATTTCTTCCTCGTTCGGAAGGACTTTTCCGGCAGGAATGAGTTTGAGGAGTTCATCTCGCTAAAGGAGACGATGCCTATAGCCCCGAATACCGGAGCCGCTATGGGGAGTTTCTGAAGATTGATTTCCCGCGCCTGCCGCCCACGTCCAGCCTGGAACTGTTCCGCGCCCTGGCCAAGCTCGGCGGGGACCTCGTCGCCCTTCACCTGATGGAATCCCCCAAGCTGGAGAAATACATCACGAAGTACGCGGGCAAGGGCGCGAGCGATGTTGCACCGGGCTATCCCAAGTTTGCCCCTTTGGACTGCGGCCGCGAAGCTGCCGCTTTTGGTTCGAACGCCCAACCCGGCGGCTCAATCGAGGGCGGGAGAAAAAATTCCACAGATGAAAGCGGCAGCTTCGCGGCCGCACTCCAAAGCGCTTCGCGCAGAGGTAAAGTTCATATCAACCCAAAGTGCTGGTTCGAGGGCGTTCCCGAAAACGTCTGGAACTTCCACATTGGCGGCTATCAGGTCTGCGAGAAATGGCTGAAGGACCGCCGCGGCCGGGTGCTTTCCGAAGAAGACATCGCCCATTACCAGAAGATTGTCGTCGCCCTGAAAGAAACCATCCGCCTGATGGCCGAAATCGACAAAGTAATCGAAGCCCACGGCGGCTGGCCCGGAGCCTTTTTGAAAAGTTGATGTACTAGCGGCCAATTCTCATGAGCGTTTCTGTTCGGTTCGTATATGACACCCCACAACGGGAAACTGCCTCGCTGCTGTGCGGGGCCTAGCAGGGCTCCGGCAGCTCAGCTGGTAGCGTACGCGTTCTTGGCGTTCGTCTGCGGCTCTTCGTCATTCCATGGGAGCCCGTGTTGGCATATTAATATCGTGGTGGATGATCCCATGTTAAGAACCGCGGAGGAAGCCAGACTGCGGCTACCTCTACGCTACCCACTCGTAAGGCTTTTTCATCCTCTACTTCAGACCGGTTTATCCCGGCGCTCGCCTTGACCGGTTTGTAGAGACTGTGTTAGGTTGCCTAATTTGTTTCAGTAATTCTTTTCAGTGGGAGGACAAGATTGGCGGGGCCGGCAGAAGCGGTGCTCAAACGCACGGCGCTGAACGCGGTGCATCGGGCAGCGGGCGCCAAGATGGTGGATTTTTGTGGCTGGGACATGCCGGTCGAGTATTCCGGCATCACCCGCGAGCACCTTGCCGTGCGCACGGCGGCGGGACTTTTCGATGTGAGCCATATGGGGGAAATCGAAATTTCCGGCCCCCAGGCGATCAACCTGCTCCAGCACGTCACTTCCAACGATATTTCCCGCCTCCAGGATTATCAGGCTCAATATAGCGCGCTGATGATGCCCAACGGGTGCGCCGTCGATGATTTGATCGTTCACCGCATCACCGAGGACCAATACCTTCTCTGCGTGAACGCCGCCAACACCGACAAGGATTACGACTGGATTGTCCGGCATAACTCCTTCGGGGCGGACGTCCGTAATGTTTCAGGGCATTATTCCCAGCTCGCTTTACAGGGGCCGCGTGCGGCGGAGATCCTGGCGAAAGTCGCGGATCCGGATCCGGCGGACTTGAAGTATTACTGGTTCCGGCCGGCGCGATGTTCCGGCGTCGATGGAATTCTGGCGCGCACGGGTTACACCGGCGAAGATGGCTTTGAGTTTTATTTCCGTCCTGACCGGTCCGTGCAGGTTTGGGACGCGCTTCTCGAAGCGGGCAAAGGGGAGGGCCTGATTCCAGCCGGGCTCGGCGCTCGCAACACGCTGCGGCTGGAAGCTGCCTACCCTCTTTATGGACACGAACTCGATGAAGAGACGACGCTTCTCGAAGCCAACCTGGGCTGGATCACAAAATTCGCCAAGGGGGAATTCCTGGGCCGCGATGCGCTCCTCCGCCAGCGCGAACAGGGCGTCACCAAGAAGCTTATCGGGTTTGAAATGTGCGGCCGGCCCATCGCGCGCGATGGGTATCCGGTCTGGATGGACGGCCGGCCCGCCGGGAAAGTCACCAGCGGTTCGCCCGCACCCTTTCTCCAGAAGAATATCGGGTTGGCTTACGTGCCCCCCTCGTGCGCCGAGGTGGGCCGGGAAATTCAGATAGAAATTCGTGGGAAATTCGCGCCCGCGCGGATTGTGGCGTTGCCTTTCTACAAACGGTCGAAGTAAGGAGATTTGACGCGGGTTTCATCAGCCTGCCGCCTCCGCCGAATTGGCGTTTGGAGCCACGAAGCGGAGACGGTGCAAGCAGAACGGAAAAGAGGTCTCCATGTACCCACCAGAATTCCTTTACACGAAAGATCACGAGTGGATCCGGGTAGACGAGTCCGTGGGAACGATCGGCATCACCGATTATGCCCAGAAGGAGTTGGGTGATGTCGTTTTCGTGGAACTGCCCAAGCCCGGCGAACACGTGGCGGCGGCGGAATCCTTCGGCACCATCGAGTCGGTCAAGGCAGTTTCCGAACTCTACTCCCCGGTCAATGGAGAAGTGACCACCGTCAACGGCAAACTGCAGAACAATCCGGAAATCGTGAATACCGATCCCCATGGCGAGGCCTGGTTGATTCAAGTACTTCTGGCCGACCGCAGTGAGATTGACAAATTGATGACGGCCGATGAATACGAAGCGTACATTAAACAGGAAAAGGCCCATTGATGCGCTATTTGCCCAATTCTCCTACCGACCGGCAAGCGATGCTCCAGGCCACGGGCAAGACCTCGAGTGACGATCTCTTCGCACAAATCCCCGCGGCGCTCAGGTTCCGCGGAGACCTGCATCTTCCCGGACCACTCTCGGAAGCTGAAATCCTGGCGTTCTTCGAGCAGGCGGCAGGGGAGAGCAGCCGCGAGTATATTTCCCTGCTGGGCGCGGGAGCCTATTCGCACTATCGCCCGGTCGTCGTCGATGCCCTGCTCTCGCGCAGCGAGTTTTTCACCGCTTACACACCTTACCAGGCGGAAATCGCTCAGGGGACCCTCCAGGCGATGTTCGAATTTCAGACCTTGATGGCACAGCTCACCGGCCAGGAGGTCTCGAACGCTTCGCTTTACGATGGGTCGACCGCGACCACCGAAGCTGTGCTCATGGCCCTGCGCGTTACCCACCGCCGTCGCGTCGTGCTGGCACGAACCCTGCACCCTGAATACCGCCAGGTGCTCGAAACTTTTGTGCGGCAACAAGCCGTCACGCTTGTCGAGGTCCCTTACGCTGCCTCAGGCCAGATCGACATGGCGCAACTCGACGCGGCGCTCGATTCCGAGACCGCCGCCGTGGTTATCCAGTCGCCGAATTTCTTCGGAACTCTGGAACGCACCGCGGAGATCGCATCCCTCGCCCACCGTCAGGGCGCCCTGCTGATCGTCGCCATCACTGAGCCGCTCTCCCTGGCTGTCGTCAAACCTCCCAGCGCCGCCGACATCGTGTGCGGTGAGGCGCAGTCCTTCGGAGTGCCGGTCTCATACGGCGGACCCTACGTGGGCTTCCTGACTACTCAGGAAAAATTCGTGCGTCAGATGCCCGGCCGGCTCGTCGGCCAGACGGTTGACACCGAAGGCCGGCGTGGTTTCTGTCTGACCCTCGCCACGCGCGAACAACACATTCGGCGTGAGAAGGCCACATCCAACATCTGTACCAACCAATCGCTGTGTGCGCTGGCCGCAACGATTTACCTCTGCCTGATGGGCAAAACCGGTCTCAAGCTGCTGGCGGAGCAAAACCTCGCCAAGGCCCATTACGCCGCAACGCGGCTGCGGGCCATCCCCGGCGCTGCCACGCCGTTTAATGGTCCCTGGTTCAATGAGTTCGTGATCGAGGTTCCGGGCGATGCCGAGCGTCTACTCGAAGAGTTGCGGCATGAGAAAATCATCGGCGGCTTGCCTTTAGGTCATTTCTATCCGGAACTAAATAACCATCTGCTGATATGCCTCACGGAAGTAGTGAGCAAAGTCGCAACGGACCGCATGGTGGAGGTGTGCCGTAAGTTCGCGGAAAGCCCCGGGCTCGCCGCCCTGACCCCCCAAGCCGCCTCTCTGCCGGCCGGCCGCAAGTCGAGGTGAGAACACGACGGCCCCCGGGCAGGGTCCGCCTGCGGGACTTTTGGTAACAACCGATGAAAATGGAAAATCGGATTCGCGAAGCTCGACCCCATGTCACGCGCAATGAAGCGCTGATTTTCGAGCGGAGTTCTCCTGGTAAGGTGGGCGCCGAACTTGCGCCCCTGGACGTCCCCGCCGTGTCGCCCGCTGAATTGCTCGGCGCGGATTTTGCTCGCACCGAAATTGACGGCTTCCCGGAGGTCTCCGAACTCGAGGTCATCCGCCATTTCACGCGGCTGTCCACTTGGAATTATGGCGTGGACACGGGCCTTTACCCCCTGGGCTCCTGCACGATGAAGTACAACCCGCGCATCAACGAAGTGGTGGCTCGGCTGGCCGGCCTTGCGACCGATCATCCCTATGCTCCCGAGGAATTGGCGCAAGGTTGTTTGCGGATTCTACATGAGACCGCTCGCTGCCTGCGGGAAATCACCGGCATGGACGCCATCTCCCTGCAACCCTCCGCCGGCGCCCAGGGAGAGCTGGCGGGCATCCTCATGATTCGCGCTTGCCTGGAGGAGCGCGGCAACCCCCGAAAGTACATCTTGATTCCTGACTCCGCGCATGGCACCAACCCCGCCAGTGCGACGATTTCCGGATATGCGGTGCGCAACATCAAGTCGAACGAATTCGGTTGCATTGATCTCGGCGAGCTGGAGCGTGCCACGGATGCCAACGTGGCCGGATTGATGTTGACCAATCCCAACACACTGGGGATTTTCGAGTCGGAAATTCACAAGGTGGCGGAGATCGTCCACGCTAAGGGCGGCCTGGTTTACATGGACGGCGCCAACCTGAATGCCCTGGTGGGCATCGCGCGCCCCGCGGATTTCGGCGTCGACGTCATGCACCTGAACCTGCACAAGACCTTCTCCACCCCGCACGGCGGCGGCGGCCCGGGCTCGGGTCCGGTGGCGGTAAAGAGAATTCTGGAGCCCTACCTTCCCTTGCCCACCGTGGAGGAATCGCCCGAGGGGAAACCCTACTTAAACTACGACCGCCCCAAGAGCATCGGGCGCGTGCGGGCCTTCTATGGAAACTTTGGAATGGCGGTTCGCGCCCTGGCCTACCTCCTGGCCAATGGGCCCGAAGGGCTGCGCCAGACGACGGAGGATGCCGTGCTGAACGCCAACTATGTGCGCAGCCAATTGCGAGGCCATTACGACCTGCCCTATGACCAACCCTGCATGCACGAATGCGTTTTCTCGGACCGGCGCCAAGCCGCGAAGGGCGTCCGCACCGTCGACCTCGCCAAGCGTCTGATCGATTACGGCTTCCATCCTTACACCACGGCCTTTCCTCTGATCGTGGCGGGCGCACTGATGATCGAACCAACGGAAAGCGCCAGTAAGGAAGAATTGGATGCCTTCATCGACGCGCTCAAGTCGATTGCCGAGGAGGTCGAGCAAGATCCACAATTTGTTCTGAAGGCCCCCTACACCACGCGCGTCACTCGCCTCGACGAAGTCGCTGCCGCCCGCAAGCCGGTGCTGCGGTGGAAGCCGCAGCCGTAACCCGAACTTCTCACCATCAAAGGGCACGGAACGCCTAAACTTTCCTCTTCCTTGCAGCACGCCGATAGTTTATGGGCGGAAAAAGGTTGGCAAGGCTTATCAATCCTTCCCATAGCCTTCAAAGACGCTTCGCAGACACAACTTTGTAAAGCCTGCACAGCGGGCTAGCGATACCCCTAGCGCGGGGACAATTCGGACAATTTGCCGCCCCGCCTTGATTGCTTGGCTGCCGATAGCCCAAATTGTCAGGGCAGCGAATTTACCATGACAAAATTTGGTAGTGTCCTAGTTTGCGGTGTAGCGCCGGGCTTTAGCCCGGCATGTGCCGCCCTAAAGGGCGGCGCTACGTTCAAATTAGTCGGCACCCAAAATTTGTTATCATGTCGCTCAGGAGAGCTTCATGCCATCATCCTGCCGGCGAGATTTTCTGAAGCAATCTGCCGCCCTGCTGGCTTTGGGAGGGACGTCACCCATGACCGCTGAGCCTCAACGGGAAGAATCCATCCCGGATTTTGCCGTTTATCAAACCTATCAGGCCCGACGCCGCAAGGAGCTGTGGAGCCTGCTGGGAGATTTGCCTTGGGGCCACCCGCCCGGTCCGGCGCAGGTGCTGGCGAGCGAAAAGCACGATGGCTATACCCTGGAGCGGTTGGTTTTGGACCTCAACGGCCTTGAACCGGTCCCCGCCTTGCTGCTGATCCCGGACCAACGCGCGGCGCGTGCCCCGGGCCTTCTCTACATCCACTGGCACGGAGGGATGTACGGCCTGGGCAAGGAGCAACTCCTGGTGGGTGTTGATGCCCAGCCCGCCTATGCTCCCGTCTGCGTGGAAAAGGGCTTGGTGACTCTGGCCATTGACAGTTGGTGTTTCGGCGAGCGCAAGCATGATGAAAACGGCAGCCGCGGCGAAATGGACACCTTCAAATACATGCTTTGGAACGGCCAGGTTTTGTGGGGAATGATGATGTTCGACGAATTCCGCGCCTTCGATTATCTGGCGAGCCGCCCGGAGGTTGACTCCAACCGCATCGGGGTCCTGGGAATGTCCATGGGATCAACCAAGGCGTGGTGGCTGGCGGCGCTCGAAACGCGGGTGCGGGCTTGCATGGACGTTTGCTGCCTCACCGATGCGGAGGAGCTCATCCGCATCCACAACTTGAGCGGGCACGGGGTTTACTACTTTGTGCCCTCCTTACTGAAGCATTTCCAGACGGCGCAAATCAACGAACTGATCGTGCCCCGCCCGCGGCTGAGCGTGAACGGCCGCCAGGATGACCTGACCCCGCCGCCAGGTGTCGAGCGAATCCGCGACGACCTGTTGCCCCTCTACCAGAAATACGGCAAGACCGAGGATTGCCACATCGAGCTCTTTGACTGCCCGCACGTGGAACTCCCCCAGATGCGCCAACTCATTCTGGGCTGGATGGACAAGTATTTGCGGGCGCCGCAAGCCATTTGATGGGAATTAACACTGAGCCCGGTAGTAGCACAGCCACTCCTGGCTGTGAAGGAGAAACATCACAGGCATGACTGCCTGTGCCACAGGCGGGTAGCCACGGACAGTGCTTTCCCGGCTTTTCTCAGGCGCGATATCCCGCGGGCATCCTTACATAATTAATCTGCATGGGGTATTCCGCTACCGTATGGAGTAGTAAACCCCTGTATTAATTATTGAATTAATGTTTATCATGTTGAGAGCTACCTTTGGGAGCCGAATACATCCCGACAAAAAGCGCCGGGACGTATGCGCCACCCGCGAGGACGCGCAGCATCCTACCAGTTGGCGCAGCGAGTTTACGCTACTTGCCCCGGAACAGGTATGTCCTTAGCTTGTCAATATGTCCTATCGGAATCCCAACTGCAGCGCTGGTTGACGCCGCGCCCGAAGTTCAGTAGCGTTCTATTCATCATGACAACCACGCGTCGAACCTTCCTCGCGCATCTTTCGGTGCTTGCGGCTGCTCTGGCCACGGCCGCGGAGCGCCTTCCCGCTAACCAGAACGTGAAGTGGGCTGTATCCCTCAACCTTTGGACGCATCTGCCTCCCTGTCCTTTCACTGACATCCTCGACGTGATGAAGGATACGGGCTTCATCGGCATACGCGTGACAGGTTTCCCGGGATTCCTCCAGAAGTACCAACTCACCATGCCGCAATTACACCGCGAGCTCTTGCGTAGGAACCTGCACATCGCCACTATTTCCTGGAACGCGCCGCTGCAGGACCCTGCGCAACGAGAGAAAGTCATGGAGAGTGCGCGAGACGCCATGAAGTTTCTCGCTGATTTCGGCGCCAACCACCTCCTGGTCTTTTCGCCAGCCCGCACCGCACCCGCATCAAACGCACCGGGCGCCTTCCGCGAGTTGTGCGAGCGGTGCAATCAGGTGGGCGAATTGGCTGGCAAAATGGGGTTCACCGCCGGCTTGCACAATCACCTGGGCCAGATGGTTCAGAACCAGGACGAAGTGGACCGTTTCATGACCACGACGGATCCCAAGCTCTTCGGATTGTCTCCGGACACGGCCCATCTGCACTTGGCGGGCTGCGACGTGGTCGGAACCATCAACCGGTACAAGCACCGGATTCATTTTCTCGACTACAAGGACGCGAAGTGGATGACTCCTGCGCACGACTGGGTTGAGCCCAACGGCAGCGTTCTGCCCAAAGATTCGTCCGAGGCCCGGTTCCTCGCCAGCATCTATGACTTGGGAGATGGTGAAATTGATTTCCCGGCCTGCCACCGGGTTCTCAGGGACGTGAAATATCGCGGATGGATTTGCGTCGATCTCGATACCGCCCGCCACGGCGCCCTCGCAAGCTACCAGCGATGCGGGGCATACGTGGTTCGAAAACTTGAAGCCATCTATGCTTGACCAGGAGGATCACCATGGCCCCACAAATGAATCGGCGCGAGATGCTCTTGGGAACTCTAGCGCTCGCCGCACCCATACCCGTTCCCAAGTACCGGATTATCGATCCGCATGTACATGTTTGGGTCAACGATCCGCGCTACCCTTGGGCGAAAGAGACGACTTCGCCACCGAAGAAAGACGCCACGCCGGAGATGTTGCTGGCCCTCATGAAGGCCAACAACGTGGCTCGGACCGTGCTGGTTCAGGTTATCTATTACCGATGGGACGACCGTTACGTTGCAAACGTGCTGAAGCAATATCCCCGCTGCTTCAAGGGCGTCTGCCGCGTGAACCCGGAGGACCCCGCTGCTCCCGACGAACTTTCCAGGCTGGTTGAGCAGGGGTTTCGGGGGGTTCGGATCAGCCCTGCGGCGGACCCCAGCGGCGATTGGATCACGGGCGACCTGATGCCGCCCCTGTGGCAGCGCACCCAATCACTCAAAGTGCCCATGCAGGTTTATACATCCATCGACCGCATTCCCGACGTGGGCAGGCTGATTGAAAAGTTTCTGGATTTGGACGTGATCATCGATCACATGGCCGATTGCCCGGTAGACCAGCCCCGCGAACTCGATAAGCTGCTCGCGCTGGCCCGTTATCCCCGCGTCTTCGTGAAAATCTCCCACACGTGGTCGATTTCGAAACAGCCTTACCCTTGGCTCGACGCGCAGGAGCACGTGAAGCGGCTCTATGCGGCGTACGGTCCAACCCGCCTGATGTGGGGAACGGATTGGCCTGTCCACGAAGCAAAAACGGTATATAGTAAAACCCTTTCCGTGGTTCGTGACGACATGAAGTTCTTAAACGTGGAAGACAAGAGCTGGATCCTTTCAAAAACCATCGAACGAATTTGGCGATTTAGCTGAGCTGCATACCCGAATCGTTCGAGCGGGTAGCGCAGACGTACGCGTTCTTTGCGTTCGTCTGCGGCTCTTCGCCATCGGGTATTAATAAATATGTATACGTTATCATGTTAAGAACCGCGGAGGAGGGCAAACGGCGCCCACCTCTGCGCTACCTGCTACCAGGTACCAGATGAAGAAGAGCCGCAGAGGAGGGAAAGTACGCCCACCTCTGCTACCGGCTGAGACCGCCCGTGGTTCCAACGCAGCTATGGCGTGTTCGGTCACTTCGACGCAGCTTGGAGCCCAAGCTTTTTGCCGGCATAAGCCAGGCACTCCTTCACATGGTCTTCTTCCTGCCGGCGCCGTGCCGCGCCTTCGAGGTCCGAAACGTGAGGAAGCGGCTCCCGAGGTGGGTGCTCCCGGACGAGCGCCAGGGTGCGAGCGAGATACAGGCCGTTTCTTTCCGGAAATGTCACCCAATATTTGTCCGTGAGGCAGGGAACTTTGAGCGGGTCGCGCGTAATCATCTCAAGATTCAGCCGGGCTTGCGGGCGCACCTTGCGGATGTTGTCTACCATCCAGGCCAGGTCTAAAATGCCCTGGCCCAGTGGAACTTCCCATAACATGAAGCCTGCGGGGTAGTCCTTCACGGCCATATCCTTGAAATGAGTCGTCACGGCATAAGGCGCCAGCTTTCCGACTACCTCCAGCGGATCATCGAGGAGCGCGAGGTTGTTGCCCGTGTCGACGCACACGCCCAGGTACTCGCTGGAGTGACGCGCAAGCAGCGCGACCATTTCGTCGGCGGTCCAGTCCTTGTGATTCTCCAAGCCCAGCGGCATACGATGCTTCTCGATGACCGGCACTGCTTGGGCAATTCTCTGGTGAGACTCCGTGACGAAGTCCTTCCACTCCTTCAGGCTGCTGAAGTCCTCGTAGCGCCGCCCGTTGAGGCAGGCCGAGCGCAAGCAAAGGGCTCCCGCCTGCTGCGCCGCGGCCACGTGCCGCTCGAAATCGGCGAAGTCGCCGCCCTGCGGAAGGCTGACAATCACCTCAAAATACATTCCCAATTCCCCAGTGCGCCGCCGCAGCTTGTCAAGGTAGCCCGGGTCAAGCGAATCAAGCTCGATCTGAATACCTCCGGCTCCGAGCGAGGAGCAATATTCCAGAAAATCGTAGGCCGAGCGGGTGTGGGGACTGTTGGGGAAGGAGTACTGCACGACTCCCATGGACGTGCGGGGTCGCGGCTCCCCGGTAGCGGGATAATAGCCTGCCGCCAGGGGAAGGGAGGCGCTTGCGGCCAGGGTTTTAAGAAAGCTACGCCGTTTCACAGATGGAAGCCCTCCAGCACCTCATTCCAGGGCTTTCGATACGGCCGTACGAGCATGGCCGAGGCCTCCGGATCGCCGATGATCTCCTCCCGCTGACCATCCCACCGGACTTTCCGGCCGAGACGCAGCGAGATATTGGCCAGATGGCAGGCGGTGGCCACACCATGCTCTTCTTCGATATTGGAGTTGGGTTGTTGCCGTGACTTGATGCAGTCGATGAAGTTGCGTGCGTGAGAGGCCAGTAGATCGTTCGAAACCTTCTGCCCCACCGCTTCGCACCAGGGGGAGGCCGTCACCTTCGCAGTGTGTTGCGGGCCACCTACCGGGTGGCCGCTAAACTCCGGGATTCGGTTCTGGGGCGGAATGTTTGTGTCGGGGAATACCTGGTAGCCGGACCGGCTGAGGATCAGGCTTCCCTTCGTGCCAAAGAACTCCAGCCCTTCACCCTCGCCACGGCCGCGACTCGCTTCCCGATGTGACCATAGGGCGGTGAATCCGGGATACTCAAACAACGCGTCCTGAGTGTCGGGAGTTTCACCGTTGTCGGTCAAAGCGAATCGTCCGCCGGAAGAGGCAACGGCCTCGGGGGCCTGGACTTTCATCACCCAGTGAACGACGTCGATCTCGTGGGCGCCCAAGTTGGTCATCTGCCCGCCCGAGTAGTCCCAAAACCACCGGAAGTGGTAAAGCGATCGATGGGGATTGTATGGGCGCTGGGGCGCCGGGCCCAGCCACAAGTCGTAATTCATGCCCGGAGGCGGGTCCGAATCGGGCGGCCGGCCGAAGCCGGGCATCACGTTGCGAAAAGAGCCCATGCGCACGGTATGAATCCTGCCGATGTGACCGCCTTGGAGCAGCTTCACCGCGTCCGCGTAATGCCTGCCACTGCGCTGCTGTGTGCCCACTTGGACCACGCGCTGATAGCGCCGCGTCGCCCTCACCATCCAGCGCCCCTCGCGCACGAAGAGCGTGAGCGGTTTTTCAACATAAACATCCTTACCTGCGGCGCAGGCCAAGACCGCCAGCAAGGCGTGCCAGTGGTCGGGAGTGGAGATCACCACCGCTTGGACCTCCTTATCGTCAAGCAGACGACGAAAGTCGGCATAGCCCTGGGCGCGGGGACCGCATGCCGCGAGGCCCTCACGCAATCGCGGTTCGTAAACATCTGAAAGGGCGACCAAGTCCACGTCAGGCTGATTCTTGAAATCATGGACGTGCTGCGCGCCCATCAGCCCGTAACCGATGAATCCGACCTGAACTCTCTCGTTGGCACCCAGAATCCGCGATGCCGACAAGGCCGCTGTTGTCGAGATTAGGAAGCCGCGACGTGTTGGAGACATGGGCGAATAATATCACTATCCGTCCTGTCCCATCAGAGCGCATGCTTGGCGAGCGGGTAGCGCAGACGTACGCGTTCTTTGCGTTCGTCTGCGGCTCTTCGCCATCGGGTATTAATAAATATGTATACGTTCTCATGTTAAGAACCGCGGAGGAGGGCAAACGACGCCCACCTCCGCGCTACCCGCTCGATTATCTTTGCTCGGAAGCGCACCTTCAGGAAATCTTTTATCTTTGGCGGCCGCATCTGCCGGCTCCCAAGGATGACATGGTACTGGAAGCAGCGGTGGCAGGACACTGCGCGGCAATTGTGACGCACAACGGCCGGCATTTCGAACCTGCCGCCGGCTTTGGCATTAGAATTCTCAGCCCTTTCGAGTTCCTTCGGCGTCTGGAGGTGAGACCATGAGTACACTGAGTTTGCGTATCCCGGAATCGTTGCATCGCGAGTTGCGAGAGTTGGCGCGCCGTGAAGGCGTGTCGATCAATCAAGTGATTAGTTCTGCGGTGGGCGAAAAGATTGCATCGCTTAAGACGCTTGCATACTTACAAGAACGGGCGCGCCGTGGAAAGCGGCGGCATTTCGAGAAAGTTCTGGCGAAAGTGCCGGACGTGGAGCCGGAGGAAGTGGATCGTTTGCCAAGTCAAGTCCCCAAGCCGGCGAATCTGGCGCATCGTACTCGCCGCCGGTAGCTTTTAGGTTCGACCTGCTGGGGCCACCTGCTGTGTGATCCTGCGCCCGCAAACCTCGTTTCCACCAAACGAGGCCCAGAGGGTGCAAAGCGCGCCCGCCTCGGCGCTACACCTACCTTTGGGCAACCCGCTCATCCTGGCCTGGATGGACAAGTATCTGCGCGCCCCGCAAGCCATTTGATGGGATTTAACACTGAGCCCATTTGTAGCACAGCCACTCCTGGCTGTGAAGGAGAAACAACATAGGCATGAGTGCCTGTGCCACTGGCAGGTAGCCACGGACAGTCCTTTCCCTGCCCGTGGCTACCGTCCCGTCCCCGGTTTCCCAAGCGTTGGGAAGGAACAAAAATATGCATCCTTGAACCCCAGTTCCAGTACAATGTGCACGTCCAATCAAATGCGGGGCGAACTGGGGATTGAAGTCAAGTTTAACCGAACGGGCAATTTAGACTCAGACGTACTGAAGAAGCATATTGGCGCCGAAAGCCACTCAACGCCCTAACGAGGTTTGTGAGATGCCGGGTAAAATCCGCGTTTCTACTATCGTCAACGGAGAAGATAAAGAGTTTCTGTGTGAACCCTATCAAACTTTGCTCGAAGTTTTGCGTGATGAGCTCAAGCTGACCGGGACCAAGGAAGGGTGCAGCAACGGCAACTGCGGCGCTTGCAGCGTGATTTTAAATGGATTGTTGGTGAACTCGTGTTTGGTTTTGGCCGCCGAAGCAGAGGGCGGCAGGATAGAAACCATCGAGGGGTTGCGAGCGCCCGAAGGCTTGCACCCCATACAGCAGGCCTTCCTGGAGAACGCCGCCCTACAATGCGGAATTTGCACGCCGGGTTTCATTATGGCCGCCAAGGGGCTACTGGATAAAAACCCCAGCCCCACTGAAGCAGAGATTCGACATTGGTGCGCCGGAAATCTCTGCCGGTGCACCGGATATGACAAGATTGTACGAGCCATCCTGGACGCGGAACACCGGATGACCGTCCAAGGGTGAAGGGGGAACTGCATGGGTTCGATAAGGGCACCCGAAAAGGAATATAAGGTCATCGGTACCCGCCCCGTTCGTCACGACGGGGAGGACAAGGTGACGGGAAGGGCCGTCTACGGGGCAGACGTCCAACTGCCCGGAATGCTTTACGGCAAAGTGCTGCGCAGCCCTTACGCTCACGCTCGGATTAAATCCGTCAACACTCGGAAAGCCGAAGCGCTCGAAGGAGTCAAGGCGGTGGTGACGGCTGCCGACCTTCCTGATCCTGGTGACCGAAGCGCCAATATGGGGGAATTGGGGGAAGTTCCCCTGAAGTACATGAGCCGGAACGTCCTGGCAGCCGATAAGGTCCTGTATCATGGCCACGCGGTCGCTGCCGTAGCTGCCACGAGCCCGCAAATCGCCGATCAAGCGCTCAAGCTCATTAAGGTCGATTACGAAGTTCTTCCTCCGGTCATGGACGTGCTTCAGGCCATGCGGGGCCGGCCGGCCTTGTTGCACGAAGACCTGTTCATGGACGAACTGGGAAAGAAAGCTTCCCAGCCCGGCAACATCGCCTCGCACAATCAATTTCGCAAAGGTGATGTAGCCAAAGGTTTTGCGGCGGCCGATTATACGCTGGAGCGAGAGTACCGGTGCGCCACCGTTCATCAAGGGTATATCGAGCCGCAGGCGGCCACGGCGATGTGGAATGCGGACGGCCAGCTTACCCTCTGGTGCACCACCCAGGGCGCCTTCACCATGCGCGGCGCGGTGCATCAGATCCTGGGAATCCCGCTTTCCCGGCTGAAGGTTATACCGACTGAAATCGGCGGGGGTTTTGGCGGCAAAATTCCGACGTACGGCGAAGCCGTGGCCGCGTTGCTCTCGCGCAAGTCCCGGCGCCCGGTCAAAGTGGTGATGAGCCGCGCGGAAGTTTTTATGGCGACTGGCCCCACCTCGGGATCCTACGTCAAACTGAAAATGGGGGTCACGAAGGAGGGCCGAATTGTTGCCGCCGAAGCGACCCTGGTCTACGAGGCGGGCGCTTACCCTGGCTCCATCGTGGGCGCCGGCGGAGTTTGCATGTTCGCTCCCTACAACATCGAGAATACGACCATCGACATGTACGATGTCGTGGTCAATAAGCCCAAGACGGCTGCTTACCGGGCTCCGGGAGCGCCGAATTCGGAGTTTGCGACGGAATCCCTGATCGATGAATTTTGCGAAATGCTACACGTGGATCCGCTGGAATTTCGGCTCAAGAATGCCGCGCGGGAGGGAGATTTGCAGTCGCACGGAGTGCCTCACCCGAAAATCGGCTTTATTGAGACCGTGCAAGCGGCGCGGAACTCGGAACACTACCGATCAAAGCTGACCGGATCCTATCGCGGGCGGGGGGTCGCCTCCGGCTACTGGGGAAACGTGGGACTGACATCCAGTGCTTCGGCGCGCGTCAACGGGGATGGCACGGTGACGCTTCGAGAAGGCTCGGTTGATATCGGCGGCACTCGGACCTCCATTGCCATGCAGCTCGCCGAAGTTTTGGGAATATCGGCGTATGACGTGATTCCCTCCGTGGCGGATACTGATTCCATCGGCTATACCGAAGTGACGGGCGGCAGCCGCGTGACCTTTGCCACCGGCTGGGCAGCTTATGAAGCCGCCGAGTCCATCAAGCGCCAGATGACGCAACACGCGGCCGAGATGTGGAAAGTCTCGCCTGATGCCGTTCTCTACGAGGACGGGCGGATGCGCGTGGCGGATGATGACTCGAAGCAGATCACCTTCAAAGATCTGGCGCGAAGTCTCTACGATAAAGGCGTGGATGTGGGAGCCCGCGTGACCGTGACTCCGCAAGGCGTGGGCGGCGCATTCGCCACGCACATCGCGGATGTGGAGGTTGATCCGGAAACCGGCAAAGTCACGGTCTTACGTTACACCGCCGTTCAGGACGCGGGCCGGGCCATTCACCCCAGCTACGTCGAAGGCCAAATGCAAGGCGGCGTGGCGCAAGGCATCGGTTGGGCGCTGAACGAAGAGTATGTCTACAACGACGCGGGGCAGATGTTGAACGCCAGCTTTCTGGACTACCGAATGCCCACCAGCCTGGACCTGCCGATGATTGAAACCATTATCGTTGAGGTACCCAACCCGGGGCATCCTTTCGGCGTGCGGGGGGTCGGCGAAGTCCCCATTGTTCCGCCCCAGGCCGCCCTCGCCAACGCCATCTATCGGGCGGTAGGGGTTCGCCTGCGCGACCTGCCGATGTCCCCCCCACGTGTCGCGAGCGCGCTGGAAGCCAAGAGTTAGTACGCATGGCGGTTGTTCACATTCCGGCGTTATTACTTCACCTCACCCGAGGTGACCAAGAACCAGCCGTCACCGGGACGACGGTTGAGGAGTTAATCGACCAATTGGAAATCCGCTATCCGGGCGTCAAGCAACGCCTTGTTGATGGAGATCGGTTGCGGGCGGGCTTGAGTGTGTTTGTGGACGGCTCGATTCGACGGGAGGGACTGAAATGTGAAGTATCGGCCCAAAGCGACGTTCACTTTATCCCTGCCATTGCCGGTGGTTAATAATCCTTTAAGCCCTCGAGGAGCGCCCCCTCCTCACTCGATTGCTCAGGATGCCTTGGCGCGCTCGATGGCTTTGCGGAGGGCTCGCCGCGTCAACACTCCCACGAGATGACGTCGATATTCAGCCGTTCCGCGCATATCCGTAATCGGACGGGCGGCGGCCTGGGCTTCGAGCGCGGCCTTGCTAATGGCCTCCTCGGTGACCTGCTGACCCACCAACCCGGCAGCGTTTTCAACGAGCAGCGGAGTGGGTGCAACCGCGCCCAAGGCAATCCGGGCACGCGCGAAAGTTTTTCGGTCCGCACTGAGGTGCACGGAGGCTCCACACCCCACCACAGCAATGTCCATCTCATTGCGAGGGATAAAACGAAGATAGCTGGCCCCAAAATTTGCCGGCGGCGGTGGAATGTGAAAAGAGACGAGGACTTCGTTGGGCCTCATCACGTTTTTCCCGGGCGCCGTGCAAAAATGCTCTACCGGGACCTCTCGCGTGCCCTCGGGACAGGCCACCCGGCAGATGGCATAATGGACGATCAATGCCGGAATGGAATCCGCCGCCGGAGAAGAGTTGCAGAGGTTCCCGCCAAATGAGGCGCGATTTTGAATCTGAATTCCCCCGATGAGTTCCGCGGCATCGATCAGACCCGGATAAGCCTTGCTCACGCTCGGATTCTCATACATGCGCTGGCACGAGACGGCAGCTCCAAGCGTCAGCCCCGTAGCCGGGTTATAGGTCATTTCCATGAGTTCCGGGATGTTTTTGACATCGATCATCAAATCGAGATCGCGCCTGTCCTCCCGGACTTGCACAATCAGATCGGTGCCTCCGCACAAGACACGTGCTCTCTCTCCCCTTTCTTGAAGCAGAGCAACAGTTTCCGACAAGGATTTAGGTGCTATATAGTCAAACGGGCGCAATTAAGTGCATCTCCCTTCCACTGCTTTGACGGGTCCCAGATTGAAACAGCTTGGGAATGCCCGTGGGTTTGTTCATCACCACAACCAAACCATCCGACATCTTAGATTGAGAAAGGGCGAAACTCCAAGGCTATAACTGCCACTTTAGTCATTCCCGTATCCCTTTCGCTTGCCCGAAACGAGCTTTCCTGCTTCAGAGATATTGCTGATCGTCACGGGTAAGATTACATCAAAACCTTGATCCGCTCTACAGGGAACAACACGCCCGTTTCGTTGTTCGCCCACATCAGGAAGGCAGTGGTCAGTTAAACGAGCAGAGGCACACCAGGCCCTCGCGGTCAACCGGCAAGTAGGTGACGCGGTAGCCTGGATCTTGTAGCCTGGTTCTTGTAGCGCGGGCGTCCCGCCCGCTGTCTCGGGAGCGTCCCGCTCCCGCCACGCACGGGCAGGATGCCCACGCCCCAGCGGGCGGGACGCCCGCGCTACTCCCGCCGCTGCGGGAATTCCGGTTGAAGCGAGAACAGAATCTTGATAGGGTGGCGGGGACTGGTCGGGAGTTGATTGCGGAACGGAGGCAATTAATTCGCCGTACCGAGTACTACGGGTTTTCGTTGCGCTTCTCATTCACCCCGACTCAGGGGAGGCTTACTATGTCTGATCTTCATAACCGTCGCGACTTCCTGAAAACCTCGGCGCTGGCCGCCCTGGGCGGTGCCGCAGCGCTGAATGGCAGAGAAAAACCGGTCCTGGCAGCGCCGGCCGGGGACACCGCCATAACCATGCCCAGGACCTTTCATAGGGGTCTTCCCACGGGCAAGCTCGGAACGCTCAATGTGACACGCTTGTTCCTGGGCTGCAACCAGGTGAGCGGTTATTCGCATTCCCGCGATTTGAATTATGTGGGGCGCCTGATGCAGGAATATCAGACGGACGACCGGGTCCTGAACACCTGGCAACTATGCGAAGAACAAGGCATCAACACTATACTTTCCGACCCCTTCGAGAAACCGGTGCGGCTCATGAAGCGGTATCGCCAGGAACGGGGAGGAAAAATTCAATGGATCTCGGAGGTCCATCCCCACAAGTATTACTACGATATCCGCCTGGCCGACATGAAGGAGCACCTCAAGCAGGTCGTCGACAATGAACCCCACGCGCTGTACGTGCAAGGCGGGGTTTGCGATTCCTTCGTCCACCGCGGCCTGCTGGATGAGCTGGGTGAAGCCTTGGAACTGATGAAACAGACAGGACTGCCGTCCGGCCTGGGGGCGCATTCTGTGGAGAACCCCAAGGCTTGCCTGAAGGCGGGGATGCAGCCCGATTTCTTCATGAAGACTTACCACGCGGAGGATTACTGGTCCGCCACGCCTCGAGCGCAGCGCATGGAGTTCCTCGTGGACGCACGCAGTCCCGACAATCACGACAACATCTGGGATATCAAGCCCGAAGCAACCCGTGAGCTGATGGCCAGCGTCCAGAAGCCCTGGATTGCCTTTAAGGTGATGGCGGCAGGAGCCATTCCCCCGGAAAAGGGTTTCCGGTTTGCCTTCCAGGGTGGAGCCGACTTCATCTGCGCGGGCATGTTTGATTTCCAGATTGCCGAAGATGTGGCGATTGCCAAGAAGATCCTGGCTGAAACCTTGGATCGTACGCGCCCCTGGCTGGCCTAGCCTCCGCCCGTCAACGTTCTGCTTGCGGGTGTCGGTTGCCGGGGCTCCGCGGTTCGAGCTCCGCCGAGTAAGCCGGTAGCCACGGACAGGGCTTTTCTGTCCGTGGGCTCTTCCTTTGATATCAAAAGCGGCCGCGCGCGCCGCCTGAGGGCCGGGGCAAGATGCCCACTTCGCAAGCAGGCTACTCACCATGAGCCCCCGCAGGAATTGGGAAGCGGGAGGCCCGCCTGCAGTTGAACCAAAAGAAAGTAGACTTGCGTTTAGTTATACTCTATGCAGGCGGGTACCCGCGGGGTCGCGGAACTATCGAAACCCATTCAACCTACACCAGATATAGGGGTTTAAGCCCACCCAAAGCGCGCCATCTTGTGGTTTTTCCTTTACAAGAGGCATGCGGTATGCTAATTATTCAGGGAACTCTTCGGGGGTCCTCGCGCCAGGCTTATTGCACGCGCCAAAGCGAATGATCGGGTCCAGGCGGCGGGAGCTTGCGTCAGAACGTCTCGGTTCGCTCAAACGAACGCATTGCAAGAGCGTTCACCAAAGCCGTGTCGCCGGCCTTGCGCAGGAGCCCACGATGCCTCTGGTATATCGCAACAACTGCCGAACCTCCGCGTCAGACCACGGGTTGGGAAGGGCGGGGCTTCCGCCCCGCCGACGCAAGGCCTTGCTGATGATTGCTGTGTTCCGCGCCCCGCGCAGCTTGCGGCTGCAAGCTGCACGGGGCGCGGATCTAAACGAGCGTGGGCGCCGCGATTTCGGCGGGGCTGAAGCCCCACCCTTCCGGCCGCGCGATGAGAAGAGCTAGGGTTGGCGAGAAATTCGAGACAGGAGTGCATTTTGTATAAGCTGAAAAAACTCGAACTGCTCGGCTTCAAGTCCTTCGCGGACCGCACGCGGCTGGAGTTCGCTGACGGCATCGCCGCGGTGGTGGGACCGAACGGCTGCGGAAAGTCCAATCTTTCGGACTCCATCACCTGGGTGTTGGGCGAACAAAGCGCGCGTCTGCTGCGCGGCGAGCGCATGGCCGACGTGATCTTCAACGGCACCGGGACCCGCCCCCCCACCGGTATGTCGGAAGTGAGCATGACGCTCATCGATCCGGAATACAACGAGGCAGGGCTGACGGAAGAAGAGGAACAGGAAACTGACTCGACAGAACCCCCAAGCTTCCAGCCGGATGTCCCCGAAGATGGCAATGGAAATGGGAATGGCAACGGCACGGGGGCGCGGGCGCGGAAGTTCCATCACCGCGCCGGCGAAATCACGGTTACGCGGCGGCTCTTTCGGTCGGGGGAGAGCGAGTATCTGATCAACGGCGAAATCTGCCGCTTGCGCGATATTCAGGACTTGTTCATGGGAACCGGCCTGGGCCCGGAGTCGTATGCCATCATCGAGCAAGGCCGCATCGGGCAGATCCTCAGCTCCAAGCCCTCCGACCGCCGTCTGATCCTGGAAGAGGCCGCCGGGGTATCGAAATTCAAGACGCGCAAACGGCTGGCCGAAGCCAAGCTCGAGTCGTCGCGGCAAAACCTCGCGCGGATCGCCGACATTCTGGAAGAAGTCTCGAAACAGGTAAATTCGCTGAAGCGCCAGGCTTCCAAGGCGCGCCGCTACCGGGAACTTCACCAGGAGCTGCGCGGCCGCTTGAAGATCGTTCTGACTTCCCGCCTGAAGGCGCTGGAGGTCGAATTCCTGCGGCTGCGCGCCGATCTCGCCCTGGTGCAGGAAGGGTGTCTGGCGGCGGCCCGGGAGCTCGAGACGATTGAGCACGAGCAGAGAACCTCGACCCAGCGGTACGAGGAATTGGAACATCAGCTCACCCGGTGGCGCGAGCAATTATCCCAGGGGGAGCTCGAACGGGAACGGCTGGTCTCGCGCCTCGAGCAGGTCAAGCAGCAAGCCGCCAACCTCGACGCGCGGGGGGAGGAAGCGGCGCGCGAAAGCTTGGAACTCCAGACGCAGCTTGCCGCGCTCGAGGCCCAAACCACGGAGCGCCACCAGCGGGTGGAGCAATTACAACAGGAGTGGACCGCGGCAAAGGACGCCTTGGCAGCGATCCAGATGCGCCAGGAGGATCTGAACTTCCAACTCAGCGTGGCCGAGCAGGACGTCGATGCCTGCCGCCAGTCATTGCTCGTGGCCGTCAGCCATGGGGCGGAACTTCGCAACCAGCTCGTCCAGGTGGAAGAGGCGGGCTTGGCGATTGAGCGTCAAGCCGCCCGCACGGGGGCGGAGAAATCCCACGTCCAGGCTGAGTACCTCCGGCTCTCCGAGGAGCTCGAGTCTTACCTCTCCGATCACCAGCGCGGCGCAACGGAACTCGCGGAGCTTGCGCAGTCCGCCTCCCGGACCACCCAGGAACTTGAGCAGGCTCGCCGGGAGGAAACCTCCTCACGCTCGCAAGTGGAAGCTCTGCGCCGCGAGTATTCCGGCAGCACGGCCCGCAAGGAAGCGCTGGAGCAATCCCTGGCGCGTCACGCTTACAGCACCGAAAGTGTGCGCCGGTTGCTTTCGGGCGAGATCCCGGTGAACGGTCATCACTTCCAGCCCCTGGGACTCCTGGCGGATTATGTGGAAGTGTCCCCGGGCTACGAGGAGGTGGTGGAGGAGTTTCTCAAGCAGGAACTCGAGTGCGTGGTCGTCAAGCAGCACGCGGAAGCCCGCTCGGGGATCGCCTTGCTCCAGAGTGCGGGCACCGGCCGCTCCACCTTTTTCGTCACCCATCTGCCCTCGCATGAACTCTCGCATGGCAACGGTGATTCAGCGGTCCGGAGCGAGCCCGGCGTGGTGGCGGCTGTCCGGGAACTGGTGCGCTTTGAGCCCAAGCTGGGTTTGAACGGCGACACCGCTTTGCCGGCCTTGGGGAACGCCTACTTGGTGGAAGACGATGTCGCCGCCGAACGTCTGGCGGGCGCTTATCCCGACTGTCACTTTCTGACCGCGGCCGGGGCCCACTATCATCATCGTCTGGTATCGGGCGGAAAAGGGTCGAACGCCGGGCCGCTGGCCTTACGGCGGGACTTCCGTGAGCTGGAGCGGCGAACGTCGGAATTGGAAGCCCAGATCAAGGCCCAGGAGGCCGCTTGGGCGGAGGCTGAAGACCGCGCGAAGCGTCTGGACACCGAACTCAAGACCCTGCTGAGCAGCAAACTCGAAGCGGAGAAGAATGCTGCGGTGGCCGATGAAAAGCTGCGTCAAGCGCGGGGGGCCCGCGATCGCGCCGAGCGGCAACTCGAAAATCTCCTCGCCGAAGCCACCGCGCTCGAGGGGGAACACGCCCGGGTTTTAGAACGTCAGGAGAATTTGCGGATGGAACTGGAAGCCGCCGCGACCGCCAAGGCCCAGCGCGAGGGGGCGATAAACGCGGCCACGCAGCGGGCCCGCGAGCTCCGTGGGGAACTGGACCGGATTGCGCAGGAGATCGCTGACGCTCAATCTGCGGCACGGGCCTTGGAGGAAAGAACTGTCGCCGCGGAAGCCGAGGCCGTCCGGCTCCGGGCGGCCAACGACGATCTGCGGAACCGCGAGGCGCGACTGGGCCAGCAAACGGAAACCTGGCGGCAAGAGCGCGAGCGCTTGACCGAGGAGAGCGCCGCGAACCAGACGCGCCTCGAACAACTCCAGGTTGAGCTGGAAGCCGGGCGGCGCGAGCTGCACGGCCGCGAAGAGGAATCCCGGACCGTCAAAATTCAGCGGGATGACCTGGGCCCGCGGGTGGACGCGGCACGCGCCGACCTCGATGCGCGGCGCGAGAAACGGTCGGAGTCGGAAGTGGCGCTGGCGCGCGCGGAATCCGACTACGCCCACCACGCCCAGCAGTGCCGCGACGAATTGAACACCGACCCCGCAACCCTGCTGGCGGAATTGACGCCCGAGTCGGTTTTGGCGGGCGAGGCGCTGCCCCTGGCGGAGGATGAGGTGCGCCAGCTTAAGGCGCGGATTGAGAATCTGGGCCCCATCAACATGATGGCTTTGGAGGAACTGCAAGAGGCGGAGGAGCGGCTGGCTTTCCTCGACACCCAGCGGCAGGATCTGCTCTCTTCGATTGAAGACACCACCCAGGCGATCCGGGAAATCGATCAGGTCTCCCGCCAGCAGTTCCTGGAGGCATTCAAAGCCATCAACGCCTACTTTGCGGAATCTTTCCGGACTTTGTTCGGTGGCGGGATCGGCGAGATGCGGTTGGCGGATGAGAACGACGCCGACAGCGGCATCGATATCGTCGCGCAGCCCCCCGGCAAGCGTCTGCAAAACGTATTGCTGCTTTCCGGCGGTGAGAAAGCCATGGCGGCGCTGGCGCTGCTCATCGCCATCTTTCGTTATACCCCCAGCCCCTTCTGTATTCTCGACGAAGTCGACGCGCCGCTCGACGAGTCGAACATCGACCGATTCACGCGCATGATCCAACAGATGAGCCGTCACACGCAGTTCATTCTCATAACTCACAACAAGCGCACGATGGAAATCGCCCGCGTGCTGTATGGAGTCACCATGGAAGAGCCGGGCGTTTCAAAGCTGGTGTCCGTGCGTTTTGACGCGTACGTTCGCGAGCCCGTGGCCGTGCCGGCCTGAGGCGGCGGACGGGGCTGGGTAAAGGTTCATGAGGGGTCACGCCGTTAACCTGTCAAGGCCCGCCCTTCCAAACTCCTGGTGAGAAATCCGGGCTTGCACTGTTTTGCAGCACATGATCCGGGCCGCCATTCATGCCCCTTTGCACGGCTCCAAATGTTGTGCGGCTAGTTGGCTCCCACCCCGCCGTTAGTGGCTACCTTGAAAATTCCGTGCACGCTTTTTCCGTTGACAACTTTTTCGGTTGCTTTAGAATGTCGGTTGCTCTGAACCGACAAAATGCAATCGACTAAGCATCCAGTTCTTCGGGAAACAAATCTGCCCGGGATCAAGCTCTTTTCGCGGGGTAAGGTCCGGGACGTCTATGAGCTCGGTGACCAGTTGCTGGTGGTGGCGACGGACCGCCTTTCCGCTTTTGACGTGGTCATGGGCGAGGGCATCCCTGACAAGGGGCGGGTGCTGACGCAGCTTTCCTGTTTTTGGTTCGACTACATCAAGGAGGGGATTCCCCACCACTTCATCACCGCGCGTGTTGCCGACTATCCCCGCGAGCTGTTCGCCTTCGCGGACCAACTGGAAGGGCGCTCGATGCTGGTGGAAAAGGCGCAGCCCTTTCCCATTGAGTGTGTGGTGCGGGGCTACCTGGCCGGGTCAGGACTGAAGGAGTACCGGGCGACGGGAAAAGTGTGCGGGATCAGGCTTCCCGAGGGTTTGCGCGAGGCTTCGCGGCTGGACAACCCCATCTTCACTCCCGCCACCAAGGCGCAGGTCGGCCACGACGAGAACATCACCTGGGAGGATATGGTCTCGCAAGTGGGACGGGCGGCGGCCGAGAAGCTCCGGGAGTTAAGTTTGGGACTTTACAGTAAAGCGCGCGAATTTGCCGAAGGCCGGGGCATCCTCATTGCCGATACCAAGTTTGAGTGGGGGCTCAAAGATGGTCAAATCATCTTGATCGATGAGGTGCTGACCCCCGACTCCTCACGATTCTGGCCGCAGCGGGATTACGCACCCGGCCACGCCCAGCCTTCGTTTGACAAGCAATTCGTACGGGATTACCTGGAGTCCCTCCCCTGGAATAAACAGCCCCCACCGCCGCCCCTCCCGGCGGAAGTCGTGGAGAGAACAAGTGAGAAGTACCGCGAAGCCTATCGGCTGCTCACGGGACGCTCCCTCAACTGACGTAAGGCCGCTGCCGGTTGCAAAAGCATCATGGCCACATGGAACTGGCTGGATTGGGTACTTGCCGCGATTGTTTTGATTTCTGTGGTGGCGGCCATAGTCAAGGGGTTCGTCCAGGAACTGATTTCGCTGGCCTCGGTGGTGGTGGGATTGGTGGTGGCGGCGATCGGCTATCCCCGCGCCGCGCTTTGGTTCGATGATCTGACCAAATCGCACGAGGTCGCGCAGGGATTGGGATTTCTGGCTCTTTTTCTTGGAATAATGATCGTCGGTGCGCTCGCCGGCGTGCTGGCTCGGAAGCTGATCAAGACCGCAGGAATCGAGTGGTTCAATCATTTCTTGGGAGGAATCTTCGGCTTGCTGCGGGGTGTGCTGGTGGACTCGATCTTGATGATGGCCATGATGGCCTTTGCCATCAAGGCTGATGCGGTGCGCCAATCGGTCTTGGCTCCTTACCTGACCACCGGGACGCGCGTCATCGCGCTCGTCATGCCGGAAAACTTGAAAGCACAGTTCCGTTTGGGGTTCGAGAAATTTCGAGAAGCGGTAATCCAAAACGACAAGCGAGCGACAAAAAACTGACCTGTGGGTTACAGAAATTCGTGCGGACGGGAGCGCTGCCGTGAAAGATCAACTTGAAGCCCTGGTTAACCAGATGATTGACCGCGGTATTCTTTTCAACGATGCGATTTCGGAGTTTGAGAAGCGCTTCATCAAGCGGATGCTGGACAAGAACAACGGGAATCATTCCAAAACTGCCACGGCTCTGGGCATCCACCGCAACACTTTAAGCCGCAAAGTGGATGACCTGGATCTTGACCATCGGCCGAAACGGCGACGGGGCAACTCGCACTGACCCCTTCTCGACTTACAGAAAAAACTTGGGCAGGGTCACCGCGCTCGGCGCGGCGCCCTGCCTTGTCAAAAAGAAATGTTCGAATCCATCAGCCCCTGAGTGCCCGGCTAGTTGTCAGTGGTTTTCTTGGTTGTATGGTGGTGCACGGGGGGCTTCGGTTTGGCCTTGGGCTCATCGGGAACGTCCTCAGGGTTGATGGTCCCATCGATACTCAGCACTAGGCTGGGTGTCGCCGTATACGCGGTGATCGTTCCCTTGAAGCGTACCACGTCGCCCGGACTCAGGTTTTTCACTTTGGGTTGCGTGGTGTCTTTTAGCTCGATGTCGTATGTCCCCGGTTGCGCCTTGGATTGCTCAAGGATGTCGATGCGCACCATATACGCGTCGGAGTCAGTAGCCTTCTCCACGCTGTCCACAAAGCCCCCCAGCTCGAGCGGCTGACCCTTCAGCAGGTCCCATTGCTTCTGCGCTTTCTCCCCACCCAGTTTCAGTGCAAACGTCATCGTGTTGAAACCGTCAATGTTGGCGTTACCCGTGGGCTTGGGAACTTCCATGGGAGCCACTTTGAACCCGTCGGGGGGATTCACGGCGCTGGCCGACTGCGTGATGACGTCCTGCAACCCCTGATCGTTGCCGTGATAGTTGACGTAGGCGCGCTTCAGGAACTTATTGATGTCGTCGCCCGCGGGATTTTTGGAAGCCTGGGCCAGGGCCACGGCGCGGGCAATGTACCAAAGCGCATGGTCGGTGTCCGGTGGCGTGGAATACAAGTACGCCAGCCCTTCCCGATAAAACGTATAGACATCACTGGGATTATCTTCGGAGGCCGCTTTAAAAGCCGTGATCGCGCCCGCATAATCCTTGCGTTGCAGAGCCACGAACCCGATGGCGTTGTTAAACACGGCGCGTTTCGGCTTGACATATTGAGAGAACTGCTCGTCCGTGACGTTGGCAGGTTTCTGAAACTTCTGGAGCACCTCCAGCCCGTGGTGCGCATCGCTGTCCGCGCGGGAGAGCTTGGCGGTTGCGTCCGGATCGTCTGCCTTAAACGTAAACGGGAACACAAAGCTCAGGAAGGCCAATGCATCCAGGTTGTCAGGGTCAACACTGAGCACCTTCTTCCCAGCCTCGACAGCCTGGTCGCTCTTCCCCATTTGGAAATAGGTCTGCATCTCGGCGATGTAGGCGAGATTCTTGAAATCGGAGTTGGCGTACTTCTGGAGAAACGCCTCGGCCAGGGAAATCTTCTTATTGGGGTCCTTCTCCGACGCCATGGCGTTGAAGGCGTCATATTCGTCCCGGCTCTTCCATTGCCCCGGCTTCGCCGCCTGCGGGGGCGCCTGCATGGGGCTCGCGGGGGTAAGCACTAGGGAACGGGCGGGACGGCTGGCACCCCCGGCTCCAGCAGCGCCGGCCGAGAGTGTGACCAACAAGGTGAAAGTCCATAGCGCAGTCGTTATCTTCATCGGACAGCTACCTCGACGTTGGAATTGTGATTCGTAGGAGACCTGGGCACATCTGCTGTTGAACTCGCCAAAGGCCCCTTGGGCCCCGGCGCGTACGTATTGCCTGCTGGACGACGTGCAAACCTCAGGATGACGCATTCCAAATACCAAGTATTGAAGGACTTTTCAAGTAAAATCTCACCGAACTTGCCTTTCCGGCCTTTTTTATCTTCTCGTCCCTCTGTTTGGATGCCGGGGCTACCAGGTACGGCTGTGTTTCGATTCTAGTTTTGGGCCTGCACAAGCGCTGCGTTCTGCCTTGATCCAGACCGGTTCGGCTTACAGAGATCATACCACGCAACCACGCGCGCGGGCCGACAACTCGCAGTCCCACTTGCGAGTCAGCCACCGTCCCCCTAAAATCTCCCTAAGATGGCAGAACTCTCCCCTCGCGAACGTCTTCGAGCGCGTGCCGAGTTGGCCGCGGCGGCCTCTTCATCTGCGGAGATCGAGGGCTTCTTCAAAGAAACCTCCAAGGAAGTTCTCATGGCCTTGGCCCGCAATCCCCATCTTCAGGAGCGCGACCTGCTTCGCTTGCTGGAGCGCAAAGACCTGTCGCAGGAGGTGGTCCGCGAGATTTCCCAACATCGGGAGACCCGGCGCAATTATGCCGTCCAACTCGCTCTGGCGCGCCATCCCCAGACACCGCGGCTTGTGTCGCTGCCTATCATGAAGTTTCTTTACACGTTCGATCTCTTACGCGTCGCGCAGACTCCCGCCGTCTCCAATGACGTCAAGATGGCCGCTGAAGAAACTATCCTCAAGAAGCTTGAGGGCATGCCGCGCGGGGAAAAAGTCTCTCTGGCCCGCCGCGGCACTGGCCGCCTGGCCGCTCGTCTCCTGATCAGCACGGACCGGGAACTGATCGGAGCCGCCCTTGACAATCCCTACCTGACGGAGGGCCACCTGCTCAAGGTGTTGGCCCACGAAAGCCTTCCCCCCGCTGTCGTGGAACGGGTGGCGCAGCACGCACGCTGGTGCCACCGGTACTATTTACGCCTGGCCCTCATCCGCAACCCGCTCACACCCTTCGCGCGGGTGCTCGCCTTTCTCCCGGAAATGGCGGTCGTTGACCTGCGCGATATCTGCCTCGACCATCGCATGCCCAAGCAGGTGCGCAACTACATTCAGGCCCATTGCACCGCCCGCCTCAACAATCAGCGGGAAGTTCCACCGCGCGGATGACCCGGCGGGTCATTTCCGAACAGCCGCACCTCGCGCCCACCACACCACGTTGCCGCGTAACTCCAAAGTCTGACCGAGTGCAGCAAGTGTAACACAGGTGCCCCCCGCTGCCCTAACCCGAATGCTTCCTCACCTGAACACTGGTGGTTCTCTACCCATTGACAACTTGCGCAAGCGATTCGTTCCCTTTTTTTGCTCCGCGGCGCCCTTTTCCCGTCCCTCCCCCCAAAAGACCTGGCCGCCTAACTGTCGCCGCTATCGCTGCTCACCTGGGGGTGGTGGTGCAGTTTGATGTAGCTGCGGTCTATGACCGCCGCTACAAAAAACCAAACTGCACCAGTACTCTCCCGGGCCTCTGCTACCAATTCCCCCCGAAGCGCGTTAAGATAGGCTCGCGCTGCGGGCATCCGGGAAGGCCCCGAGGGCAGACCCGCTCGTCGCCCGCTTCCACCGTGAGCGGTGGTGGCTTGACGGTGGTTCTTCCCGTCCTGGCAACGACACTGTCTGAGGCTATCGCGAACCTGTATCCCTGCCTCGGAAGGAGGAGCCATGGCCTTCAATCGACTAGCAAAGTTTTTCACTGGGCCCTCGCCGCATCTGAGCCGCGAAGATGCCATGAAAGTTTTCAAGCGGGATCATTTCAAATGCTTTTACTGTGGTCTCGACGGGCTGCACCGATTTGAGAATTGGTTGATCCTCACCGTCGATCACGTGCACCCGCACGCCAAGGGCGGCAGCCGCCATATGGATAATCTGGTCACCGCTTGCCAGCCCTGCAATCTCATCAAGGGGAAACGGATCTTCAAGTCGCTCCAGGAAGCGAAAGAGTTCGTCGTCAGCAAGCGCGAGGAGTGGCGGCAAGTCTTCCAGGAGCAAGTCAAGGCGGCATAGCGGACCGGGTCAGGTCGGTTTGATAGTAAGGCGAGGGATAAACTCCCGTCGCGCGGAGGACGGGCGAAAACAAGGCGCGAGGGGATTCCTCGGACGGCTGACCTCCAGGCCGGAAGCTTGCCGAATTCCTTGCGTAGTTGGGCGCCGGGACGATTTCTAACGGAGAGATGAAGAATTGAACGCTGCCGGCCGATTCCCTGCACCCCTCCGTATGGCGCCTGCCCGGTGGCCAGGCGCAGGCGGTCTGACTCCGACTGAAGCGCTTTCCTCGGCCTGGGAGGAGACGTTGCGCTTCCTTTTTCAGCCTTTCAACCGCCGGCACTGGGTCAAGCTAAGTGTGGTGTGTTTGTTTCTGGGCGGAGGCACTTCCACGGCGGCATTTCAGTGGGGGTTCGGCACCCTGCCGGCTGACATCCCTCTTTCGGAGATTTTTCTCCGTCTACGCCTCATCATCACGCAGCAAATCAGCTTGCTCATCATGGCTGTCACCCTCAGCCTGGCCTTCGTGCTCGCCCTCCTCTACTTGCGTTGCGTATTGCGCTTCGTACTGGTGGAGGCGGTGATCAAGCGCGAAATAGCGATGCGGTCTGCCTGGGAGAATTTGCAGCCCCTCGGCCGTACCTACTTCTTCTGGCTGCTGGGAGCGCTGGGAACGGTCTTGGTGATGGCGGCGGGAGCTATCGTCGTGTCATCTCCTTTCCTGCGCTCCGTCCACGCGGCAGGCCGTCCCGACTGGCTTTCCTCGCTGCTGCTCGTGGCCACTTTGACGGCGGTGGTTTTGGCAGGCTTGCTGGTGGCGGTGGTCATCACGCTCACCGACGATTTGGTGGTGCCGCTGATTTATGCGGAGCGTATCTCCCTTCCCGCAGCGTGGGGAAAGGTCTGGCAAGTCGCGCGACGTGATCCGGGCATGTTCCTCTTTTACGTGGCGTTGCGGATCGCGGTATCGATATACATAGGGTTGGCCGTGTTGTTCTTTCTTCTTCCGATTCTGTTGGGGCTGTCGTCCGGAGCCCTCGTGGCAGCGGCGCTCGTTCTTCTGGCCCTCCGCTTGGTAGGACTTGCCTGGACTTGGAATCCTGTGACGATTCTTTTGGGCACCGTCGGCTTGCTGTTGCTCAGCGTATTGCTGTTTGCTGTTCTCGGCGTGGTGGGAATGCCCGGGCAGGTTTATTTGCAGAATTACGGGGTGCGGTTTATCGCCTCACGCACGCCGACGCTCGAAGCTCTTTGCCGCGCTTCCGCGGCCACGGGCCGGTCGCGGTGAATCCTACGCTTTGGGGGAATCGCCGTGAGCAAGCGTATTGCAAACCTCCGGGGTTGAGGTCTGCGGTTCGCCATTAGAGGCAAGCTACCGAATCCGTGGGGAGCTCCCATCGTTGAGGCCCAAGGTTTTTCGCATGAAGAGCCACGGACCTCGAGAGCGGAGGTCCGCGCTACACTCACTTCCTCACCCGGCGCCGCCTTCCACGCCTTTCTCTTCTGGCCGCGAGTACCCTTCCGTCGCCAGCCGGTGGCCTGACATCTGGTATCCGAGCGCGGGCATGTCCTCGACGCCGCTCGCGTCGATCCAACGATTGTAGAAATTGAAGATCGCGCAAACGCTGATGGCGTCGTAGATCGCTTCCTCCGGCCAGCCTGCGGACTTCATCGCTTCGATATCCGACGGCCGCAGGGTGTGGGACTGGCGATTCACCTTGTCGATGAACCGGAAAAGCGCCTTCTCCGCCTCCGAGATGGGTGCCGTGTGGTAATCCTTGAGAACCGCCGCCACCTTCTCCGCATCACCCAGCAATTCCGCCGCGACCGCAGCGTGCGAGCCGATTCAAAACGGGCATTGATTGCGGCTGGAGGTAAATGCCGCGATCAGCTCACGTTGGCCGGGCGAAAGCGGCGACGGGCCGCGCATCAGTTCCTGGGTGAAGCGCGAAAGATGGTCGGTCATGCGCGGCTTGAAGGCGAAGAGGTATAGAATCTGCGGCACGGGAATCCCCGCCCCCTCCATCGCCGCTATGGATGCGCCGGCCGGGCCCGCCTTGGCCGCCTTCTCAACGTCTTTCAAATAGAAAGAATTCGTTTCTTGTTTTTCTTTCGCAGGTTCAGGCTTTTCCACCACGGAAATGCACCCTCCTCACTTCAAGGCTTGGATGGTCGAGATTACGATCGCGTAAGAACCGCCTCGTTGATAAACCCTTCCGGCAACGGACACTCTTTTGCCCGCAAATTCCATCATTCGCTCATTTTGGCCGCGTGCCGGCGTCGAGTCGGAGATCGGCCAGTAGATCGTGCCATTGTCTGCCAGAATCACCAGGGGTGAGCCTGCCATGGCGCAGGCCACGGCACACTCCGCGCTGATCGGCTTCTTCAAGTTCTTCGTAAAGGCACAAGCGGAGTCCAGCACGTAGCCTTGGAGCGTCGCGGGCGGGCTCTCGGCCGAAGCCCAGCGCCCGCACCCTGCTGCGAGCGCGGCCAACGTGATTCCCATTACCAATGTTGCCCGACGATTCATCGCTTTGCCTCCACTGACGCCACATCCGCTTTGACCCACGCGGTGTGCTGGGGCAGTCTACTTTCAAGGTGCACCGGCAGCAACACGAATTAGTTGATGCTCAAACTGATCCCTTCCTGGCCCAAGCCCCGACGCAAGTTGCGGGTAGTTTAGATTTGCCCGTTTGGCCGTAATCGGACGCCCCTGCCGCTAAGGATTATCTCGGTACACACCAAGACCGTCAATAATCTGAATCGGGGGGAAGGTTTGCTTTTTTCTATTAGCTCCGGCGCAAGGGTATGAGCCATCGCCTTGGAAAGGTTCTTCTCATGTCTGCCCAAGTTGGATCTGTCTTGAGCGCGAGGTCATGGTAGAATTTTCGGGATGCTGCGGCGTGGCTCTCTCTCTTCGCTCTTCGCTCTGGCCCTCTGGATTGGCGGCTGCCCCAAGCGGCAAGGCCCCACGAGTATCGTTTATGTTCCTGCTCCGGCTCCGCAGGCCTCCGCCGCGGCGCCCGCCCCGAGTCCCGCGGTCCTGGTGATCGAAGAACCTGCGCCACCCCCCGAGGTTGGAGAGGCTCCCCCCGCGCCGACCTCCGGCCCCCCGCCACGGCGCCAAATGCGACATCCCACGCGTGACGAAATTCCCACGGCGCCCGCGGATACCGCCACTCCGGAGACACCCGAGCCGCCGCCCGCGCCGGTCCCTGCCCTCGAACCGCGTGAGAGCACCGCGCAGGAGACTGCCCTGAAGCAACAAATTCAGCGATTGCATGAAGACGTTCGCCAACGCATGGCCCGCCTGAACCAGGCCCGGCTCTCGGCCAACGAGCGCAAGACCCTCGCGGATGCCCGCACCTTCTTGGCGCAGTCCGTGCGAGCGCGCGATAGCGGCGATCTCGAGCGTGCCTTGAACCTGGCCCGCAAGGCTTCTCTGTTGGTCGCCGCGCTGGAGTGAGTTGCTCGACGTCCAGCCACCCCCGCAGATTCTCCCGCACCTCCTGATGAACTTCAGCAGGTCACATGGAGAACGGCGTTGGTCTCTTGGGGGTCGTCCCGCAGGAGTTCGATGGCCTTTGCTGTGGGCACAATCAGGAGTGCAACTTTGCGCCGCTCGGCTTCCCGCTTAACCTCGTCCATCACCGGCAACATGCCTTGGAGGCCGGTTCCGACCACCAGATGCCGGCACTTCCAGGGAATTTCCTCCTCCACCGAAAGCGGGGTGTGGCCGTATTCGTCGCGGTATTTCCTGGAAAGTTTCTTTTTGCGCTTGCGGACGAGGCCGCGGTCAATCACTACATCATGCGCGTAAGGAACGCCCTCGATGGTCAGTGACCCGAAAGAGAATTCTCCGAAGCGCATGACATGCCTCCATTGGTATTATAACGCTCCCGAAAAAGGAGAGCCGATGGCAGATAAAGGGGCGGTGGTCATTACGGGAGCATCGACGGGGATTGGTGAAGCGTGCGCGTTGCACCTCGATAAGCTGGGATATCGAGTTTTCGCGGGCATTCGCAAGGCTACGGATGGTGAGTCCTTACGGCGGCGTGCGTCCGCGCGGCTGGTTCCGCTCCGCTTGGACATCAGCGACGAGACGGAAGTTGGGCTGGCGGCCCGCAATGTCGTCGAGGCGCTGGGCGATGGAGGACTGGCTGGACTCGTCAACAACGCCGGCATCGTCGTAGGCGGGATGCTGGAGTTTCTGCCGCTCGACGCCCTGCGCCGGCAGTTGGAGGTTAACGTCGTCAGCCAGATCGCCGTCACCCAGGCCTTCCTCCCCAGCCTGCGCAAGGCGCGCGGACGCATGGTGAATATCGGTTCGGTGAGCGGCCTGATCTCCAGCCCGTTTTCCGGCGCCTATGCCGCATCGAAGTTCGCGCTGGAAGCTTTGACGGACTCGCTGCGCATGGAACTGCGTCCTATGTAGTGGGCGCCCACACCCGGCTCGCGATCAGCCTCGGCCGCGCTCTGCCCGGCCGCTGGCGCGATGCGCTGATCGCCCGGCATTGGGGTTTGAAGTAAAGGGTGGACCGCCGCTGGCGTTTTCATCAGCCGGGACGGGTGAGGAGTTAATTGCGGGTTTAGGCACTCGAAAATTCGACAAGTTAGGAATTCAAAATCCATCAGGCCGGCACGTCCTGAGCTAAAGCTCAGCGCTACAACTTAATCCTGAATCCTGTTCCTGGGAGAAGCCATGCCGCTGTATTTTGCTGCTCACACCACAGCTTGCCTGACAAAGCAAGCCTTAAGAGAGTTAATGCGAATGTTGATGAATGGTAAAGGAGTGAAAGTCCGGCGGTGTGTCGCCAGCCAAATCGGCGGACGCTTGTTGACAGAAGTTGAAGCCCCTGATCAGCCTACCCTGGAGAAGTTCTTCCAATCCCACTACGTCAATTGCGAGTGGATCATGCGCATCGACCTGGACGCGAAGGACGGGGCCGTGACGGAATACTGAGCAGCAAAATGAAGCGACGCTCGCCCCTGCCATGGGGCGAAAGATTGGCAACCGGGAAAAGCCTCACCGCCACGTGACTTCCCATTTCCTCACAGCCAAACGTGCCGGTTGGGATAGAACGTGACGGGCTTGCCGGGATGCTTCCTGCGAAAGGCTTGGAACTGCCGGAGCATCGTTTGGTAACGGCGGTCCGAGGTTTGAATGGGTTTGTGAGGCATTTTGATGAGGGCGCGTTCTACTTCCTTGACATTCTTCGGGGAGAGCCGCCAATCGCACTTCACCAAGGTGCGCAGATCGGCGACGCCATAGCCCGTGAGGCGTCCCGAGCCATCCACGTAGGGGTCCACATAACTCATCACCAGATCACGAATGGTGCGGAAGACCGGTTTGCGCCCGTGCAGGCCCGCGTCGCGCGAGCGCGCCACGGTTCCCCAGCCGGTTGGCGTCTTGAAGAGAAACAGCACGTGGTCGAGTTGGTCCTGGGATTCCAGGTCGAGCAGCAGCGGCGGGTATCCGTGCTGCTCCATGATGGCCGCGGCGCTCAGTGCGCCCTCCAGGCAGTGGGCGCTGCCGTGCTTGACGACCCCGCGAAACGTCCGCAGCGTTTCTCCCCGCAACTCCCAGTTGTAAGGCATCTGGCGCAAGTATTCCTGCAACTGCTTGGGCGTGCGGCAGCGGCGGATAACCGCCCACTCGGCAGGGCGGAAGGCTTTCCTATCCGGCGCGGGAGAGGGCGGGAAATTGCGGGCGAGAGGCAAGCTCTTCGGAATTTCGGATCGGTTAATCACAGCCAGCGCCCTATCAATCGAGATATCGGGTCATCGAGCCATCGGGTCATTGAGTCATCTAGTGATTTTGCGATTGGGTCGCTGCGAGATTTCAAAAGGCCAAATCGCTAAATGGCCCGATGACCCGATGGCTCGATGACCCGTTCTCCCGATCCCGTCACTTTGCCCAAAGGTCGTACCAAAGTTGAAAGCTAAAGAGCGTCCACAGGGTTTTGCGGTGATCAGCCTTGCCCGTCCAATGCTCATTAAGCAATCGGCGCACGAAGCGAACGTTGAGCAGCCCCTGCCGCCGCAACTTGTCTTCACTCAAAGTCGCGTCCAGCAGCGGCCGCAGCTCGTTCCTCATCCAACTGGCGATGGGAACGGAGAACCCGCGCTTCTGGCGATAGATAATCTCGTGCGGCAACCACCGCTCCACGGCCTTTTTCAGGATGTACTTCAGCTTGAAGCCCCGCACCTTGAGGTTACCGGGCAACCCTTCCGCAAACTCAATCAGGCGGTGGTCGAGAAAAGGGGTGCGTAATTCGAGCGAGCAAGCCATGCTGGCGCGATCGATCTTCACCAAAAGGTTATCCTCCAAATACAAGCGGAAATCCAGATAGAGCATCTCGGAGAGGGTCTCATCGAAGTGCGCGCCCTCCAGCACCCGAGCGAGGGGCGAGAAGATTTCGCGGGTGGGCGGCTGCGGGCCCGCCCAATCCGGTGTGAAGAGTTGGTCAAGCTCAGTCGGATTGAACATGCCGAACCAGATATGGTGGCGCTCCGCCGGACGCTTCTCCGCATGGCTGAGAAACCGCCGCAGAAAGAGTCCTTTGGGCACGGCTGTCGAAGACACGGGAAGGTAACGTACCAGGCGGCCAAAAAGCTGCCGGCGCACGACGCCCGGGAGCCTCAGGTAATAGTCCGCAAGGCGCGCTCCCATGTAAGTGGGATAGCCTCCGAAAAGTTCGTCGCTGCCCTCGCCGCTCAGCGCCACCTTGATCTGCTGGCGGGCGAAGCGCGAAATCAAGTAAGTCGGAATCACCGCAGGGTCAGCCACCGGCTCGTCGAGGTGATCGGCCAGGGTCAGAAGCGCCTCCTGCATACTGGGCTTGTCCGCGGTCAGAACGTGATGTTGGGTGCGGAAAAGATCCGCCACCAGCGTCGAGTAGGCCCCCTCGTTGAAGCTCTTTTCCGGGAAGTTTACGGAGAAGGTGTTAACGTTCCCCGGCGTCAATTCGCTCATGATGGCGACGAGCGTTGACGAATCGACACCGCCGCTCAGGAAGACGCCCAGGGGAACGTCGCTCACCAAGCGCGATTCCGCCGCACTCCGCAGCCGCGCCGCGAGCTCCTCGACCAAATCGCGTTCCTCGCGGGGCGTGACCGGCGGCAGCCCAGGGGTGCGCAAATAATCCTGCGGGCGCCAATAAGCATCGATGTGAAGGTTCCCCCCTTCCACCACTATACGGTGCGCGGCAGGCAGTTTCTTGATCTCCGCAAAGGCGCTGCGCGGGCTGGGGAAATAACCGTAAAAGAAGTATTGCGTGAGGGCCGTGAGGTCAAGCGCCCGCCCGATGCCGGGGTACTCGAACAGCGATTTGATTTCCGACGCGAACACCAGGGTTTGCCCGTCGCGCCAGTAATAAAGAGGCTTTTCGCCCGCCCGATCGCGCGCCAGGAGCAACCGCCGGGCACGATTGTCCCACAGGGCGATGGCGAACATGCCGTTCAGCTCGCGGAGGCAATCCGGCCCCTTCTCCTCGTACATGTGCACGATGACTTCGCCGTCCGACTGCGTCCTGAAATGGTGGCCTCGCTCCATCAGTTCGCGGCGCAGTTCGCGGTAGTTGTAAATCTCGCCGTTAAAGACCAGGGTGATTTCCCCGCTTTCGTTCGAGAGCGGCTGATTCCCCGTTTCGAGATCGATGATACTCAGTCGGCGGATGGCTAGTGCGACGTGGGGCAACTGAAACGTTCCGCTGCTGTCCGGCCCCCGGTGCCAGAGGCGCGCCGACATGCGGTCGATCCGGTCGCCGTGCGCGAGCGGCTCAAGCTGCAGGTTCAAAATTCCACAAATTCCACACATAGAAAACCAGGGAACAGATTACAGGGAATGAGGGTACAGGGAACTGCAAACAGCAAAAAGAATTGACTTCCGTGGCCGGGGCCGGCTCCCGCGCGACTCACGGCAGGAAAGGGCCGACGACGTGTGCCGGCCTGCTCTCCTTGGGTATACTCACCGCCGGCGGGATTTCCCAAACGGAATAGTCCCATTCATTCCAAAGGGGCTCGATACGCCCCGCGTTTTCCGACAAATTCCCAACCAGCGGGTTGGAGACCATGACCAGCAGCGGCTGCGTGTTCGAATTCGCCAGCCGGTGGAACTCCGCGCCATCGATCAGGAGTCCCTTGCCGGGGTCACCTGTCCCCCGGAGCCGCTCCCGGGCCTGGTGCGCGACCTGGTAATTGCTGGACATCTCGCCCCATTGGGCCGAAACCAGTCCGACGGGGCGTCGCAAGTAGAAAGGCAGGCTGGTGCGAAAGCAATAATAACCAAAAATGCGGGATGTCTTCTCCGGGCTGGCGAGAAGCGTCGTCGCCAGGCGGCGGCAGGAATCGTTTTCGGCATACGTCTTCAGGGGAGCAAGCCACCGCAACACCAGCAGGGGAATTATCGCTGCAGCCAGGGCAAAGCTCACACCCGCCCGTGCCCGCCCGCGCATTCGCGAGGCGATATTCCGGCCCACAATCCCCAGCGCCGCAAGGATCAATCCCGTGTAGAGCAGCGACGGCTGGAGAAACGCCAGGAGGGCGGGGTGGAGCTTCTTCGCCAGGCGCACCTGTGCGGTTGTGAACAACCACGAGTGGGATCCTCCCGCCGCCAGGATGCCGATTCCAAGCAGCAAAGCAAAGCCCGCAGTCAGCCAATCGGGTGGGCGCACGGCCGCGTCTTTCCCCACATCCTGCCACACCAGACCCATGAGGATGCTCAGTGGGACCACACCCGGCAGAAAGTAGCCGGGAAGCTTGGAATGCGAGAGGGTGAAAAAGATGAAGACGCAAACCGCCCAACTGAGAAGAAACAGTCTGGGCCTGCCTCCCTCTTGCTGCAATTCCCGCCATCGCCGCAGCCGATTCCAACCGGCCAGGAGCAGAAAGATGCTCCAGGGGAAGAAGCCGCCCAGATATACGGGAATGTAGTAGAAGATTCCTCCGCCCCGGTGAGCATTGCCGGTGGCGAAACGTTTCACGCTCTCTTCCCAAAGGGCGTAGCGGGGAAAGTCCGGATTCCGGGCGGAGACCGCGAGGAACCAAGGCAAGGCGACGGCCAGGAACACCGGGAGGCCCACCCCCCAGCGCAGGCGCTTCCAGCTCCGCCAGCGGCCGCAAACCGCCGTGTAAATCAGAATGGACAGCAGCGGCAGCAGCACCCCCACCGGACCTTTGGTGATGATGGCCACACCCATGGCTGCGAACATCAAGATTTGGAGCCAGGGTTTTTGAAAATCCGATTCCTCGGCAAGCCAGAACGCCGCCAGGGCAAGGGTGACGAAGAACGTGAGCGTCATGTCGAAGATGACTTCGCGCGCAAGCACGATGGCCAGAGGGCAGGAGGCGAAGACGATCCCGGCCCGCAATGCTGCCGATTCTCCAAACATCCGGCGCGCTAGGAACCAAATCAGCAGCATGGTGGCGGCGCCCATCAACGCGGAGGGGAGACGTGCCGCGCCTTCGGAAACGCCGAAGGTCCGGAGCGAGGCGGCGACCATCCAAAAGTAAACCGCCGGTTTGTCGAGGTAGGCAAAGCTGTTGAAATGGGGCGTGACCCAGTCACCCGTGGCCAGCATCTCGCGCGCCACCTCGGCGTTGCGCCCCTCATCGGGCTCGAGCAAAGGCAAACGGCCAAGCCCTGCGAAGAACAGCAGCGCGGCCGTCAACAGTAGCAGAGCGAGTTGGAGCGCGAGATTTGTCCGGAGGTCGCGGCGAGGCTCAGTGGGCATCACGAATATCGGAAGATCCGGCAATCGGGAGATCCGGTGATCGGGAGATCCGGTGATCGGGAGAACAGATTGGACAAGCAGAAGACCGGGTGACCTGGTGAGCAAGCCTCTATCCGCGAGACTCGAAGATCGGAGGAGCGTGATCCCGAGTTTCGTCCTTTCCCTGTTCACCCGATCATCGGATCTCCCGGTCACCCGAAGGGCCGATCACCCGATCACTCATCTCCACAACCTCCAAAACACTCTCGTAGGCAATCCAATTCTTCTTCATCCAACGCACCGCCCACACGTCTGCCAACCCCTTCTTCATCCTTCGCCATGTATCATACTTGGTTTTTCCGGCCCAGCGGGGGTGGTGACTGACGGGCACCTGGGTCACGCGATAGCCGCGCATCTTGAGCAGCGTGGGCAAGAACCGGTGCATGCCGTTGTAAAGTTCCAGCCGCTCCACGCATTCGCGCCGGTAAGCCTTGAGCGTGCAACCCGTATCCACAATGTCGTCACCGGTCGCCCAATTGCGAAAGCCGTTGGCGATGCGGGAAGACCTGCGCTTCCACCAAGTGTCTTGCCGTTGCACCCGGACGCCGCAGACCACATCCCACTCGCCGAGCATGCCGGCAAGACGGGGAATATCCGCTGGATCGTTTTGCAGGTCCCCATCCATGGTCACGATGGCGCCGCCCCGCGCCAGATGGAACCCCGCCTCCATAGCCGCGGTTTGGCCAAGATTCCGGCGAAAGTGGGCCATGCGAATCCGCGGCTCGACGAGCTGGGCGCGCTTCAAAAGTTCGAGCGTGGTATCGGTGCTGCCGTCATCGACGAACAGAAACTCCACTTCACCTGGCCAGCCCGTCAGCGCGGCCTGCAACCGCTCGAGGAGCGGAGAGATATTCTCGGCCTCGTTGTAAACAGGGATCACAACGCTCAGCGAACCACTTTCCACTCGCCACCTCAGACTAACGGCCCCTCCCCGCATGCTCGTTCCGCGCCGAACTTGTTCTGCTTCCGACGGATCGGCCACCCATTTGGAGTTTGTAACGGGCGGCGATTCCATGTAATTTTATCATGCTTGACGCGCCCTACCGGGAAATTCCCGGGACCAGCGAAGCCCTGGCGGAGAAAGCGCTTCCATTGGGACATACAAATTCAGATTGGTATGGAGAGCAACGTGCATCCTATCCAAATGGGTAAGAATCAAAGCACAATGATGGAGCACACTTCCCAGTTGGGGGAGGCGATTATGCGCAGATCACAACTCCGGTTTGCGGTTTTGATCGTTGCCGGAGCGCTGTTTGTCGGAGCTTGTAACTCTTTCAAGATATTTGAGACGAATGACGACAAAGCGATTACCACCGACATCCAAGCGAAGCTCTTTAATGATCCCATCCTGAAGACGCGTGACATCCACGTTGATTCACAGAGGGGTATCGTCACCTTGACGGGGACAGTGGGCACCGACCTCGAAAGGGCCGCCGTGGAGCGCATCGCCACCCAGGAAAACGGCGTCAAGAGCGTAGTAAACATGTTGGCGCTAACCTCTCAAACTGCCGCCCCGGCTTCCCAACCGGTGCAATCAGCGGAGACTGCCTCCCAGCCCCCCCCTCCGGAGGCTGAGGCGAACCCAGCGGCGCCTGCGCGACCTCGGTCAGCACGGCATCACAAGGCCGCCCGCACCCAGGAAGAGGCTGCTCCCGAATCGGCTGCTTTCACAGACGCCAATCCTCCCGAGGCCCCGGATAACCCCGCCGCGGCCCCCAATCCCCCTGTGGCAGCGCAGGTGGCCGCCGCCCCGCCCCAAGCCGCCGCCCCGGTGCCTGCCCCACCTCCGCCGCCCGCCCCCAAGCCTGCTGAAACCATCAACATACCGGGCGGGACGGTCGTGACCATCCGGATGATAGACGGTGTCGACTCCAGCCGTAACCAGCCCGGCGAAGAGTTTGCGGCCAGCCTTGATTCGCCCATCGTTGTCGGTGACCGCGTGGTCGTTGCGCGCGGTGCGGATGCTCGCGTGTGCCTGGTCAATGCCAAGACCGCAGGCCACATAAGCGGCCAGTCTGAGCTGCAACTGGAGTTGATTGGCCTGACGATTAACGGCAAGTCTTACCCCACAGAGAGCGGTTACTACGAGCAACACGGGGCCTCGCGCGGCACGCGTACGGCAGAAACCGTGGGTGGCGGCGCAATCTTGGGCGCTCTGATCGGCGGCCTTTTGGGTCATGGCAGGGGCGCGGCGGCCGGCGCAGCGGTCGGCGCCGGCGCGGGCACCGGCGTGCAAGTGGCCACCAAGGGCCAACAGGTCAAGGTGCCATCCGAAACCAAACTCGACTTCACCCTTAAGAGTCCCATTACGGTGACGATGAGCGGCGGTTAATCGCCGGGCTTGCATCCTGGCTCTGGGAAATTACCTTGCAGGTGTAAGTGTCATTGCGCCCAGCTCAGGTCACGCGTAGTATTCGTGGAAAGGAAGGATCAATGTGTGGGATCGTCGCGTATACCGGAGACCAGCCCGCCAAGGAAATCCTGATCGAGGGACTGAAGCGGTTGGAGTACCGCGGGTACGATTCGAGCGGCATTTTCATTGTAAATTCCTCGCCTTACCTCGCCCGAGCGGTGGGCAAAGTTGCTGAACTTGAAGGCCGCGTGTGGAATTCCGCTCCCCAGGGGGTGGCAGGGATCGCCCATACGCGCTGGGCGACCCATGGAAAACCGAGTGAAGCAAATGCCCATCCGCACACGGATTGCGATGGCAAACTGTTCCTCGTCCACAACGGCATCATTGAAAACTACCTTGTGCTCAAAAAGCGTCTGCTGGAAACCGGCCACCGCTTCAAGTCTGAGACGGACACCGAGGTTCTCGTTCACCTGATCGAGGCTGGCTACCACGGCAATCTGCAAGCGGCGGTACAGAAGGCTTTATTGCAGGTGCAAGGGACCTTCGGAATCGCCGTCATGCACGTCGATCACCCGGACTCGATTGTGGTGGCGCGGCGCGGCAGCCCCATTATTCTCGGCATTGGTGAGAAGGCTTCGCTCGCGGCGTCGGATGTCTCGGCGCTCGCCCAGCATACGGACCAGGTTGTTTACATGGAAGACAACGAGGTGGCCTGTTTGCAACCCGGAAAGTTTTCTATCCTCACGCTCGACAACCGCTCCGTTAACCGCGGCACCACCAACCTGGATTGGGGTGTCGAATCCATGGACCGCGGCGCGTTCCCGCATTACATGCTGAAGGAGATTTTCGAGCAGCCCGAGGCCGTGGAGAACGCTCTGCGCGGCCGCCTGAACCACGCGGAAGCCGTGGCCAAGCTGGGCGGTCTGGAATCCGTACAGGATCGCCTGTTGCAGGCTCGCCACCTGATTATCGTGAGCTGCGGCACCAGCTACTACGCGGGCATGTTCGGGCGCTACGTCTTTGAAACGCTCACCGACTTGACGGTGGAAGTCGAGCTGGCCTCGGAATTCCGCTACCGCAAGCTCAACCTCCGGCAAGGGACGGTGGTGCTGGCCATCAGCCAGTCGGGAGAAACCGCGGACACCCTGGCCGCCCTGCGCGAAGCGAAGCGCAAAGGCGCGCTGGTGCTGGGTCTCGTCAACGTCGTCGGCAGCACCATCGCGCGCGAGACGCACGCCGGAATCTATTCCCACGCGGGCATCGAAGTCGGTGTGGCCTCGACCAAGTCGTTCCTCTCGCAGCTCACCATTCTGACCATCATGGCGCTGCTCATCGGACGCAGCCGCGACCTTTCCTACGAAGAGGGGCACGAAATCATCCGTGCCCTGGAGCAAGTACCCGACCAGATTCGCGAAATCTTGAAGCAGGCCGAGCACGTCCGCGAGCTTGCTGCGAAGTACTGCCACGCCGAACATTTTCTCTTTATCGGCCGCAAATACCAATACCCCATCGCTCTGGAAGGGGCCCTGAAGCTGAAGGAAATCGCCTATATTCACTCGGAGGGTTACGCGGCGGGCGAGATGAAGCACGGGCCCATTGCCCTCATCGATCCCCGGTTCCCCACCCTGGCCCTGGCGCTCGAAGACGGCTCGTATGAACGGATCGTCTCCAACATGCAGGAGATTCGCGCCCGGGAAGGCCAAATCCTAGCCGTCACAACCGAGGGCAATACCAAGCTCGGCAACCTGGTCGACGATATCATCTACGTTCCTGAGACTCACGAGGCGGTGGCTCCCCTGCTGACCGTTGTGCCTCTCCAGCTATTCGCTTATTACTGCGGCGTCCTGCTCGGCCGGGACGTCGATAAGCCCCGCAACCTCGCCAAGAGCGTGACCGTGGAGTGAGAAGGTTCGGTCGAGAGCTCGATGTCGGGACTCCGTACGTCTGACCGTCGTCAGGCAGCGTTCCCCAGCGAGATTACAGTGATGGCAATGAAGAGGACCACGATGCCGGCCAGGCAGTAGGTTAGCGACGCGCGGCTGGCGCCCCTCCACTCCCCGTTCACAAAGCCCCACACGATGCCGGTGATGATGTTAATGGACATGTAAACGGACCAGCCGATGATGCCTCCCAGCACACCCAGCGCGGCGGCTCCCATGCCGTAAACGACGATGCCACTGAACCACAGCGCCCCCATCAAGGCGGCACCCAGCCAGTAGCTCGAACCCGCGGGCTTGCGAACGAAGACGCCCCAAGTGTGATTTTTGTTCAGGAGGTAAACGCAGTAGACGGCATTCACGAAAAAGCCACTGCCGACGGACAACGCCCAGATGGCGTTGCCCCCCATGGCCGGTCCGGCCCCCGCCTTGAGCGCCTGTTGGCGCAGTTCTTCGCCAAAGACAAAAGCGAAGTTGAACATGGAAGAGAAGACTCCGGAGAGAATGCAGATCAGGAGGCCAGTCCCGAAGCCGGACCGTGTTGATCCAGCGGCGTTGGCTGTCTGCTCGCGCTCGCGGCGCTTGCCCGCCACGCCGAGGAAGGCCAGACCGACGATCATCACCAGCGTGCCCGCCATTAGCGCGAGGCCGTGGGTGGTGCGCAGTTGTTCAGGATGCAGGATGATCAGGGGCAGCAGCGAGCCGAAGGAGGAGGTGATTCCCAGGATCACCGCGAACCCCAGCGCCAGCCCTACCCGGTCGATTCCCAGGCCGAAGAGGACCGCGCCGACTCCCCAGGCGAGGCCAAAGAGACAGACCTTGGCGAGCACCGCAGGCGGAGTTTGCGCATAAACACCGGCAAGACGCGGGACCGTGGCGGCGGCGACCGCCCAGGGAAAGACCACGAGCCCGGCGAGAGCGTAAACCAGCCAGATGTTCTCCCAACGCCAAGCGGAGAGCCGCTTCATGGGCGCCGCGAAACTGCCGTTGAGCATGCCTCCGAACAGAACCAGCGTGATGCCCCACCCGATTTGACTGCCCATGATCCCTCCCGTAAAACCTCATCCGGCGAGAGCGGGCGGGCACCGTTCCAAGCGCCCCCCACTTGGGTTGTTCGTCGGAAGGAAGAGCTTCCGCAAGGATGTGCGGCGCCAGTCAGGACGCGGTGAAGGACTTGACGGCGTCCTCCATGCTGCCGTATACGTCGAACACCGTGACGAGCTTGGTGATGTGAAGCTGCTCATTGATGCGCTTGGTCAGGTTGGCCAGTTTCAGGTTGGCACCCTGATCTTGGGCCGAGGTAAATCCCGCTACCAGAGTGCCCAACCCGGCGCTGTCGATGTATTTCACTTCCGCAAGATCGAGGACCAGGCGTGTTTTGCCTCCCGCCAGCAACTCCTTGAGTTTCATGCGGAGCTGATTGCTCTCGGTTCCCAGCGTTACGTTACCTGCCAGATGCAGTATTGTTACGCCGCTAACTTCCTTCTCGAACATTGTCAATGCCATCGCAGCCTCCTGTGATGACCCGCGGGCGCTCGCCCGCCTGATTTAGTCCCGCAGCCTCCCGGAGAGGCCCTCGTACCCGGAATCGAACTGGTTCGGCCGCAGGCATACGGGAGTACTCGAACTCGATCTGGCGCGGCTAGGTGCGGGCACAAGCTTCCTTACCTTCCACACGAGAAGGCGCATTCTACAAGGCCCGCGCCATAATGTAAATCACGCGATTATTTGCTTTATTGAGGCTGGAAAGTCGAAGCCGTCCGATCGCTTGCCAATCTCAAGTTCCGGAGTGGCCACACCGTACTCGGAGACTGAGACGAACACTCCCACGGACCCAGAAGGAGACTCCCGCCGCTAGGCGCTATTCAAATTCCGAGCAGGACATGAAGAATCCGCAGTGGGGACAAAGCATTTTGCAGTGTCGCGACTCGAGCCGGCTCGAGCAGACGGGGCAGAACTGGTTTGCAAACTCCGGGGCGGGGGCGGGAACGGCGGGTTTCCGTGTGTCTTCAGGGGTTGGCAAATCTTGTCTCACTCGCAATCGGTCGGACCGTTTCTGCCTTGTGCTGAGAAGATCTTCACGCATAATGTTCCTGCATGAAGATGCGTATTCCCTCGTAGGCCCGCTCGAGAGTGGCCTCTTCCGGGAGGAACACGATGCGGAAGTGCTGCGTTCCGGGAGCTTGCCCGAAGCCGCTGCCATGCACCACAAGCACTTGTTTTTCCATCAGCAACTGTTTCACGAACTGCTCATCGCGGTCAGGAATCTCGATTCTCGGGAACGCGTAAAACGCCGCGCGGGGCGCCACACAACTCACCCGTGGCATGGCGCGGCAGCAACGAATGGTCAGATCGCGCCTCGCCCGCAGTTTGCTACGGACCTCGGCCAAATGGCCCTGCGGGCCTTCGAGCGCCGGCTGCACCGCGTACTGCTGCGGATGGTTTGAGCACAGCCGCGCCCGCAGTAATTGATGAATCCCTGCGAGGTAAGGCTTGACGGCCGCCGCCTCGCCGCTGACCACGCCCCAACCGACTCGCCAGCCTGGGGCCAAGTAGGACTTGGAGAGCCCGTTGAGGGTCAGCACTGGAACATCCGGCGCCAAGGCGGCGAGTGAGACATGCGGGGCGTCGTCCAGAATCAGCTTGTCATAGATTTCGTCAGCGAAAATCACCAGGTTGTTTTGGCGCGCCAACTCGGCGATTCGCTCCAAGCTCTTTCGCGAGTAAACGGCGCCTGTGGGGTTGTTGGGATTACTCACTACGATGGCGCGGGTGCCGGCAAAGATCTTGCGCTCGATGTCTTCCAGGTCAGGCTCCCAATCGTTTGTTTCATCGAGCAGGTAAGAGTTGGGTTGAGCACCGAGCTTGGCGAGTATCGCCGAATAGAGCGGGTACTCCGGGCAGGGCGTCAGGATGTTTTCACCGGGATTCACGAGCGCTGTCAGACAAACGTCCAAGGCTTCGCTGACTCCGGCCGTCAGGAAAACGCTCTGAATGGTGCGAATCCCCTTGCGTTCGGCTTCGGCACCAATGGCCTCAACCGCCTCGGGAACCCCTAGCGATGGCGCGTAGCCGTTCCTGCCGTCGCGCATGGCTCGGTCGACTGCTTCAATCAGGTGAGGAGGAGTGCGGAAGTCGAAATTCAGCGGATCGCCAATGTTCAGTGGAAGAATGATCTTCCCTTCCCGCGCCAGTTGCTCCGCCAGCACGGCCAGATCACGGATGGCGTAACGTACGCGCTCGAGCCGCTCGGCGGAGTGCACCACACGAAGCTTGTTGACGGATGGCAACATGGACCCTTTGTTGGTAACTGAACACCGTTAGCGGGTCATACCGCACGGCCTGCGCCCGGGCATGCCACAGTCATGGCCCAGCCCGTAATCAATCTCTACTGCTGGTTTTTTTTCTTCTTAAACATCCCCGCGATACCGCGCACCGCATTTACAGGTTCGGCCGCCACAGCTTGCGGTACCCCGCCTGCTCCCGTCGCGCCGCCTTTCAGTGAGAACTTGGGATTGGCAAGCGTCCCTCCCACCGTGAAGGGAAAATTTAGCTTGCCCCCCGAAACTGTAGCGCCCGATAAACCCGCCACGACATTCGCTAGCGGATTATTGCCACTGGTGGCAATGCCGGCAACACCTTGGTAATCCAAACTTCCGTCCCCGGCCATCGTCATACTACCGGAACCGTCCACACTAACGCCATTGCCTACGACCGTGATCTTGCTGATGGATAGTCTTTGCTCCGCGATTTTGAAATCTACGGAGACCGAGGAGAACGAGGATGGGTCGCCATTGGCGGGACCGAGGTTGGCCAGCTTGGCCAGCGTGCGCAGGTTCGCGTTCAGCTGCAAGCTGGGCAACCGACCGTCGCGAATGCTCATCTGACCCGTGCCGCGGATACCCGCCAGGGGATCCGGGGAGTGAGTAAATTCACCCTCCACCTTCGCGGTGCCCTCCAGGGTCCCCGTCATCATGCCGCGGGCTTGAGGAAAGGCGTTCAGAAATTGGCCGACGTTGACACCCTTCAAGTGAGTGTTCGTAGCGTAGCCCAGGTTTTTTCCCGCGAAAATCAAAGAAAGGTCCCCCGTAACTTTTCCACCATAGCAAGTCATGTCGAGATCATCCAAAAACACCTGCTTGGGGTAGAGGCGCAACTTCGATTTAAATTTGGTCACCGCCAGCGAGCCAAATTGCACCGTGTCCATCTGCAGCGTCCCCTGGGCGACCATCGGTGCCTGTGATTCGTCCGCGAAGACAACGGGGATGAGCGAGCCTGTCAGGGCTGCCATCCTACCGGGCGCCGGCCTCCGAAGCGCCGCCGTCGCAAAGGCGTTCAAGTCCACCTGCCGCAAGTTGATTGTGGCCCCGTGAACCTCCACGAATGCGGGTTCCGGCGCGCCCGACGCAAGCAAGTTCCCCGCCGCAAACTCTCCATTCTTGATTGTCACATTGGAGATTACACCCAGCGTGAACGAGGCTTTATCATCGCCGGGCGGATCTGCCGCCGCGGTCGTTTTGCTTGGCGGGCTTTGATAATTCCACTTGCCCTGAACATCCGAAAATAGATGGATGGTCGGACCGTCCAGCTCCAGAGAATTGATCACCACCTTGTGGTTAAGCAACGCAAAAAGATCGACAACCGCATAGATTTTCTTGGACTTCACGAAATCCCCTGTCGGGAAACCTTGGGGGTTGCCGAGAGCGAAATCGTCAACGCGGATGGCAACTTGCGGAAGGATGCTGAGAGCCAAATGTCCGATTTGGGTGGGCTTTCCCGTCTCCTGCTCGATATGCGCGACGACTTGCGACCGGTAACGATCGACGTCGATGAGCATGGGGATGATGATGGCCAGGCCCGCGACCAGGACGAGCAGGCCCATCATCAGAATGAGGGCGACCTTATTCCCTTTGGACATGTAGCTATCTCCCAGGAAATGGGGGCTCAGGTGGGCCTTCCCGAAGGAAACCCTAGAAGCTCATCCCCGACCATCCAGCAAGAATATTACACCCTCCCCCCGTTCCCTGAGTAGTCATGGCGCAGGGTTGGCCTTATCAGGCGGAGGTACACGGGTGAACTTGGCCGTGTAATAGTCGAAGAAAGGTTTGGCGGGCGGCGCCGCCTGCACAGTTTCAGTGAACTCGCCCGGACCTGTGCGTTCTAGGATTCTCCGGAAGAGCCATCCAGGCGGAGGCCAATCGCCTCCCTCGGGATTCAACCGGACCTGTGGCCCGTCCACCGTGACGCGATAGCGTGTGATGAAACCGGTGCTTGAGAACACGCGCAGGGCGAAGCCTGGTGCAGAGGGGTTTCCACTGAGGATTCCCATCCAGGACTCTTTTGTGGCTGCCACGGTTTGGGTCGCAGCCAGCGAGACCTGGCCTCGAAAAATCAGGAAGTGCTTCTCGAGGTCGAGGGTAACGGAGAGCTGGACCTCCCCGGCCGGGCTGTTCGGCAAGGTCTTGCCGGCCCACTCACCCACCAGCCAATCGATCCCGGAGAAATCCGGTAGGGCCGGGAGGGGGATCTGATATTGGACTGGTGACTTATCCTTGGCCGCCCCCAGCGCGCCGGCGAGCGCGCAAGCCAGCGTCAGAAGCCAAGCGCACGCCCGGATGCTCCAACGGAACCGCGCTTCCCCCCACGAATGGCTGGTCAAATCGAAACCCCTTTGATGATTCATTATAGGTGCCATCAGGCCCGCGGTACGCGCCAAGTCTCCCCGCTCCTTCGCCCATCGCGAACAAAACCCAGGTGAGTGCGCTTGTGCAGAAATACCTGTGCCTGTAGCAAGGATGATTCGCCCAGCAAGCCCGCGAGTTCTTCGGGCGTGTAGGCTGCCCGCACGGAGTCCAGAAAGAGCCGATACATGAGCCCGGAATAATACCGGCCGTGCCATCGTACGTGCAAGGGGAAGGCCAGCCGCGAAGGCCGGCGAAGGTCGCGCAGCAGGATCAGCCCTTCGGGTTTCGCCACGCGCGCCATTTCCCGCAAGAGACCCGTAGGCTGCTCCAGGTGGTGCAGCACGGAGTTGGAAAGCACAACGTCAAAACAACCACTGGGAAAGGCAAGCCGGCAGGCGTCGCCGACCAGGAATGAGGCGCGGGCGCTCAGGCCCTTCTCGGCTGCCGCGCGGCGCGCTGCCGTGATCATGTTTGCGGAGCGGTCCACCCCTACCACGCGGATTTCCGGGCAGCGCTGCGCGACCTTTAAGGGAATGCCGCCCGGCCCGGTTCCGATATCCAGCAGTATTCCCGTGGGGTTAAAGGAGAGCACTTGGTCCACCAGGGTGTTGTCGATGGCGTCGAGGAAAGCTTGTGCGGCCGCAGACGCGTACACGTCGACTTCCTCCTGATCGTTCATCACTTCGGGTTCAGGTTGGCGCGGCAGGTCGAACCAGGTCATGGCAAGAATGAAACCGGCTACGAATTACAGCGGAGAGGCGACAAACCTCAGGGGAACCAGAAGCCGGGGCGTGCTCAGCTTGTCTGCCCCGGGGGAACGGCCCCCCGTTCTTTCAACAAATCGACCAGCATTTTCAGCATGTCGGTGGTGGTAATAATCCCCTTCAATTCATCCTGTTCAACCACCGGCAGACAACCGATGCGGCGGTCCAAAAGAATTTGCACGGCTTCATAAATCGAGGCGCCAGACGGGATGGTGAGCAGATCGCGGGTCATGATCTTGGACAGAGGAGTAGTCTCCATCAGCCGGTTGTATTCCTCCACCGGAATTCCCGAGAGGATGGACGGCGTGTAATGTTTCAAGTCACGCTCAGTGACGATGCCCACCAGTTTCTTGTCGCGCAGAATAGGAATATGACGGAAGGTGGAGCGTGCGAAAATCAGCGTCGCGTCCAGCAGAAACTCGTTTTCCTGTAAGGTGGTGAGATCGGTAGTCATGATCTCACGCACTAGCAGAGGGCCATCCTTGGGCAAGGGCATATCCGGCGTCTCCCTTAGCGTTGGCGGCAAGAGGATCGGGCATTCTCTGACCATCGGTCAATTGGGAAGTTGATTTCCCAAAACCCCGGTGGCTCCAGAATTTCAAAGCCTACTTCAAATGCCACCCCGCTTGTCCGCGAGGCTGTCCATACCACTCGGCCCCGCGTTGACCGCTCCTTGTGTTGCATGCGGATGTCCAACGTGGTGCCCACGGGAAATCGCTGTCGGCTGCGGATCAGCCCCCCATGGAGGCTGATAACCAGGGTCTCAACCGGTTCCCATTCCGCTGAAGGGGGGGCACCCTCGGGGCTGACATAGAGAGGCACTCTCATGACGATTCGCAAGCTTCGTCGACGCAGATCCTGCTCCTTCTCTTTAGAAGCCCCTTCCATTGACATCACCAAGAAGCAAATTCGCTGGGATTTTTGCCACTAGTCAACTGCCATCATAACACAAGGGTTCATAGTTGCAAGCGGTGCCAGCCCCATTGACAGCGCTCCCTCGCTAGTGTTAGCTTCGTTTGGGTTATTGGTTCTTTGACAGCTTAGGTTCCTGCGGTGCCCCGTTTGAACGACGGGGGAAAGGAAAGGCCGTTAAAATCGGCCGCGGTCCCGCCACTGTGATCGGCGAGCCGTATCCTCCCAGGCATTGTTGCCGGCCACTGTTCTGCCTTGCGCAGAAGGGGAAGGCTGAGGATGCGGTGATGACCCGAGAGCCAGGAAACCTGCCCGGGAACTTTCACTCAGCCTAACTCTTCGACGGAAAGAGTCCTGACGAAGACTGCGAAGCCTTCCGATTCCGCCTTGAGGCAGAGGAAGGCTTTTTTATTTTCGCCACCTCCTTGGGATTCCTTTCGTCCGCCCCTTCGAGAGAACGGGGAGAAGGAGTCTCCTGTGATGCAGCATTATTTCAAGAACCGGGGCTGGCGCTCGCGGGCCCTAGTCCCCCTTACAAGCCTTGTCTTTTCTCTCACGAGCCTTTGGACGCCCCTCCTGTTCTGCGCGCTTTTGGTGTCCCTTTCGGTGAGCGGCGCACAGGCAGGGACCCTGGCGGGAACCGTCCTCGACCCCAGCGGCAGTGCGGTTCCGCAAGCACACGTGACCCTGCTTCGATCCCTGGTTGTCCTCGACGAACAGCCAACCGATACCCAGGGCACCTACAGGTTTGTCGGCCTTGCGGATGGAAAGTACCAACTGGTAGCTAGTGCGCCCGGACTTGCTTCCCCGCCAGCGGAAGTGGAAATTCGGGGGGCGGAAGTTCACTCGCTCGATCTGCACTTGCAATTGAGCGCCGTCGAGCAGCAAGTGGTGGTTTCGGCGTCGCTGGGAGACTCCCTGGTATCGGAAGTCGGTTCCTCCGTCTCCGTGATCACCGGGCAGGACATCAAAGATCGTGCCGCGCTGAATGTCTTGGATGTCCTGAGCGGAATCCCCGGCGTTGAGGTGAGCCAGAGTGGCCGTTACGGAGGAGTGACCGGTGTCTACGTGCGCGGTGGTCAGTCAAATTACAATCTGGTAATGGTAGACGGCATGGAGTTGAACGAATTTGGCGGTACCTTTGATTTCGCCCCCCTCCCGGCCGATGGCGTGGAACGGGTCGAGGTGACGCGCGGTCCCGAAAGCGCCCTCTACGGCCCGAACGCGGTCACCAGCGTTATCAACATCGTGACCACCCAGGGTGAGGGCACTCCGCATTTTACCGTACAGGCGGAAGGCGGTAGCTTTTACACGCGTCGTTTTGTGGTAGGCGGGAGCGGCCTGGACCACGGTCTCAGCTGGGGCTTTGATCTTTCCCGGCTGAACTCCGATGGGCTGGTCACGAACGACCAATACCGCAACCAATCGGCCTTCCTGAGCCTCGGCTATCACCGCAGCCCGCGCCGCCGGCTGGATTTCCACTTCCTTGGCAATGCCAACGACGCCGGGGCGCCCGGCCCTTACGGATCGGACCCGGACGACCTTTTTACTGGAATTGACACTTACTCACGTGACAAGCAAAACTTGTTTGGATGGGAGGGGAGCTACTCCGAACAATTCACTTCTAAATTCCAGCAGGTCACCACCGGCAGCGTGTCTACCAATGACTACTATTTCCGTTCACCCTACGGAGATTCCTACTCGAACAATTTGCGCGGCGTTCTGAACACGCGCAGCGAAGTGGCAGTCTCCAATCAAGATTTTTTCGTGGCGGGGTTCGAATACAACCGCGAACAGGTGAAAGACACTTACATCTCGGATTCGAACGGCGTGCCCTTTGTGCTTCCCCGCACCAGTTTGGCTTTTTTCGCGGAGAATCGTTGGAGCCCCGCGCACCGTCTCTACCTTACCACGGGGTTCCGCGTAGATGATTTGCGCACGAGCTCGCTACCGGCCGACGATTCCTCTGACCGACCGCTGCTGCCTCCCAGCACCGTGGTCAAAGTGAACCCGCGCGCGGCGGCGGCGTATATGTTGCGAGAATCGCACGGCGGCGTGCTGGATGGAACCCGCCTGCACGCAAGCTTCGGCACGGGCATCCGCCCACCAGACGGGTTCAACCTGGCCTTCACCAACAACCCTCACCTGAAACCGGAAACGAGTATCAGCTTCGATGCTGGAATCGAGCAGCGGTTCTTCCAAGGCAAGGCGGTATTGGACCTCACCTACTTCCAAAACCATTTCAAAGACCAGATCGTGACGCTGGGGGGGTCGCTGACCAACTTGAGTTCATTTACCTCCGATAATCTCGGCAACTCGCGCGCCCAAGGGGGGGAAATCTCATTCCAGATCCATCCCTTAAGGTCGTTGCAGATGTCGGCGGAGTATACTCGGGACGACACGGCGGTTCTCTCCCTCAACGGATCGTCGCTAGCGCTGGCGCCGCTTCAAGTGGGGCAACAATTGATAGGCCAGCCGCGCAATTCCGGCGGGTACAATCTCACGTGGCGGCATGGTCGGCTGATGCTCAACACTAATGCCTATATCCGCGGGTCGGTTCTGGACGTCGAACCGAACTATGGACTCAGTGCCTGCGCTCTCGACCTGCCTTGCCTGTTCCCGGATAAGGGCTACGTCCGAGTTGACGGGGGGTTCGCTTACCGCCTGCCGCGGGGATTCGAAATTTACGGCCGGCTCGACAACCTGTTGAATCGGAAGTATGAGGAAGTTTTGGGATACCCGTCGTTGCCGTTCAATTTCCTTGCTGGCGTAAGGTTCGGTTTCCCCGGGCGTTAGAAGCAGGAGTTAAAAGGCAAAAGCTGAGTTGGCATCACTAAATATTGCGCGTAATTCGGCTTGGGTATGCAATCCCTTGTATGGCCCGCCCGAGTTTGCTCAAGCTGTCCGAGGCGGACGCGCGCCAGTTGCGGGAAGCTGCGGCCGAGTCTGCCGAAGCGGATTTTCGTGACGCCTGCCGTGCGGTTCTCAGCTTGGCCGGAGGCGCTACTCGGCAGCAGGTGGCGGAGCAGTTTCGAGTGCATCCGGCTACCCTCGGGCGTTGGGCGGCCCGCTACCGCCAACGGGGTCTGGCCGGGCTCCGGGGTCCCGAGCACGATGCCCGCGGGCGACCGCGCCGCCTGCAGGTGGAGCATTTGGAACTGTTGCGGCAAACGGTTCTCATCCCGCCCCGAAAGTTGGGTTATGCTTTCACGGCGTGGAACTTGTCGCGGCTGGGGGAGTTCTTGAAGCGGCGCACGGGCGTGACGGTTCAACCGCACTACTTGGGACGGCTGCTGCACCGCATGGGAATTGCCCGGAGACGGCCCAAGCATGTTCTGGAAGGCAAACGCCATGAGGTCGCTCATGACCGCGCCAAAACTGAATTGCAAGCCCTCAAAAAGCATCTGGGACACCGGAAAAGGACCGTCGTGATTAGCCAAGACGAAACCGAATTTCATCTTTACCCTTACCGGGTGGCGATCTGGTCGGTCGTCGGCCGTCCCCAACCTGAAGTGCGCACGCCGGGGAAGAACCAGAAGCGTGTCCTGTATGGAGGCTTGAACCTGAAAACCGGACATCTCACCAGCCACTGGGCGGCGACGAAAAGCGGTGCGCACTTTGTGGAATATCTGGAAACTCTCTTGCATGCCTATCCCGACCAGAAAATCTTGATGATCGCCGACAACGGCAGCTTCCATCATACGCAAAAAGTGGAGGCCTATGTGCATGAACACCGCGACCGTTTAGAGATCAAATGGCTGCCACCCTATTGTCCCGATCTGAACGACATCGAGCGGACCTGGCGACGGCTAAAGGCCAGCCATGCCTCGAACTTCCTTTTCAACTCGCTGGACGGGTTGGTCGAGAATGTGCGCCGGGGCATTGAGGAACTGAACTCTACGGTCGTCACCAATTAAGAGCATTATTTAGTGTAGTCA
>Ga0326728_10002708_pt1 | contig 57902 bp, 43 predicted proteins | sample MB3enrmetagenome_FD_207602 | JGI IMG/M metagenome (GOLD analysis project Ga0326728, IMG submission 207602) | Lab enriched peat soil microbial communities from McLean, Ithaca, NY, United States - MB31MN | ecosystem: Environmental > Terrestrial > Soil > Wetlands > Peat | place: USA: New York... | reverse complement strand
GTTGCTCGGGCACCCTGTGGTTAGAATCGACTCGGCCGTGACCGTGTCAAGCACTTTTTTCCGGCTGGTCGTTGCGAGGGCAGGTAATCCGTCAAAGCCCAGCCTGAACGGGGGATGAGCAGTTACTGATAGCCATCGGGCCAAGCCCGGCCATGACGAACAAGGTCGCCGCTACGATTCGCTTGTCGTTGAACGTCGACGGTGCCACCGGCGGTGCCCGTCAACCCCCGCTCACCGGGAATACTATCCCACAATTCGCGCCATTCACCCCGCTGTAGGAAATTATCCTTGACATCGCCCTACAACCGAAGGTAGAACCGTCGCACCCCATTCCGAGCGCACCCCATGTCCGCACCCGAACCCGCCTCCCGCGACGCCAACCTGGCCAACCTCATCCTCGCCCTGCTGACGCCGATGTTCCTCTGGTCCACCGCAGGAGACATCCGCCTCGCCCATGTCGCGGCAGCGCAGACGCTGAACGAATTCCGCATTGCCAACCGCCTCAGCCTGTTCACGGTTGCCAAGATCATCGCCTTCGACATCGCCACGCTGAGTTCGCTCAGCCTATCGATGTATGAGGACGTCTCAATGCTCCTGGCGCTACGCCTGCGCGGCAACGCAACCAGCCTGGACCGCTCCGCGGAGCGAAACCGCCGCCGGTTTGACCTGGAGCAGGCCAGCCGCCCGGGCGCGGGGACCGAAACCGAGGACTCCATCGAAGCCGCGATCGCCGAAGCGCAGCGGATGGTGGACGAGGCCAACGCCCGCATCCGGGCCTCCGCCGCCCAACCGGCCGAGACGCAACCGGACGCCGTACCGGCGGCGGAGGCGACCCCCGCTCCCGCACCCGTGCCCGCGACCACCGCCATTCCGGCAGCCCGGACCTCCACGCAGCAGCGGCAATCCGCCTGGGCCGATGCGATGACCGCAGTGGCCAGGGAGTCTACGGACGGTCTGAAAGACCTCCCGCCCGCAGAGCGTTGGAAGGAGATGGCGCGGATCGAAGCGCTGACCATGGCCGCGGCCGATCTCGCCTCCGGCACCGCCCCGCCGCCCGTCCTGGCGATGGCCGCGGAGTAGCCGGGCGCGCGCAATCGATGCGCATGCGTCATGGCCGGATTTGGTCCGGCCATGACACGAGTTGCGACGCTGACGGTGGCAAACCGTGGTCACCACACGATTTCTTCAAAACTCGGGCGGCCAACGCAGCCTCATTCGCCGGGAACTGTGACGCCTGTCACAGCACAACCGGTCAAGTCCGGCAAAGATGCGCCTTCAGACAACGGAGAACGCAAAAATGTCACATGCCAGTTTGGTTACAAAAGAAATGATTCCCTCGGACCTGCCGACTGCGGATCGATCCCATTCAATCAGCGCAGTCGAAACCGCCCTGCTGCTGTTCAAGGCTTCCCCGGCACATGCCAGGAATTTCGCTCTGTCGATGCACGAGCGGGCTGCCTGGAGCTTTGACGCCGCTTTGATCGAGCATTGGACCGACGTAGTGACGGAACTCTTTCGGCTGGGCCGGACGCCGCGATTGGCCGGTTGAGCGACGGGGAGGCGCAGGCGGTCCGGGACCGGTTGCGCCTCCGTTATGCCGAGAAGGTCAAGCGTAGGAGAATCAATTGAAAAAAGAAACCTTGATGGCACTACTTGCCGACCTTCCCGACGGATCGGAGATACGGGTTCCTGCGCCGGTTCTCGTGCAAACCTTTGATAATCTAACGGACCTGCCTTGGCATGATCTTCTGCTGAACGGTCTGGCACGCCTGATTCCGGCCGTTGCCTCCACAGCATTCATGCTGATCATGATTGGCGTTACCATCCTGGGTGCTCGGTGGCTGGCGTCCGGTGGCAATTTGGATCAAACCGGCAATGTGGGCGTGATTGCTGATCACCAGCAACAGCGACCGGTGCCGGTTGGCTACCTGGTCTGAGGCCCCGGTATCGTAAACCCCGGCCGTGGCACGGCCCGAGGGGCCGGCCATGACACGAAAGGAGTCCCCTTACTATTCCGTAACAGGCGAAAGCCGAACCCGCCGCCGTTACGCCCCCGCCGCCGCCAGCCTGCCGAGCAGCAATACGTGCGACCGCGTCCCCTTGTGGAAGCACGTCAGCTCGTATTTCTCGTTCGGGCTGTGGATCTGATCGTCGTCCAGGCCGAAGCCCATCATCAGCGAATCGATCCCCAGCACGCGCTTGATCTGCTCCACCACAGGAATGGTGCCGCCACTGCCGATCATCACCGCCGGCCGCCCGTATTCGTCCTGCAGCGCCTGCTTCGCCGCCTTTGCCCACAGCGTATTGGTATCGATCTCGATCCCCACCGCCATGCCGAACGCCTTGAAGGAGACCTCCATGCCGGCAGGCAGGCGGTCTTTGACGAATTTCTGGAACCCTTCGTAGATCGCCTGCGGATCCTGGCCCGGCACCAAACGGAATGAAACTTTCGCCGACGCCTCCGACGGGATGATGGTCTTGCTGCCCGGCCCGGTGTATCCGCCCCACATGCCGTTGATATCGGCGGTCGGCCGCGCCCAGATGCGCTGCAGCGCCGCCACGCCTTTCTCGCCGCCCGGCGAGGACAGGCCGATGCCCTTCAGGAACGCGCCTTCGTCGAAGCCTAGCGCCTGCCACTCGGCCGCCTGCTCCGCGGAGACGGGACGCACGCCATCGTAGAAGCCCGGCACCTGGATGCGGCCGTCCTTGTCGTGCAGCTCGCCGAGGATCTGCGCCAGCACATTCACCGGATTCAAGGCCGAACCGCCGAACAGGCCGGAGTGCAGGTCCATGCTCGGACCCTTCAGCGTCAGTTCGCAGTTGCACATGCCGCGCAGCCGTGTCGTCAGGCCGGGTGTATCGACGTCCCACATGTTGGTGTCGCTGATCAGCGCGAAGTCGGCGCCCAGATCATCCTTGTGCGCCTTCAGGAAAGGTTCGAGGTTCGGGCTGCCGATTTCCTCTTCGCCCTCCATCAGCACGATGACCGGGGCGGGGATGCCGCCGCCGGCGGCCTTCCAGGCGCGCAGGGCCTCGATGAACATCATCGACTGTCCCTTCGCGTCGACCGCGCCGCGCGCGACGATGCGCTTGCCGCGAGGACCATCGACAAACTGCGGCTCGAACGGCGGGCTGTTCCAAAGCTCCAGCGGATCGGCCGGCTGCACGTCGTAATGTCCGTAGAACAGCACGCGCGGCGCCTTGGTGCCGGCCGGTCCCGGGTGGGTGCCGAGCACGACCGGGTGCCCCGGGGTCGGGATGATCTCCACCGTCAGGCCGAGTTCCTCAAGCTGCGAGCGCAGCCATTCGGCCGCGTGCTGCACGTCCTGCCTGTGATCGGGCGCCGTGCTGATGCTGGGGATCCGCAGCAGCTCGAACAGGCGTTCGCGGGCATGGTCCAGGTCTGCATCGACGCGGGCGAGCACGTCCTTGACGGCGCCGTCCTGAGCAACTGGCATGGCGGACTCCTCCAATTTATGGCGGCGACTGATTTGCACCGCATGATGGGACCCAGCTTACTGCAAAAAAAGAGGTATGATAAGTCCCTATTCTTGCGGTTGACCAGCCGATACTGGGATCACCCGCATAGAGCCGGGACGCCGTGCCTGTCGGTTTTCAATGGCACCGTCGTTTGGGAGTGCACCAACCGCAGCTCGCCCGCTATAAGCGTTCAACGGCTTTCAGGAATGACAATGCAATCCCCACGGACAAAGACCCAGCTTTCAACGGTGCCGGTACGCGAGCCGGTATTGATCGACCTCGCGCTGCAAGGCGGCGGCTCGCACGGCGCCTTCACCTGGGGCGTGCTGGACCGGTTGCTGGAGGAGCCCTGGCTGAAGATCGACGGCATCTCCGGCACCTCGGCGGGTGCCATGAACGCGGCGGTGATGGTGAACGGCTATGCCGCGGGCGGCGCCGAGGGCGCGCGCGCGGGGTTGCACGATTTCTGGCACCGCGTCGGCGTCGCCGCGAAACTCAGTCCGTTCCGGCGCACCATGATCGACATGCTGCTCGGCCGCTGGTCGCTCGACCATTCGCCGGTCTATCTGACGATGGACGTGCTGGGACGCCTGTTCTCGCCCTATGACCTCAACCCGATGGGCACCAATCCGCTCACCCCCATTCTCGCCGAGTGCGTGGATTTCGACCGCCTGAAGCAGGCGCCGATCAAGCTGTTCGTGACGGCTACGAATGTGCATACCGGGCGCGGCCGGGTGTTCCGCAATGCCGAGATCACGCCGGACGTGCTGCTCGCCTCCGCCTGCCTGCCGACGATGTTCCCGGCGGTGGAGATCGACGGTGAGAGCTACTGGGACGGCGGCTACTTCGGCAACCCGTCGATGACGCCGCTGGTTCGCGAATGCCGGTCGCATGATACGATCCTGGTGCAGATCAATCCGATCGTCCGCAACGAAACCCCGAAGACCGCCCGCGGCATCCTCAACCGGCTGAATGAGGTCGCCTTCAACGCCGTGCTGATGAAGGAACTGCGCATGATGGCGCTGGTCCGGCAGATGCCGATCTGCGACGTTCCGGAACTGGCGATGCTGGCGGCGATGCGGATCCATCGCATTTCCAGCGAGACGCTGACGGAACTCGGCTCGTCGTCAAAACTCAATGCCGAGTGGGCGTTCCTGACGATGCTGCGCGATGAGGGCCGCACGGCAGCCGGCACATTCCTCGAAGCGCATGGCGCCGACCTTGGCGTTCGCTCCACATTCGATCTGGAGCCGCTGCTGCAGGGGCTGTAGCAACTGCTTCACGGGGCAGCGTCCTCGAAACCGTCATGGCCCGGACGAGCCGGGCCATGACGTGAACGGTGACGTCGTCCTACGACGCGCGCAACAGATCGTTGAGTGTGCCGGATCGGGAAACCCCCGTCGCTTTCCCCGACAGCCGAGCGCCGGCACGCGAGGCGGCGCGCAGATCGCTTGGGCTGGTGTCGAACTCCTGCCGGAACGCGCGGCTGAATCCCGAGGCGTCGGCGAAGCAGAACTCCTCGGCGATGGTGGCGATCGGCTTGTCCGTCGACGGGTCGCACAGGATCGCGTAGGCCGCCAACAGGCGCTGGCGCTGGATATAGCGCGCAACGCCGCCCTCGCTTTCCAGCAGCCGGTAAAGCTGAGACCGCGAGGTGCCGACATAGCGGCACAGCAGCCTCGGGCCGAGCGCGGGGGAGCGCAGGTGCTTGCGGACCGCGCTCCGCACGCGCTCGAGGCGGCCGAGATCGAGTTGCTCCGTCGCTTCCACCATTCTGTCCGGTGTCGGCGCGACGCAAGCGGCGACCATGGCGCAGATCGCATCCTTCAGCCGCGGCAGGTCCTCGGTTGGGATGTTCGGCAGGCGGCGTTCGAGCAAAAGCATATAATCGGCCAGCAACGTTCCCATTGCGGTGTCCACGGCCGCGCCACGCGCTGCGTCCAGGATCGGCGCTATTTCGCTGAAATCATCGCGCGAAAGATAGAGATGCAGCCGCTCGTCCTCGTCTCGCTGGCTGATCAGCTCATTGCCAAGTGAAACGACGAACGGAACGCCCGGGTGCGCGTTGAACTCCCGGCCCGCGGCTGTCAGCGAACTCGTGGTGTGGCGGCCGATGGTAATGACCCAGGGGTCGAGGGGATTGCGCCGTATCAGCGTCCTCGTGCGGGTGACCCGGACCGGCGGAGCCGTGACCCGGCTGAGCGCGCAACCATCCAGCGGCCACATCTCGCTCGTGGCACGAAAGCCGTGCTCGGGTGGCGCGACGGTTTCGACATCGAAAACGCGATCGAACCAGCTCAGCCAGGCCTCATACTGTTCGGCGGCAGGCGCATGGGCGGTGTCGAAGCGTTCCGGTTGCATGATCTCGCTGCGGGCCAGAGGACAATCGAGCGATCCACAAGCGGAAAGCCCCCGCATGCGACCGATGCACGCGGGATATAAGCATTGATTCAGACGGGTTTTGAAACTCGCAAATTCGTGATCGACTGCGCCGGCACGACGGCCGGCGCAGTCCCGTCCTGCTTCGGCAGAGCGTCCGCTACCCGGATCTTATACGGCCGCGGGCGCCTGCGACGCCGCCTGCTGCGCCCCTTCGAAGGCAGCCTGGAGTTGGCTTTCCTTCGTGTCATCGAAGGAACTGCGCATGATCTTGCCGCCGCTCCCGGCCAGCGCCGCGGCGATCTTGTCGGTCGTCATCTTGCGGATCAGCAGAAACAGGGCCGCGTTGCCCGACTGCAGCGTTTCGCCGACTTCTTTCATGAAATTGTCATCGATGCCGACATCGGTAAAGCGCCCGCCGAGCGCTCCGGACGCGGCGCCGATGGCGGCGCCGGCCACCGGCATCAGGAAGATCAACCCGATCAGCGCGCCCCAGAACATGCCCGACACGGCGCCGGCCTTGGTCGGGGAATAGAGTTGATTCAGCTTGACGTGGCCCTCGGGACATTTCGTCACCACGACGGCATCGCCGAGTTCGATGAGGTATTCGGTCTGCATCGCCAGCAGTTTCTGGCGAATTTCGTCCGCTTTCTCTTCGGTCGGGTATTCGATCACCAGCAAGTCGGACATGGGTGCCGCCGTTCTGTAATTGGGGGGTCTGCGTCGCGTGCTGCGGCCTGGCCGCGTTCCCGCGACGCATCCGCATATAACGCCGATCAGTCCTTGATCGCCAGCGTTGTGGTGTCGAAATTCACCGGCTCGATTTTGCCGTCGGCCGTCCGAACGACAGCGATGCCGCGGCCAAAATCCAGGGCCACAATGCTGCTGCCCAGATGCTTCGCCTTGATGCTGTTGAGCAGAATGGTCGTCAGCACTTCCGACACGGTGTTGCCGTTGACGGCGCGGGCTTGCACCTCGGCCCGCTTCTCCGGCGAAAGGCCGGCAAGCTCCGCCTGCTCAAGCGTGGTGGCAACCTGCGCGTAGGCGGCGGATGCCATCAGGCCCGCTGCCGCAACGGCCGCGGCAAACATGGTCTTATTGCGCGTATTCATGGTCGTTTTCCTCTCCACCTGACCGGGGAAACAACTTTACAGTCATGCTACCGGCACGACCGGTGCCGTCAGACGCCAGGATTTTAACAACGTTCCACCTGCCTTGGATGGGCCAGAAATCCCACCGCCATGACAGTGCGTCCCAATCATGGCCTGTTGTTCCTATCAGACACGGGCCAGCATCAGCCCCGCCAGGATGACCGAGACCGCCAGCAGCGACAGGACCGCGATCGGCCACCGCCGCAGCGCGCCGTCCAGCCACTCCAGCGCGTCGGCCGTCCGGACCGCGACCCGCGCCACCCGCGCCGCGATCAGCATGACGATGTCACCATCCGGCACGCGCGGCAGGCGGCTCCCCCAATGCCGCACCGCCGCCGCGAGCGCCGCGCCGAGCACCACCGGCCAGAGCGATGCCCAGAGCGTCGCCGGCGACAGCGCGTAGGCAACGGATCCGCCCATCACCGTCAGATACAGCGCCCAGGGCACGACAACCGATGCGGCGGCAACGAGCAGCCAGGACCAGCGCAACCGGCCGGGCAGGGCGCCCGGCGTGGCCTGCGCCGGCAGTGCGGCAAGACGGAACAGGAAGTGGGTCATCAGCAGCGCCGTCGCCAGCGAGGACAGGGTTCCCAGCGTGCCGGCCCAACCGTCGCCCAGCACCGGCTTGATGGCCAGTTTCGCCAGCGCGCCGCCGGTGAGCGGAAGGCCCGCCAGGCCGAGCCCCATGATCGCGGCCGGCACCAGCACCAGCCATGTCCGGCGAGGGCCGGACAGCGGCGCCAGGCCGGCGCCGAGGAACAGCCCGCCTTTCACCAGCGTGTGGTGCGCCGCGTAAAACGCCACGATCAGCGCGAGATCCGCGTTCGGCGTCCCCAGCCCCATGCCGAACACGGCGGCGACCACGCCCATCTGGCTGACACTGGAAAACGCCAGCACCATGCGCGGATTGGTCTGCGTGATGCCAATCAGCACGCCGTAGAAGGCGGAGATGAACCCCAGGGTGGTCAGCACCTCGCCCCAGTCGGGCAACGCCAGGCCCAATGGCAGGAACCGCAGCAAGCCGATGACGCCGGCCTTCACCGCAGCACCGCTCAGCACCGCCGCCGCCGGTATCGGCGCCGTGCGATAGGTGATCGGCATCCACACATGAAACGGCACCATGCCCAGCTTGACGCCGAAGCCGCCGATGATCAGCGCAAGGATGGCGTTGCGCCAGGGCGATCCCGGCAGCGCCGCCACCGCGTCGCGGATCAGCAATCCATCGCCGGACCCGGATTGGGCCAGCATGACAAAGGCCATCAGCAGCAGCGCCTCGCCGAACACCGCCAGCGCCACGTAGATCAGTCCGACCTTCTGGGCGTCGGCCGCGCGGCCCTCGATGATCAGGCCGTACGCGGCGAGGCTGACCATGGAGAACAGCAGGTAGAAGCTGACCAGGTCCGCGGCCATGAACACGCCCAGGCTGCCGGTCAAGGTCAGCAGCCACCACTCGGCGATGCGCCCGCGCCGCGGGTCATCCCGCAACCAGGCCGCGGCATAGACTCCGGCGGCGATCCACAGCAGCGCGGCAGCCCCCAGCAGGATGGAAGAGGGCAGATCCAAACTCAGCCGCAGGCGCAGCAGCACCGGCGGCAGGTCGAGCGACGACTCCGGCGCGAACAGCGCGGCACCCAGGCCGGGCACCGCGGCAACCGCCAGCCAGTTCGACATCCGATAGCGCAGCCGCGACGACAGGCAGGCGAACAGCATCGCCAGCGGCAGCAGTAGCGTGGCGGCGAGCCAGATCATGCCGGCCACCCTGACTTCGCGCCATGCCGGCGAAGGCCGGTCCGTCGCCCATCGTCATGCCGACGCAGGCCGGCATCCACGCCTTTGCTGCGGCCTCCACCGCGTAAGGCGTGGATGGCCTGCCTTCGCAGGCCATGACGATAAGGGACGCCTGCCATGACGGTGGAAGCTGCCATCACTTCACCTCCGCCGCCTGCATGGTCCGCCCCACCTCGAGCAGCGCGGACGGACGCAGCGGCATCAGCCCCAGCAGCAGCGCGCAGATGGCCAACCCCAGGACGATCGCCTGGCGCGCGCTGGAAATGCGGGCGGCCAGGATCACGGGCGCGGCCCCGCCCGCCAGCGCCGGTGTCAGCACGCGGAACATGTAGCCGGCGGCGAGCAGCCCGCCGATCATGATGACCACCGCCCACCACCACTGGCCCTCGCCGATGGACGCGGTCAGCAGCATCGCCTTGGCGACGAAGCCGCCGCTCGGCGGCAGGCCCATCAGCGACATGCCGGCCAGCCCGAAGGCGAACATCACCACCGGCAGCGATCGGCCGAGGCCGGCAAAGCCGGCGATGCGGTCGTGGCCCAGCGCCTCCCCGATCAGGCCGGCGGCCATGAACATGGCGGCCTTGGCGACGGCGTGGGCGACCAGTTGCATGATGCCGCCGGTCCAGGCCAGACGCTCCCAGTCTCCGGCAGCGCCGGCCAGCGGGAACAGGAAGAACAGGTAGCCGATCTGCGCCACCGTCGAGTAGGCGATCATCAGCTTCAGGCGCGCCTGCCGCAGCGCCAGCACGCTGCCGACGATGATCGCGGCGGACCCCAGGGCCGCCATGAACTGGGCCGCGCCGCCGCCGGCAATGCCCGGCAGCGCGTCGAACCACAGGCGGACGGTCAGGATGAAGGAGCCCTTGACCACCAGCGCCGAGAGCAGCGCGCTCGCCGCGGCCGGTGCGCCGGCATGCGCGGGTGGCAGCCAGAGGTGCAGCGGGAACAGCGCGGTCTTGGCTGCCAGGCCCGCCGTCATCAGCGCCAGCGCCACGAATACCACCGGCTCGGGCCGCGCCAGGCGTGACAGCAGGACGATGTCCAGGGTGCCATAGCCGCCATACAGCAGCGCGCAGCCGAGCAGGTACAGGATCGAGCCGATCAGCGCGAACAGCATGTAGCGCAGCGCGGCGGCCAGCGTCTCGGGCTTGCCCTCCAGCGAGACCAGCGGGACGGCGCTGAAGGTCAGCAGCTCCAGCGCGACATACAGGCTGAACAGGTCGCCGGCCAGCCAGACGGCGTTCAGCCCGGTCCAGACGCCCATCAGCATGATCCAGAACACCAATGGCGCGCGGCGCTCGGGGGTGCCCGCGGGCTGCACGTAGGTGGCGCGGGCGAACAGGCCGATGGCGCCGATGACCAGCGCGCTGGTCAGCAGCAGGAACGCCGACAGCCCGTCCGCCCGGAGCGCGATGCCCAGCGGCGGCGCCCAGCCGCCGATGACGTAGCTCAGCGGCGCTCCGGTGGTCCAAAGCGTGCCGGCAATCGCCAGCGCGATCGCCGCGCCGCCGGCGATGACCGCCATGGCGACCCGTTCGGCGCCGCGGCCGCCGGCTGCCAGGGCGAGCACGACACCGGCGGCTGGCAAGATGATTGCCAGCACCAGCAGGGCGGCGTGCGCGATCACACGACGTCTTTCGGTGCGGGCTGCTCCAGCGTGGTGCGCCCGGTCTCCTGGTAGACCCGCAGCAGCAGCGCGACGGCGAGCGCGGTGGCCGAGAAGGCGACGACAATGCCGGTGATCACCATCGCCTGCGGCACCGGATCGCCGCCGAGGCCGGCGGCGGCGCCGCGGCGGGCGATGACTCCGAACAGCAGGAAGGTGCCGCTGCCCAGCAGGTTCAGCGCCAGGATCTTCCGCAATGGCTGGGGGTTGACCAGCGCGCCGTAGAGCCCGGCCCCGACCAGCACGGCGCTGCACAGGCCATACAGGGTTGCCGGCGTCATGGCTCCTGCTCCGGCGGTCCGGCCACCAGCAGGCCGAGGATCACCGCGATGGACAGCGTCAGCACCGACTCCACGGCGATGATCAGCGGCTTGGCGATGCTGTCGGGATACGACAGGAAGCCGTTCGGCAGGGCGAACCCGGTCAGGCCGACGGCGATGAAGGCGGCGGGGCCGACGGTGACGCAGAGCCGCACCCAAGGCCGGCTGATCGCAGGCGCGTCGCGCAGTCCCGCGAGCATGACCAGCAGCCACATCGCCGCCAGGATCGCCCCGCCCTGGAACGCGCCGCCCGGTTCGGCAGCGCCAACCCACAGGATGTAGACGGCGACGACAATGCCGATGGGCGGCAGCAAGCGGGCGAGCAGAATCAGCGCGCCATTGGTGGGTTGGATGCGCGAGGGCCCGGGGATGCCGCCCCAATAGCGGTCCTTCGCCAGCGACCAGATCCCCATCAGCGCCAGCAGCAGCACCACCTTCTCCAGCAGCGTGTCGAGGGCGCGGTAGGCGATCAGCACGCCGGTGACGGCATTGCCCATCCCCAGCCCCGGCAGATGCTGCACCGCCTGATCGGCCAGGCTCGGCGCCGGGCCGGTGGTCCACAGCACCAGTCCCGCCAGCGCCGCCGTGACCAGTCCCGACAGCAGCAGCGCCAGCAGGCGCAGCGGCAGGGCAGGGGGCGCCGCCGCAAGTGGGGGGGCCTCGGTCTCGGCGGCCCGAAGCCGCACCGAGGCGGCGATCAGCACGGCGCCGGTGACGCCACTGCCGACGGCGGCCTCGGTCATCGCCACGTCGCCGGCGGAGAGGCGCAGCCAGGCCAGCGCCAGCAGCAGGCCGAACGCAACGTAGCCGACGACCGCCGGGAACGCCCGCGACGCGGCGTTGATCCAAAGGGCGAGGCCCAGCACCAGCAGCACCAACGCCGCGTCGGCCAGCACCGCGAGGCTCATGACCGGCCGCCGCCGCGCCAGACGGCGCGCGCTACAAGCTGTGTCACCGTGGCACCCGCGAGCTGGGTCAGCACCCACACGGCAACCAGCTTCAACGCCCCGGGCACGCTGTCCACTTGCGGCAGCAGCCCCAGCACCACCAGCCCGAGGCCGAGATTGTCCGCCTTGGTCAGCGCGTGCAGGCGGGTCATCGAGTCCGGAAAGCGCAGCAGCCCCACGGTGCCGGCCAGGAAGAACACGGCGCCCAGGGACACCAGCACGACCGTGGCGATGTTCCCCACCAGCATCATGAGGAGCCGCCCCCGGGGCCGCCACTTTGCACGAACATCACCGCCGCGAAGGCCGCCAGCAGCGCCAGGGTCAGGGCGACATCCACCGCCCCCGGCAGCGCGGTCGCCACCCCCAGCAGCAGCAGCGCGGCGATGCCGCCGGTGCCGAGCAACTGTGCCGCCATCACGCGGTCGATATCGGCCGGCCCGCGCAGAACCCGCAGCAGGCCGACGGCCACCATCAGCAGAATGAAGGCGGACGCCCCGAGCAGGAACTCAGTCATCGCGGTAGCCCAGCATGCGGATGAAGCGGTCTTCTTCCCGCGCCATCTGCTGCGCAACCGGCTGGGTCACGTCCAGGCAGTGGATCAGGATATCGCCGCCGGCATCCGCGGTGACCGGCACGGTGCCCGGCATCAGGCTGGCATAGGCGGTGAAGGCGTCGCGCGCCGCACCCTCGGGCAGGCGGGGCGTGTAGGAAACCGTGTCAACGTTCAGCGGCAGCCGCGGATCGAACACCCGCATGGCCACATCGATGCCGGCCAGCAGCGACTGGCCGGGGAAGCGCAGGATCAGCATCGCCAGGTCCGGCAGGGAAACCCTCGGCCCGCTCGGCGGCGAGAGACTCAGGCTGACCCAAGTGGCGGCGGCGACGGCGACGGCCGCAGCCGGTAGATCAGCCAGACTAACGCCCGCCAGCACCAGCCACAGCGCCAGGAACCCGCCCGCCCGCAGCAGCACCGCCGGTGCGTTCATGTCCTGACGCTCTCCGCGGGGGCGACCTCGGTCCGCGGCTCCTTGATGCGGAACCAGGCGACATACAGCGCCGGCAGGAAGATCAGCGTCACGATCGTCCCGACCAGGAAGCCGCCCATGATGGCGAAGGCCATCGGCCCCCAGAAGATCGTCGCCGCGATCGGAATCAAACCCAGCACGGTCGAAACCGCCGTCAGCATGATCGGCCGGAAGCGGGAGACGGTGGCGTCGATCACCGCGACCCAGGGCGCCTTGCCCAGGGCGCGTTCGGCCTCGATCTGCTCGACCAGGATCACCGCGTTGCGGGCGATCATGCCGATCAGCGCCAGGATGCCGAGGATGGCGACGAAGCCGAGCGGCTGGTGGAACAGCAGCAGCGCCGCGACAACCCCGGTCATCGCCATCGGCACGACGATCAGGCACAGCGCCAGCATGCTGAAGCTCTGCAACTGGATCATCAGGAAGGTGATCATCAGCAGCAGCATCAGCGGCACGACGGCGATGACCGAGGCCTGGGAGTTCGCGCTCTCCTCCACCGTGCCGCCCACCTCGATCCGATAGGGCGCGGGCAGGCTGGCGTTCAGCTTCTCAACCTCGGGCGCCAGATGCGCCACCACCGCCTCCGGCAGGTTGCCCGGCGCGACGTCGGCCTGCACCGTCAAGGTCGGCACGCGGTCGCGGCGCCAGATCAGCGGGAATTCCTGGTCGAAATCGAAGCTCGCCAACTGGCTCAACGGCACGGTCCGGCCGTTCGGCAGCGGCAGTTGCACGTTGCGCAGCGTCTCCAGCGAGACCCGCTGCTCATCCGTCGCACGCGCCACGACATCGACCAGGTAGATGCCATCGCGCAGTTGCGTCACCGTCGTGCCGGTCACCACCGACTGCAGCACCGCGGCCAGCGCCGCCGAACTCAGTCCCAGCAGCCGCGCCTGGTCCTGGTCGATGTTGATGCGCACGCGCCGCGCCGGCTCCATCCAGTCATAGTTCACGTGCGTCGCGTTCGGATCGCTGGAGACGATCCCCGCGAGCCGCAGCGCGATGTCGCGCACCTGCGAGACATCCGGCCCGGTAACGCGGTACTGGATCGGCCAGCCCACCGGCGGCCCGAGACCGAGCGGCGAGACGCGGGAAATGGCGCCGGGGAACTGGTTCGCCAGCACCTCCTCCAGATGGTTCTGCAGGCGTTTGCGCGCCGCAACGTCCTTGGCGATGACCACCGCCTGGGTGAAGAAGTCGTTCGGCAGTTCCACCGCCAGGGGCAGGTAGAAGCGGATGGCGCCGCGGCCGACATAGGTGCTCCAACTGGCGACATCGGGGTCGGTTGACAGCACCTTCGACAGCCGCTCCGCCGCGTCGTCGGTGGCGAAGATCGAGGCGTTCTGCGGCAGCCTCAGGTCAACCAGCAGTTCCGGCCGATCGGAGGGCGGAAAGAACTGGCGGGGGATCAGCGGCGACAGGAGGACGGCGACGGCGAAGCATCCGGCGGTGATGCCGATGCTGAGCCACCGGAACCGCATCGCGCCGACGACCATCGAGCGGAACCCGCCCAATATCCGGCTCGGCTTGTCCGACGGCTTCGGCTGCTTGAGCAGCCAGACCCCGAGCAGCGGCGCGAACAGGACGGCGACGATCCATGAGACGATCAGCGAGACGCCGACGACGATGAAGATCGAGAACGTGTACTCCCCCGCCGAACTCTTCGCAAAGCCGATCGGCACGAAGCCGGCGGCGGTGACGAAGGAGCCGGTGAGCATCGCCATCGCAACGGAGGTGTAGGCATAGCTCGCCGACTGTTCCTTGGTGTCGCCGGCGGCGAGGCGCGAGGTCATGACGTCGATCGTCGTCATCGCGTCATCCACCAGCAGGCCCAGCGCGATGATCAGCGCGCCCAGCGAGATGCGCTGCAGGTCGATGCCGGCAAGCTGCATGATCGGAAACACGATCGCCAGGGTCAGCGGGATCGAGATCGCCACCACCAGCCCGGCCCTGACGCCGAGGCTGACGAAACTGACCGCCATGATGATGGCGATGGCCTGCCACAGCGACGTGGTGAAGTCGCTGATCGCGTGCTCCACCACATGCGGCTGGTCCGCCACCAAAATCGGCTCGATGCCCAGCGGCAGGTCGGCCGTGATCGTGTGGATCGCCTTTTCGACGTTGCGGCCGAGCGCCAGCACGTCGCCGCCCTCACGCATCGCGACGGCGAGGCCGATGGCCGGCTTGCCGTTGACCCGGAACAGCGGCTGCGGCGGATCGGCGAAGCCGCGATGGACGTCGGCGATGTCGCGCAGCCGGATCATGCGGCCGCCGGCGACGAAGTTGATGTTCCTCAGGTCCTCCTCGGACTCGAAGGCGCCGGTGACGCGCAGCAGAAGCTGCTCGTTGCCGGTCTGGATGATGCCGGCGGGGCTGACGACGTTCTGCGCCTGCAAGGCGGCGATCAGCGCCGAGCGGTCGATGCCGAGGCCGGCCAGGCGCTGCATGGAGAACTCGACGAACACGCGCTCATCCTGCGCGCCGAGCATCTCGACCTTGGTGACGTCGGGGACGAGCAGCAGCTTGGAGCGGATATCGTCCACGTAGTCGCGCAATTCGCGCTGGGTGAAGCCGTCCGCGGTGAAGCCGTAGATGATGCCGTAGGTGTCGCCGAACTCGTCATTGAAGCCCGGGCCGATGACGCCCGAGGGCAGCGTGCGGGCCATGTCGCCGACGTTCTTGCGGACGTGGTACCAGACATCCGGCACCTCGCTCGCCGGGGTCGCGCCCTTCAGGTTGACGAAGATCGTCGTCTTGCCCGGCAGGGTGTAGCTGCGGATGAAATCGAGGTGCGGCGTCTCCTGCAGCGCCCGCTCCAGCCGTTCGGTCACCTGCTGCTTTGTGTCCTCGATGGTAGCACCAGGCCAGGCGGCCTGGACGACCATGGTCTTGATGACGAAGGCCGGATCCTCATCGCGGCCGAGGCTGTAGAACGCCGACAGCCCCGCCAGGACGGAGGCGATCATCAGGTAGACGACGAACGACCGGTGTTCGAGCGCCCACTTGGAGATGTTGGGGCCCACTAGCCCGCGGGCCCCAGCAGGCGGACCGTCTGGCCGGGATGCAGCGCCTGGATGCCGGCGGTGACGACGATGTCACCCGGCTCCAGGCCATGCGCGACCGACACCGCCGCCTGGTCGAAGGACAGCATCTCGATATTGCGCAGCGACACGGTCAGCTTCTCCGGATCGACCACCCAGACGGCGGGCTGGCGGTTGAACTCGGTCAGGGCGGAGGCCGGGACCGAGATCACCTGGTCCGCCTCCAGCCGCATCGTGCCGTTCACCGTGGCGCCGAGGCGCATGGCCGCCGGCGGATCGGTCAGCCCGACCCGCACCGCGAAGGTCCGGGTCACCGGATCGGCCTGGGGTGCGACTTCCCGCACCCGGCCCGTCGTCGTCACCGAGGGATCATCCGTCAGCCTGATGGCGATGCGCGGGTCGCTCGGTGCGGAGCGCAGCACCTGGGCGGGCACGTCGAACACCGCGTCGCGCCCGTCCTTGCGGGCGATGGTGACGATCATCTGGCCGGCCTGCACGACTTCCCCCGGTTCGGCGCCGCGGGCGGTGACGGTGCCGGCGGCATCGGCCTGGAGGATCGTGTAGCTGACGCGATCTGCCGCGATGCGGACCTGGACCTCGTTGGCATCGGCATTGGCCCGGGCGGTGCCGAGCGCCTTCTCGGCGAGCTCGAACTGGGCGCGCGGCGTGTGCCCCTGGGCGAGCAAGGTGCGCTGACGCTCGAAGGCGGATCTCGCCTGGGTAAGCTGCGCCTGCGCGGCGGCCTGGTTCGCCTGGGCGGCGCGCAGCGCGTTCAGCTCGTTCTGCGCGTCGAGGCGGGCGAGTTCCTGGCCCGGCGTGACGGTGTCGCCGACGTTGACGAACCGCTGGAGCATCCGTCCGCCGATGCGGAAGGCCATGGCCGAGGTATCCTGCGCATCGATGTGGCCGGTCAGGATAACGGTCTCACCGGAATCGGACGGCTTGACGGTGACGGAGCGCACCGGGCGTGGCACCGGCGCTTCGACTTGTTCTTCCTTCTTGCAGGCGGTGAAGAGCAGTGGCAGCGCGAGCGCCAGCGTCCAGCCGTAACGTCCGATCATCCGGGTCTTATGTTCGCGCCGCGCTGTGTTCATGCCTCGCCCCCGGATGTCGTTACGTAACACTACTGCCGCCCCATCGTCATGGCCCGGCTTGTCCGGGCCACCCGTAGCGGCACGTGCTGGCGGCGGTGGCCCGGACAAGCCGGGCCATGACGATGGGACGACCGTGCCCGTGGCCCCCAGGCCGCGCACCCCGATGGACGCCTACCAGTAGAATTCAGTGTAGCACGCGGAACAATGATTTTGCAGCAAACTACTACCAGCCAGCCAACGCGTGAAGACGGGCCAAGCGTCCCCGCACAATGCGTTTCGTCCCAATCTGGCCGGCAGGCGGGAAACATCATGCGCGGCTGCCTTTAGCGGCAGCGGCTCCGGTTGTTTCCATGCGGGCGATCAGATAAGCGATGCGCCAATGCTCAATCCGATCCAGGCAGTCCGCCGGCCAACCGACCGTGGCCTTCGCGCAATGGTGGGCATCGGCACCGCGATTCTGGTCGTCGCCGCCCTTGGCATCGGGCAGCCGGTGTTCGCGCCGCTGATCTTCGCGCTGTTCATCATCGCCATCGTCTGGCCGCTACAGGGCAAGCTGCAACGCCGGCTGCCGAAACTGCTGGCGCTGCTGATCAGCATGATCGTCGCCATCGTCATGTTCGGCGCCTTCGCCTATCTGATCACCTGGGCGTTCAGCCATGTCGGCAGCTATGCGGTCACCGAGGCCGGGCAGTTCCAGCTTCTTTACACGCAGGTGACGGACTGGCTGGCCGGCCACGGCATCGAGGTCTCCGCCCTCTGGACCGAGCATTTCAACGTCGGCTGGCTGCTGAGCGCGGCACAGCGGATCACCACCATGCTGAACGGCATGCTGAGCTTCTCGCTGGTGGTGCTGGTCTACATCATCCTCGGGCTGCTGGAAGTCGAGCCGATGTTCAGGCGGCTGCAGCGGATGACCAACCAGGACACCGCGCGGCTGCTGCTGGTTGGCGGGGCCCGCGTCGCGGCGAAGTACCGGCGCTATCTGCTGGTGCGCTCCTTGATGAGCGCGGTCACCGGGCTGCTGGTCTGGGGCTTCATCTGGCTGTGCGGCCTGCCGCTGTCGCGGGAATGGGGCATCATCGCCTTCGCCTTCAACTACATCCCGGTCATCGGCCCCTTGCTGGCAACGGTGCTGCCAACCCTGTTCGCCGTCGCCCAGTTCGACACGCTGCAGAGCGCGGTGCTGGTGTTCGGCGTCCTCAACCTGATCCAGTTCCTCGTCGGCAGCTACCTCGAGCCGCGGGTGTCCGGCAACATCCTGGCGATGTCGCCGGTGCTGGTGCTGTTCGCGGTGTTCTTCTGGGCCTGGCTATGGGGGCTGAGCGGCGCCTTCATCGGCGTGCCCATCGTCATCGCCGTGCTGACCTTGTGCGAGGAGCATCCCGCCAGCCGCTGGGTGGTCGAAGTCTTTGGCGCGGCGCCGGCCGGGCGGGACTGAACCATGCAGCCGATCCTCGACCCGCGCGACGGCGACATCGAGGATGACGCCTCCAGCACGCATCAGCGCTCCCTGTTGTCGCTGGCCGGCAGCCTGTTCGCCGAGATCAGCCTGCCCAAGCTGTTCGCCGTCTGGATCGTCCTGCTGCTGGTTCCGGCGCTGCTGCTGGGCGCGGCGCCGCTGCTGGCGACAGCCTGGGCGGTGGCGGTCCGGGACAAGACGGCGAACCTGCTGACCGGGATCGGGCCGGCCCTGCTGCTGCCTCCGCTGACGGCCATCGGCTGGTTCGGCGGGCGGCACGCGCTGCGCCTGGCGGAGAGCAGCTTCTGGTCGCTGAATGCGCTGGCGGTGCAGCCGATCTATGTGATTTTCCGGGAGGGATTGCGCCATCTGGCGGAATCGCTGCTGCCCTCCGGGATGCGGCCGTCCCGGCGTGCGGCGGTGCGGGCGCTGAGCGCGGCGGTGTCGGGCATCGGCGTCTTCGTGCTTGGCTGCGCTGCCGCCGTGCTGCTGTGGCCTGCGACGCGCTGGGTCGGCTCGGCCGCCGGGCTGGCCTCAGTCCATTTGATGATCCCGGTGCTGCTGGCCAACAGCCTGACCTTGATCGCGGCCTACTGCGCGGTCGCCGCGCTGGTCTGGGGTGTCGGCGACGCGCTGATGGCGCAGCCGCGCGACCTCGCGGGATTTGCCCCGGAGGCGCCGGGCGACCGGGTCTGGCGCGTCGCGCATCTGTCCGACATCCACGTGGTGGGTGAGCGTTACGGCTTCCGCATCGAAAGCGGGCGCGCCGGGCCGCGCGGCAACGATCGCTTCCGGCAGACCCTGGCGCGGCTGGACGCGATCCATGCCGCGCAGCCGTTGGACGTGGTCCTGATCACCGGCGACCTGACCGATGCCGGCCGCTCCGCCGAGTGGGCGGAGTTCTTCATTGCGCTGGAGGCCTATCCGGCTTTGGCGGAACGCGTCATCGCGCTGCCGGGGAACCACGACGTCAATGTCGTGGACAGGTCCAGTCCCGCCCGGATGGAACTGCAAATGAGCCCGACCAAGCGGTTGCGGCAACTGCGGACCATTTCGGCTTTGGAGCGCCTGCAGGGCGGCCGCGTGCGCGTGGTTGACGGCGGCTTTTTGACCGAGGCGCTGGCGCCGCACGCTGCCGGCATGGCCGCCTTTGCGGACAGCGGGTCGCCGCGGCGCCTGTCGCGCGCGCTCGCGGAGGTCTGGGACGCGGTCTATCCGATGGTGCTGCCGCCCGCCACGCCCGACGGGCTGGGGATCATCATCCTGAACTCCAATGCCGAGACGCATTTCTCCTTCACCAATGCGCTGGGCGTGGTGTCCTCGGCGCAGGCGAAGCGGATCCGGGTTGCGGCGGAGCTTTATCCGCAGGCGTGCTGGATCGTTGCGCTGCATCACCACCTGATCGAATACCCGCAGAAGGCGAACGCGCTGTCGATGCGCATCGGCACCGCGCTGGTCAACGGCAGCCTGATGATCCGGCAGTTGCAGCGCCTGGCCGGGCGGGCGGTGATCATGCACGGGCATCGGCACACCGATTGGATCGGGCAGTGCGGGCGCCTGCTGATCGTTTCTGCGCCGTCGCCGGTGATGGCGCCGGGCGCTCCGTATTTCTACGTGCACTCTCTGGCGATCGGGCCGGATGCGCAATTGAAGCTGAGGCGGGCGGAGCGGGTCGAGGTGACGGCCTGACCTCGTCCTGCCGATCGGGCCGCCTTGCCGACAGTTCACCTGATACCGTAGAATGTCTCAAGTGAGGCTATGCGGGGTGATGATGCCAGGCGAACGGGAAACGGCCGAGGTTCTCGGTATCCCGAGACCGACCGGAACGCCGTCGATCATGTGGATCGCACGCGAGGTCAGCCGGGGCCTGCCGCTGACGGCCCTGGAGCGCGTTGCTTACAAGATCGCGCCTGACGACAAGAGCTTCGTCTACCGGTTCATGCCAAAGGCAACCTGGGCGAGGCGCCGGAAAGCCTCTCTGGCGAAAGCCAAGGATATCCAACCGGCGGCGGCCGAAAAGCCGCAGGCCAGACGGCGAAGCGACCGGACATCCCGAGAGATAGCCGTCCATGAGCAGATCCCCGCCGCCCTGTTGTCTCCCGAGGAAGGGGCCAAGGTCGCCCGGATCGCGGAAGTCTGGACATTGGCCCGCCAGGTGTGGGGAAGCGACGATGCGGCGAGGGCCTTCCTGTTCCGGCCACACCCCATGCTCGAAGGCCAGCGGCCCATCGACGTGGCGTTGGCAAACGAGTTCGGGCGCCCGCTGGTCGAAGGCATCCTCGGAAGGTTGCAATACGGCTCCGCTGCGTGATTTTGGACCGCACGCTCAAGGCGTACCGGATCGGAGACCCCGACGGAGCCTATCCGATATTCGATGCCACCGGCTCCAAGCTGGCACCCGGCCGTTGGAACACGGCGACCAGCCCGGTGATCTACACATCGGAACACTATTCGACGGCCATGCTCGAAAAACTCGCCCATGGCAGCGGCTTCCTGCCGCCCAACCAACACTGGATCGAGATCACGATCCCCGCCGGCGTCAGCTACGAGGTGTTCAGCACCGCGCACATGCCAGGCTGGGCCGATCCATCCGGCGCGGACAGCAAGGCGTACGGGGCAGCCTGGCAGGCCAGCAAGCGGACGCTGCTGCTGATCGTGCCGTCCGTCGTCGCGCGGCTGGACAAGAACTTTCTCCTGAACCCCGAGCACCCGGAAATCGGCAAAGTCAGCTACGGCCTGAGTGAGCCGTGCTGGTGGGATACCAGGCTGTTTGCTTCGCCGCCGGTTGCGTGAAGGATGAAGGCTATGTCGTTCTGCAAGCAACTGCTCGATGACGGTACAGGTCGGGAGGCCGATCACCGTCAAGGAAATGGGATTCGCCGGGGCAACGCGGCCGGTCTTTTTTCATATCGGCTTGTTATGCATCATCAGGTGTTGGCTTCCGCCCGAATGCAATATGCATGATGTTCCGGTCAACTATTCCATCCGGCGTCGCCAGAGCGGCGAGGTTCGTCCGGAAATCCTCTTTTAGCCGGGCAAGCGTATCCGGCGGCAATTCGAGCAGTGGGCGTGACAAGGGGTGATTGATGATACCAGCCCACGCGGCATCCATCTCATTCAACGGCATAATTCGCTGAGTGATGATTTCGGTATGTATGTGCGCCACCTCAAACCCGGCGTCGATAAAGGATTGTCTGCAAGCCTCCCGGGTCCGGAGGCGCGCGTATCGCAATGAAAGGCCGTGGCTGCGGGCAAGTGATGCCAGCGTGCTACCTGCCGCAGTCGAGTTCTCGGCTGGAGCATCAAAACCAACATACCCGCCCGGCTTCAAGAAGCGATGCCACCCTCGAAGGACTGCAGGTATATCAACCATAAATACCAATGCCGCCGAGCAAAGAATCAGATCAAATCCCTCCCGCGGCAAATCCGCCGTGCATGCGTCACCCTCGCGAAGTTCAATATTTTGGAAACCGAGATCGTCGATTTTGCGGCGTGCCTGCGCCAGCATCCGGGGCGAAATATCCATACCAACCACTCGGCCGGTTGAGCCCACCCGTCGCGCAGCCTCGATAGCAACCAAGCCCGTGCCGGTTGCGACATCGAGAACGGTTTGACCTTCCTTGATCCCGGCTGCTTCGATGAGCCTCGCGGCCAAACGGGGATGAAAATCGCCAGTGTCATATGTGGCGCTCCGCCGGTCAAAATAGGCGGCTACCTCCGCCGCAAGGTTATCGCCGTCGTCCATGTGCCCCCCTTTTGTCGGCGCCGATTGACCAGGATAGCGACATGACATCAAGCGCGCGAAAATTCTTGTCCGATCGATCTGAACCGGGCCGGTGAATAAAAACCGAACGCTTTAAATATCGGCAACGGACTACCCTTGGTCAGCCTGAGGTGCACGGTACGAGACCGCCTGCGACAGGGGCTACACGGGCTCGCAGCGCCGGCCTATACGTCAAGAGCCGCCCGCGAAGCATGGCGAGCCAGGTGCCGTTCTGAGAACACAACAACAACGGGTGAAACGACACATGTGCGAATATTGTACAGAAAAAGGTCTGAAGCGCCGCGGCCTATTCCTTGCCGGGGCCGGCCTGCTGGCGGCGGCGGCCGCGCCGGGCGCCTTGGCGCAAACGCCGCCGCAAGCCGCGGCAGCGACGCCCGATGCGGCGCTTGGCCTGTTGACCGAGGGCAACGCCCGCTATGCCGCAAACCAGCCGCGGCAGCGCGATTTCTCGGCGACCCGGGCCAGCACGGCGCTCGGCCAGGCGCCGTTCGCGGCGATTCTCGGTTGCGCCGACTCGCGGGTCGCGCCGGAACTGGCGTTCGACCAAAATCCGGGCGACCTGTTCGTGGTCCGTGTAGCCGGCAATTTCGTGACCCCGGAAGGCCTGGGCAGCCTGGAGTTCGGCGCCGCGGTCCTTGGCGTCAAGGCGATCATGGTCCTGGGCCACACCAGTTGCGGCGCGGTGAAAGCGACCGTTGCGGCCCTGCAGAAGGGCAACACGCTGCCGGGACACATCGCCGGCCTCGTGCGGGCGATGAAGCCGGGCATCGAGCCGGTGGTGAAGCAACCGGGTCCCGACCTCGAACAGCGCGCGGTCGTTGCCAATGTGCGTTACAATGTCGTGCGGCTCAAGACGGCCAAGCCCATCCTGGCCGAGCTGGTCGCCAAAAAGCAGCTACAGGTCGTGGGAGGCGTCTACGACCTGGCGACCGGCAAGGTGTCGCTCGTGTAGGCGCGCCCGGGCGCGGGAAGAAACTCTGAAGTTCACCGCCGAACAACACAAGCTGATGGCTGAGCGGTCGAAGCTGGAAGCCGAGGCTGAAAAACTGCGATGGGACCGCCGGTTGGCATCGGCCTGCTGCATTGGTCTCAGAAGCAACTGTCACGCATCCTGAACCGCGATGAACGCGGGGTAAGGCGCTGGTTCTCCGGGCAAAACGCGGTGGACCCGCCGGTTGCCGAGTGGCTGGAAACATGGGGCAAGTTTGCCGAGGCCAACCCGCCGCCCGTATACAACCGTCAATCGGATGACTGAGCGGGGAACCCATGACAGGCCGAACCGGCGGGGCTGCGCTTGCCGGATGTGGCGGTCTCAGCGAATGGTTTGCTGATCCGAGTGGAGCGGTCGAAGACCGATCAGCAACGCGAAGGGACGCCGATCGGCAAACCGCCCGCTTGCGAGCACCGGCACACCGCCCGCTTGCGAGCGCGACGCACCGCTGGTCCGGCCGGTCCGGGCCACGCCGCCAACGCATGTCGCGACATTGAACGGCCCGGGTGGCTTGGCCGCGATATGACGCCGGGCGCTTTGGAACGTGGTGGGCGGTTGTGGGACATCCGACCCACACCCTCGCCGGCCGACTGGCCTATGCTTTATGCCGTTGCGGGATAAACGCAAACGCGCGCTTCGTTATTGCGACACAGGGGGTGCCGGTCGCGCAACCGGGATACGAGAGGGAGAACGGCTTTCTACGGTTTGCCGAGCGCGTTGCGTTGCGCGCCTGGTGGCCCCGGCAATACTTGTCCCAGGAGATATGACTTGTTCCAAAAGCTGCACCACATTGCGCATCGCGGCACCGGCGCCAAGACAACGCTGGATTTCTCCACCGGTTTGATCGGCCTGAAGTCAGTATTTCGGATTCGACGCGCAATCGGTTCCGCGGCGCTGGCCGGAACGCTGCTTCTCCCGGCCTGTGCCCAGACGCCGATGGGCCCGACCATTGCTACAATGCCCGGTCCGAACACGTCCTTCCAGCAATTCCAGAGCGACCAGGCCGTGTGCCGGAACTTCGCCGCTCAGGCGGTGCAGGACCAGGCGCAGGGCGCCAATGTGCGAGGTCTCGGCACCGCGGCCTTGACGACCGCGCTCGGCGCCGGGCTGGGAGCCGCGGTCGGAGGCGGCCGGGGTGCGGGGATCGGCGCTGCCGCCGGCGCGGTCGGCGGCACGGGGCTGGCAGCCAGAAACACCTCCAATGCCAACGTGTCGATCCAGGCCCAGTACGACAACGCGTTCGCCTCATGCATGTTCAGCCTCGGCAACGCCGTGCCGTCCATGGGGCCGATGATGACCCGGTGACGGACCGCATCATTGTTCTTCGTGGCCAATATCGCTCCGCGTTGACTTTGACCCATCGTGGCCCTACCCGACGTCATGGCCCGGCTTGTCCGGGCCATGACGGTTTTTGCGAAGAATCGCTCTCATCGCGGACCTGAATAAGGCACAATGCACATGGCCCGATGAACATCCTGACACTCCGAGCGCCGGCAATCCTGGCGGCGGCAGCCCTGCTGCTGGCGGGTTGCGCATCCCTGACCGTCCCGGACACCACGCCGCTGTCGCCGGCTCAGCTCAGCCCGCCGGGCAGCGAGGCCATCTCTACAGGCGGCTACCGCCTCACCTCGATGGCCGCGGCGCAGGACTCACCCGACCTGATGGTGCTCGTCGCGCTATCCGGGGGCGGCAAGAGATCCTCCGCCTACAGCTATGGGGTGCTGAAGGGCATGCGAGACATTCTCGTGCCCACCGCGGCCGGGCCGCGTCCGTTGCTGGATCAGGTTGACGGGATATCGGGCATTTCCGGCGGCAGCTTCACCGCGGCGTATTACGGCCTGCATCGCGAGGCGACTTTCGGGCGCTTCGAGGAGGATTTCCTCTACCGCGACACCAACGCGAATGTCTGGGGGATCTATCTGCTGCCCTGGAACTGGGGATGGGTGATCAACCCGATGGTCGGCACCAACGACTACATGGCGGAGGTGTATGACCGCACGTTGTTCAAGGGCGCGCACTTCGACGCGTTGGCACAACGCGGCCGGCCGCTGATTGTCATCGGCGCGACCGAGATGAGTACGGGCACGGAGTTCGTCTTCAGCCAGGAGATGTTCGACCTGATCTGCTCGGATCTGGAAAAAATGCCGGTCGCGCGTGCCGTGGCGGCATCGGCGGCGTTCCCCGGCCTGTTTTCGCCGGTCACGTTGACCAATCGCGCCGCGGAGTGCGGCGGGCGCAAGCCGGGGTGGCTGCGCCACATCACGAAAGAACAGCGGCGCGACCCGTTGTCGCGGCTTGGCGCCCAGGCAGCGGTTACCGAGCGTTATCTCGACCCGGACGACATGCGCTATGTCCACCTCACCGATGGCGGGGTCTCGGACAATCTCGGCATGCGCATGATGGGCGGCATGATGCAGAACCTGGCCCAGTCGCCTGACGAGTTGGTTGCGCGCGGCCTCGACCGGGTGCGCCGCATCCTGGTGATCAGCGTGGACGGACAAGCCGCCCAGGATGTTGCCGTGGCCCGTCAGCGGCTGGTTGGCGGGCTGTTCCAAATTTTCGGCCTGGTCAGCGGCGCGCAAATCGGCCGGATTGGTTTCGAGACGATGATAACCGTGAACCAGCAGCTGCAGGAAATTACGCGAGCGGTTCGTGTCGCCCGCTGCGGGCGTGGCCCGGTTATCGACGGCACGCCGTGCGGGGACGTCGAGGGAAGCCTTATTCGCATTTCGCTGGCGGACGTGCCGGACGACGCCAAAAGGCAGCAGTTGCAGGCCATTCCGACAACACTGACTTTGACCCGTCAGCAGGTGGATATGTTGATCGAGGCGGGGCGGACCGGGGTCACGACTTCGCCTGAATTGCGGCAGTTCCTGGACGCTTACCCGCCGCGGGCGCGTCCGTCCGCATCCGCCGGGGGCGCCAGGGTGGCGGCGGGATCGAGCCGTCGCCTGCCGTGAGGCATGACGGTTCCCGTCCCCGGGGTCATGGCCCTGTTTGTCCCGCCACCGCCGCCAGTCACCTGTTGCGCGTCCGTCTCACCGATTATGGGTTCAGTCTCAGCCATTGTGCGCCGGAGGACTGCTTCTGCCGCTTCGCTCCGGGGGGCCTCGTGCCCATGATCTCAGTCACACCGACAAGCTGAGATGATACAGAATCGATTAAGCGGGCTATGTCCCTTCGAGCATTTCGCCGACCGCGGCGACGAAATGCTTCGCCTCGTTGATCGCCCGTGCTGCGCGCTCCGGTGACACGTCGGAACCCGGGCCGGTTTCGTAATCGGCTATTGCCTTAAGATTGTAGGTTGAGCCAAGGAAGTCCCGTAGCGTGCCATCAAAGCGCGTATCGCCGCGGATGAGCCGATGGAATTCCGTCCTTACACCGCTATGAGTTTTCACACCCCGGCCCGTTCGCTCTGAAATGAGCGCCTGAGCCGCATGGAACCCGGCCACATAGGCCGTGCGGGCCGCCGCTTCGTTATAATGCATGGACAGCATGCCCTCGGCCTCACCAAGCAATCGCCGCGCCTTGGCGAGGAAGAGGCTGGTTTCAGGCGTCAAAGATCAACTCCTTCGAGGCGAATTTCCCGCATGAGCGGCGTTCGCTCATTGTAAGCCCCTGCCCCATATGCCATCGCATTCACCACCTCACCCGTTACGTCGATGAGGTCGGTGCTGAGATGCGCCAGCCGATCCAGTTCCTGAAAGCGGTCACTCATATCCCGCAGGAACACGGCCACGTCATAGTCGGAATCCGGGCGAGCATCGCCACGCGCACGCGAGCCGAACAGCACGATCCGCTCCACCCGATCCCCATAGATTTCGGTCAACGCTTCGCGGAAGCGAACCAGCACGGGCGCGGTGATAATAGCGCTTGAAGCCATAGGGTCTCCTTATAAGTGGGGCACGGACAAGCAAGCGAGCGGCTCGCCTGCGGCTTCATAATAACACATAATATTCCTTGGCTAAATCTTCCGCTGCCCTCCGCCGCGCCGTCTTCGAACGGGACGGCGAACTGTCGGCCGCGATGCTGGAGAGGGGGCCTGATGGGGTCAAAGCCGCGATGGACCGGCGGATTGCTTTTCGTGCCGAACTCCCTGAGCATGGCCGATAAAAGACGGAACCCGGCGGCGGGACGGTGGCGATCCCGAACAAATTGCGGCGCGGCGTTATGGACAGGGGTAAGACGAAGTATGCGGCGAGCATTTATTCGATGGTCGAGACGAGCAGTGCTGCTGAGTCTCGTTATCGTCGCAACATTGATCGTGTACCGCGCGGTCGACTCGCAAAGGGGCCCGCCGTTGGAGCCGTGGCACACTTTTGTGCCGGACGACGCGCATGCGGCCGTGATCGACAAGATGGACTGGCCCGCGTGGATGGCCGCCGAAAGCCATGTCTTCGACGAGGTGACAGCCGAGGTGTCGGATCGGCTGGAAGAGCGCGACCGGACACCCGACAACCGCTACTTTACCGCAAGCCCGGTTTACCCCGGCCATTTCGCAACGGATTGGAACCGCTCCTACGTCCTGATGCCGGACGGCCCGCCGCGCGGCGCCGTCGTGCTGCTGCATGGCCTGACGGACTCGCCCTACAGCCTGCGCCACGTCGCCCTGCGCTACCGGGAGCTGGGCTATGTCGCGGTCGCCATACGGCTGCCGGCGCATGGAACGGTGCCCGCGGCGCTGACCGACGTGGTCTGGGAAGACTGGTCGGCCGCCACGCGATTGGCCGTGCGGGAAGCCCGGCGGCTGTCAGGCGGCACGACCCCGCTGCACATGGTCGGGTTCTCCAACGGAGGCGCGCTGGCGATGCAATACGCGCTCGATGCCATCGAGGATCCGCGGCTTCCCCGGCCCGACCGGCTGATCCTGATCTCGCCGATGATTGGCATCACCGCCTTTGCGCGTTTCGCCGGCTTCGCCGCCTTGCCCGCCATCCTGCCCGCCTTTGCCAAGGCGGCATGGCTCGGCATCGTCCCCGAATTCAATCCGTTCAAATATAACTCCTTCCCGGTCAACGGGGCGCGGCAATCGTACCGGCTGACGCAAGCGCTGCAGCAGCAGATCCAGCGCCTTTCGCGTGACGGCCGGCTGTCCGGTCTTGCCCCGGTGCTGACATTTCAGTCGGTGATGGATTTCACCGTCAGCACGCGCGCCATCATCACCGCCCTGTATATGCAACTGCCATCCAACGGCAGCGAGCTGGTGCTGTTCGATCGCAACACCAACTCGAAGCTCGGGGAACTGTTGCGTCCGGCGGCCGATCTGGCGCTCGGACGCCTGTTGCCGGCGCCGCCGTTGCAGTTCCGGTTGACTATCATTGCGAACGCAGATCCGAACACCGATGGAATGGTCGAGCGGATTACCGAGCCGGGAGAAACCGCGGAGCGCACCAGCCCGCTGCAACAAACTTACCCGCGAAACGTCTTCTCGCTGTCGCATGTTGCGCTGCCGTTTCCGACGACGGACAGCCTGTATGGTCCGGATCCTGATCCCACCGAGGATTTCGGCGCTCATTTCGGTGCATTGGCGGCGCGCGGGGAGGTCGGCGTGCTGCTGATCAGCCCGGCTTCGCTCATGCGGATTTCCTGGAACCCGTTTTTTCCGTATGTCATGCACCGTATCGAAGAAACGTTGAAGTAAGTTAACGGACACAACTTTCAGGACGGTGGAATGCCACGGCGGGGCCGCGGCGGGGAGGGACGGATGCAAACGAACGGATCGATGCGCGCGCAAATCGGGACACTCATTGTCGCCACCAGCGCCATACAGCTTGCCAACGGTTTCTTTGGCACCTTCATCTCCTTACGGATAGGGATCGAGGACTTCGGCCCGACAATGGCCGGCCTGGTGCTCAGCAGCTACTTTGCCGGTTTTACCCTGGGCGCACTGGGCTGCGGGCGGATCATCGAGCGCATCGGGCATATTCGCGCCTACGCCGCCTTTGCCGGCATGGTCGTCGCCGCCACCGCCGCCATGCCGCTGCTGACCGGCTCGTTGTTCTGGCTGGTGCTGCGCGCGGTCATCGGGTTCGGTTGCTCCGGGATCTTCGTCACGACCGAGAGCTGGCTCAACGCCAAGGCGCAGCCGTCCGAACGCGGACGGGTCTTTTCCGTCTACATGGTCGGCACGTTCGTCGCCCTGGCGCTGGGACAAACGCTGATCAGCCGGACGGACATCGAATCGGCCGCGCCGTTCAACGTCATCGCGGTCCTGTTCGCCATCCCGCTGGTCATGGTGAGCACGAGCCGGGCCGAGCCGCCGCAGACCACCATTTCGGTCAGGCTGCCTTATGGCCAATTGTTGCGCGCGGCGCCGATCGCGGTCGCCGGCTGCGCAATCAGCGGGATCGTCAGCAGCGCGTTCTACGCCCTGGTTCCCGCGTGGATGCAGGACGAGGGCATTGGGCGCGAGACGATCGCGCTGTTCATGCTGGTGGCGGTGCTGGGCGGACTGGCGTTCCAGGTCCCTGTCGGCTGGCTTTCGGACCGCTTCGACCGGCGCATCGTGCTGGCCTTGCTTGCTGTCGGCTTCGCGGCCAGCGCTGTTGCCCTGGTGCTTCTGCCGCGGACCTTGCCGGCGGTGCTGTCGGCCGCGGCCTTGCTCGGGGGCTTCATGTCGACCCTCTATCCGGTCTGCGTCGCCAACGCGCACGATCAGATGCCCGCCGATCGGGTTGTTGCGGTGAGCGGCCAGCTTATCCTGGTGAGCGGGCTCGGCTCGGTGGCAGGCCCGCTGATTGGCACGAGCATCATGGCGTATTTCACGATCGACGGCGTGCTGTATTTCATGGCTGCCGCGACGCTGCTTTTAGCGGTCCTGGCGGTGGGGCGGAGCGTGACCAAGGCGGCTGCTCCGCACCTGGAGCGGTCTTTCCAGATCCTGGCGCCGCAAGCGGCGCCTCTGGCGCATGACCCGCTTGGTTTCTCCGGCGAGACCCCGCCGCCGTCACCGGGTTGAAGGATCCCCGCCCGTCAGGTTGGGTTGGAATCTATCGGTTAACCCCCATGGGCGAAAAATCCCCCCAAAGATCCACACCGGATCCGGGGGTTAACCGATAGCCAAGCCTATAGCGCGGCAGGACTGCCGCCTTTGCTGAGGGTGAGGCGTGTTCAGGGATCTGCCCATCGGTTAACCCCCAATTCGGGGCTCTACGCCGTTATCACCCGGCGCGGGACGCGCGGGTCAGCGTATGGAAAGCGTTTTCGCCGACAATTTGGGAACAGGCGGGTGGGAAGGATGCAGCACGATCCCGCCTTCATCCACATCGACCCGGGCTTGCGGGTATGCAGCAAGAGCCGCGGCCAACGAATCAGTGAAACCGGGTTTGAAATGGAACAGCTTCCCATACCCGGAACCAAACTGCTGATGCACGGCGGCCCAGGAGATCGGGGTACTTTTCGGCAGGGAATGCAGTCGCCAGGCCAGCCAGACGTAAATGTCGAGGGACATGGAACGGTCCCGCAGCTCTCGGATTGCGGTCTCCTGGAGAGGCACCGGATGCTCCTTGAGAGCTTTGAAAAACGTTTCATCAAGCACGACGTGGTCTTCCCACAACGACCCCTGTACGCCTTCGCCGGTCAGGTCGGCGTTGAAACGCAAGCCGCTGTTGACGATCCGCCCGGCCGCCCATCCCTCGGAACGGTCCTCGTCCCAGAAGAATTTCAGGCTGCATGCAGAAATCCGGGCTGCTTGCTCACGAATGGCGCGGGCGGTTTCGCCTCCCCAGGCGATTCCCATCCGTTCCATCCAGGCTGACAACGAGCGGCCGAGTTCGATCTCGCGGCTGCTCGTGCGGACCGCCTGGCCTTGAAGAAAGAGCAGGATCATCCGGGCGCGGGCGCCGTAAGGGACGCCGTAGAGGACGGTCCTCTTGCGGACCATCATCCTGCCCGGTTCGACCATCAGCGTCACCTTGTGGCCCTGCTTGGTCCAGGCCTGATCGTCCGGCAGCCTTTTGTGAGGCAGCGAGGTCAGGCAAAACCCGGCGTAGGTGATGCCGATTGACTGGCTCTCATCCGCCAGCACCTCCGCCGCGATATCGATCAGCGGCCGCTGTTTCGCAGACACCAATTCCCGTGCGCGCTCTCTGCCATGCATGAGCACAAGCTGGTGAACCTGATCGCTGACGTGCGGCTCTACTTTCATGGCAACCTTTACAGGCAACTTATCCGCAGCATGGTTATCCCGAGTGCGATCCGTCAACCCCAAATCGACTGGGGGTTAACCGAGCAAGCTATTTGAAAGATAGTAGATTCTATTAGTAGTTCTCTATCGGTTAACCCCCGGGGACAACCCCGAGTCGCATCGGTTAACCCCCGCTTCTCATCGGTTAACCCCCGGGGATAACGCTGCCCGCCTGTGAATCGAAACCGCTGGAATCGGGGCTATCGGTTAACCCCCATAGGGATCTGTGGATAACTTTCGAGCCTCGACTCGGCCCGAGTCGCTGCAAGGACGCCGCCCGCGCGAGGCCAGGGGGCGAAATTCGATTAGCTCTTATGGCCTTGATTGTTGGTCTTCGCGAGGCGCGCCGGCCTCACCCCGTCATGGCGGGCGTAGGCCCGCCATCCACGCCTTGGCTGCGGCCTGCACTCGCGGAGGGCGTGGATGCCGACCTTCGTCAGCATGACGTTTTCGCGTTCCGCAGTGCAACCGTCGCAAACCAACGCCATAAGAGCCATTCGATTTGACCGGAAGCTTTGCTTGCCCGAAGCAGCGCCGCCCCCCATCATCTCCGCATGTTTGTCGTCACCGAGGCCGATGCCGCCGCAATCCGCGCCGCCTTCGAGCATGAGGGCGAGTTGTCGGCCGCAATCGAACTGCGCCGCCGGTTTCCCGGGATCACCGACAACGCCAAGGCGCGGCAATGTGCCCGGTGGATTGCGGGGTGGACGCCACCAGCCGAGACGCCCGGACCGCCGGCCGCGGTGACGCCGTTGCGTCCGGCAAAGCGGCGCTAGATCGCGGTCGGGATCTGAATCCGCAGGCCGGTCGCCGCCGTCGCGGCGGATCGCGCGACTCCGGGCGGGTATGCTAACGCCCGCGGGATTGCAGAGATGGAGACTCGATTTGAAAAAGCCGAAGCGCCGCCGCCCCGCGCCCCGGCGCAAACAGGCCGGCGTGCCGGGGGCGCCAGCGGCACCCGTGGTGTCCGCCGGTGAGACCGAGGCCGGCGCCATGCTGGACGGCCTGCTGCGGGCGAGGCTCGCCCTGATGCCGCCGCAGGTCGCAGCGGACTATCGCGCCCTGGCGGGGCGAGACGATCCGACCGTCGCCGAGAAGGCCAGGCTCAGCGTGCTGGAGGATACCTATGCGCCGTCGCGCCAGCAGATGGAGGCGGCGATCGCCGCGGTGCGGGCCGAACACGCAGCGCACGCGTCCGGCCGCCCGGCGGCCGGCGCGCGGCCCCGCGCCGGATCGTCACGGGGCTGATCGGACGCCGGCGGTCTTTGCAGCCCAACCCATTACGCCGAAGGATCGATGACGGCCAGCGCCCCGTTGCTTGAGATGCCGCGAAAATCAAGGCCTAGCTGGAGGTCCTTTCCAGAGTCATCATGAAGGAGCATCCCGGGCCGTTCAACCGGCTGGTGGTGGAGATCTGACCGTCGAACCGGCCGCCGACGAACTGGCCGAACACCCATGTGTTGCCATTCACCATCTGCAGTCCGTTATCCGCGGCAATCGTTCCACGGAAACGGCCCCACCGGACCGAGTTCCCTTTGACCGTGAAGCCGCTAATCGTTTGGTTGCCGATGCATACGCCCCCGCCGGTGTTAAGCGGCACAGCGATACCACTATAGACACCACTCCTGTCGACGATTGCCGCCGCTGGCGGGGGGTTCGGCGCCGGTGGCGCGGCAAGCGTGCCGCCGGGCTGCACGACCGGTTGACTGCCGCTGACGACCTGAGAGCCGAAGGGGGTCGACCGGATGATGGTAGGCGGCCCCGAGCTGGGAATCACCGTGGTGCACGCGGCGGCAAGAAGTCCGATGCCGATGCTTAAGGCGAACTGACAGCGCGTGGGACGCCGCCTGATCGATCTGTCCGTCTCCGAAAACTGCTTCATCATGTGCTCCCGCTGCCGAAGACGAGTCGATGCCTTTTGACCACGCTTTCGTTGATGCAGCGAGTTTTTCATATCGGCGGCGCTGCGCCAATCCGCGAAGCCGCCCGGCCGTTGCTATCGTCATGGTGCGCGCAGGCGCACCATCCACGCCTTGCGGTGCCGGTTAAGGCGAAGGCGTGGATGCCGACCCCCCCGGCCTTCGCCGGGGCATGCTTCGTCGGCATGACGGGGCGACGCTCGCCGGAGAGTCGCTCTCAAAGCCGGTTGGTATAAGTTTCTGGGGCCGGCCGAGGTGGTCGCGGATTTCCGGGCGGAGGTTGAAAAAGTGAGGAATCGACGGTGAGCACTGTCACTATCCATTTTGAACCGGATCAGGCCGAAGCCGATCGGCAGAGCCTGGCGCGGCTGCTGGAAGCAGATGCCCGCTACAATCTTGGCGAGCATGTGGAAGCCGAGGAACACATCACGTTCGAGAGCATCGAGAGACTTTTCGCGCTGCTAACCCCCAAGCGGCTGGAACTGTTGCGTCATCTGCACCGGCATCCGGCGCGCTCGGTTAAGTCGCTGGCTGAGACAATCGGCCGGGAATACCGCCGGATCCACGATGATGTGGCCGCGCTTTCGCAAATCGGCCTCATCGAGCGGCGCGGCACGGCGCTGCGGGCGCCGCATTCGGAGATCCGGTTTGCGCTCCGGCTCGACCAGCCCGCTGCTGCCTGATCAGGACCACCGGGTCAGCGGCCCTCCCGTCCCGCGCCCGGCCCGCATCCAGCCCGGCAATCGCGTTCAGACGGTAATGGCCATGCCGCGGTAGATGCGCGAGCGGTAGCGGCTGTCCTCAAGGTTAGGCATCGGCGCCCCGGCCAGCAGCACCGCACGTCCAAACCGTTCGATCTCCTCGGCCGTCTCCTCCGCCGTGACCGGCTCCTCGCTGCGCACGCGGCGCGTCAGGTTGACCTGGTTGACCACGGCGCCATGCACCATGCGCTCGCATTCCACCGCCAGCGTGCCGGTCAGGGCATGCAGCGTGGTCTTGATGAAGTTCGCCAGCGCGAAGGCGGCGGCGCTGCCTTTGGCGGGCACGTCGGGCGCCACCAGCACGAGCTGCACGTCGTCGAACAGCGCGGCGCGGCCGGCGACGCGGAAGTGGTGCGTCAGGTTCTCCTCGATCAGCGTGCGGAAGCCCGCGGTGTCGAGCGGCTGGCGCTCCGTCGCGGGATCGAACAACTGCTCCGGCAGCGGGCTGAACGGCATCGAGATGACCGCCGCCGGCGGCGCCCCGGCGGCGACCAGGGCGCGGTCGAGGCCGTCTTCGATCGCATCGCCCGTGACGATCGCCCGGGTGGCGTCCCGCGCGGCCGGCTTCAGCAAGGCCTGCACCGCGGCTGCGCCCTGCTCGGTGCGGGTCAGCAGAATGACCCGCTGCACGCCCCCCTCCTCGACGAAAGCGTTGGCGGCGCGGGCGAGGTGCGCCGTCAGGTGCTCGCCGATAAGCCAGATCGTGCGCCCCCGCAGCGCCTCCAGCCGCTCGCGCTTGGCGCGCCCGAACAGCTCGCGCTCGGTGCTGGAGCGCTCCACGCTCAGCCCGCCCGAGGGCTGGAAGGTCTCGCCGGAGACCGCTCGATCGGCGAGGTAGAACACGGTCGCCTGCGCGACCTCGAACTCGGTGGGCATCCGCCCGAGGTGCAGCAGGGACAGAACCCCGGAACGGATGCGCTCAGCCTCGCGCGCCACCTCGCCGGGCGGCAGGAACGGCTCGGGGGGCACCGGCAGGGCGCCGATCCACGCCGCGCCGAAGCGCTCGCCACCGCCGGTCTCGTGCTGGAACGCCCCGCTGCGGCGCAGCCGCGACAGCAGCTTGTCGGCAATCCCGGCGGTCATCAGGAACTCGCCGCAGGATGCGCCTTCCTTGCCCTCCTTCGCGAAACCCGCGATCTCCTCGCGCATCCGCGCGGGCAGTGTCTCGTCCCGGGCGATCGTCTCGATCCGGTTGCCGGCGAGCCGTTCCAGCATCGCGGCGACCGGCGCGCCGTCGCGCGCCGCCCGCACCAGGGCGGCATGCACCGCGTTCAGCCGCCGCCGTTCCAGGATCAGCCGCGCCCGCCGCTCATAGAGGCCGGCCCGGCCACCGGCGCCGCGCAGCCGCTCGCCCTCCACCGGCCCGGGCGAGATCGCGTTGATCTGGATCTCGGGCCCCAGGAAGCGCGCGAGGTTCTCCGCCAGCGCCCGCTGGCCTGCCTTCGACGTCGCGTAGTCGGCGCGGTTCGGATACGGAATCGTCACGTAGCGCTCGCCGCCGAAATACGACGACACGTTGACCACGTAGCCGGTGCCCTGCCGCTTCATCTGCGGCACCAGCCGCTGGATCAGCGCATAGTTCGACACCAGGTTGGCGTCGAGGGTGCGCCGCCAGGCATCGAGCGGCATGTCCACCACCATCTCCTCGGCGCCGGCGACACCCGCGCAGTTGATCAGGTAATCGACCCTGCCGAACGTCGCCAGCGTGACGCTGGCCGCGTGCTCGACAGACGCGAGGTCCGCCACATCCACACCGGCCAGGGTCTGCACCCGATGGCGGGCGCCGGAATACCCGCTGTCCTCCAGCTCGGCGACGATGCGGTCGCGCATCTCCTGCAACTGTTCTGCGCCGCGCGCCACCAGCATCACCCGGGCGCCCGCCACGGCGAGCAGCCGGCCGATCTGCCCGCCAATGCCGGAGGAGCCGCCGGTGATCAGCGCCACCCGGCCCTTGTGCAGGCCGAGCAGGTTCTCCATCCAGCCGAGTTCGGCGCGCCTCGCACCCGTCGCCTCATGCTGCGACGGCGGCAGGCAGAGGTCGATCGGCTGCAGCCGCCGCTCCTTGAACAGCAGCCGCGCCGCCTTGCCGCCGGCGAAGGACACCTCGTCGGCCTCGGAATTGGTGTAGCGGATGACCTGGTTGCTCCACTCCGCCCGGGCGCGCTGGCCGCGTTTGGCGGCGTCCGCGCTCTCATCGCGCCAGACGCGCACGAGCTGGCCGATCGCGGCGCGCAGCAACTCGGCGTAGACATTGCCGCTGCCGTCGTCCCCGTTGCTCATGAAGACCGTGCGCGGCGTGCGCTCCAGCGCCGGGCAGCTTTGCCAGTAGCGGCTGAGCTCGCGCGCCAGCGCGACGGCGCCAACCAGCTCGCGGTCGATGAAGGCATCGACATCCGTGTCCAGCGCATCCCGCAGCGGGCCGGTCAGCGCCCCGGGCGCCAACGACGGCAGGATGATCGCCGCGGTCAGGCGGCCGTTGTCGCCGTGTTCGCGCAGCGCCGCCGCGACCGTGGCCGGGCGCGCGCGATCTGCCACAACCGGCTTGATCATCGCATCGGCGGCACCGCCGTTCAGGCTGAGTGCCGCGGCATGCAACTGCTCCTGATCGGCCACGCCGAGCAGCACCGCTGCTCCGACCGACGCCTGGGTTCGCGCGACCGCCAGCGCGTCGTGCAGCTCGTCGCCGGCAAACACGATGACCGCGGCGCCGGTGCCGTCAACGGTCCGCAGTCCCGGACGGTCGAGGATCATGTTGCCGGCCTCCTGCGGCGCCGACAGTCCGTGGGTGATTTCCAGGTCGTGGCCATTCAGCGCCGCCGATTCGTCGCTGGCCAGGAACAGCGCCGCGTTGACCACGTCGGCGACAACGGGGAAGGTGTGCTCGGGCGCGCGGCCGTCGAACGACCGCGCCAGCGTCATGCGGCGGAAGAATGTGCCCGCCGTCGTCCCCTCGGCCTCCTCGCGCAGCCGGTCCATCGCCGAGAAGACGGTCCTGATCCGCTCGCTTTCGATCGGCCCGGGATAGATCGTGTTGACGCGCACGCCATGCGCGCCGAATTCCGCCGCGAGCCGCCGCGACAGCGCGTTCAGCGCCGCCTTCGGCACGACGTACGCAGTGCGTCCGTAGTATTCCGTCTTCGAGAAGATGGTGGACACGTTGATCACCGACGCGCCCGGCCGCAGCCACTGCGAGGCGGCGCGCACGACGTTCCAGGGCACCGCCAGCAGGTTGCGCGCGGCGTCGCCCACCGTCTCGGTGTCGCCGCCCAGTTCGTCGCGACTCAGCGGGATGTCGTCGAGCCTGCGCCGCGGGCCGGCCGAGCCGGCGTTGTTGACGATCACATCCAGCCGGCCGAACCGTTCGATCACGGCGGCCAGTGCCGATCGCACCTGGTCGGGGTCCGCGCCGTCCATGCGCAGGGCGGCTGCCTGCGATTCCGCCGCGCCGGAAGCCTGCAGCACGCGGGTGCGCGCCGCCTCCAGCCGATCGGCGTCGCGGCCCGTCATCACCACGGTGGCGCCCTCGCGCAGGAATCGCTCCACGATGTGCCCGCCGAAATTCCCGGCCGCGCCGGTCACCAGCGCGATCTTGCCGCTCAACCGGCCCTTGGTCACAGGGCGGTCGCTCTTGACGCCCTCGCGCAGGAAGCGCTGCACGATGTGTCCGCCGAGTTGGCCGGCGGCGCCGGTCACCACCGCCATTGTGTCGCCCAGCCGGCTCACGGCGGTCAGCCGATCCCGCGATTTCGGTTCGCTATGCATGCTTGGACCCCCTAATTTGTGGATTGGCCGGACGCGGCCCACGCCTCGAACAGTTCGTCACGCGACCGCAGGCCCAACGCGGGCAAGGCGTGATTGCAGACATAGGTGGCGCCCTGGTGCCGGTTCTCCCACATCGCCTGGTGGGCTTCCGGCAGCTCCGGCCACCCGACAACCGTCGGCTCGGTCGCGTCGAGCAGGCCGGCGGCGAGCATCTCGTTCATCCGTGCCACCTCGAAGGCGTTGCACAGATGCGTTCCGGCGATCGTCGCGGTTGGCATCAGGATGCGCCGCTGCCGCGTCCAGACCTGCGGCGCGTAGAAGGTGAAGCGGCGGCCGCGCATCTCCTCGGCATAGACGACCCGGCCGGTGAACGGCTTGACCAGCGAGGTCGAAACACCGAGCGCGTCGTGCCCGGCCCGCTCGATAATCAGGTCGGGCGCGCCGCGCGGGTTGTCGGCCGAGCGCAGCACGCGGCCGACGGCGGCGCCGAACGGCTTGGTCGTTCGCTCCTGGAAGGCGCGCACGGCCTCCTTGAACGCCGCGGTTTCGCGCTTGGGATCGGGCAGGCGCGGCAGGGACGACGGCCACTCGAACGCCTCGCCTTCGCGCCGGTGCAGCTCCTCGATCGTCACGACGCCGCGCACGCTGTCGCCGAACCCGAGCGACTGGATGAACTCGCGCTGCCCGTCGGTCAGCGTCGCCACCACCACGCGGGCGCCGCCGGCGCGCGCCGCCTCGATCATCTCCAGCCCGGCCTGATCGATCAGCTCCGCGCCATCGGCCACGCCGTAATAGACAAGCACCGCCTCACCCGCGCGCAGCCGGGCGCGGCGCAGCATCGCCGCGGGCGACGCCGCGCCCGGCTTGCCGGCGAAGCTGAACCAATAGCCGCTGGAGGCGCCGAAGAACGTCAGCGTGCCGCCCTCGGCGAGCAGTTGGAACGAACGCGGGAACGCGGTCTCGCCGGCATGGGAGACGACATAGTCCGGCAGCCGTCCGCCCAACGCTTCGCGGCATTCCTGCACCAGCGCCTCGCCTGCCTGCTGCCAGGCCGCCGCCGCATCGGCCCCGTCCGGGACCGTCGTGAACAGTCCGGCGAACCGCGGATCGCGGCGATTGACGGCGCCCTTCGCGCCTTGGGCGCGCACGAACGCGGCTCGTTCCTCGCTGGAGACGAGGCCGATGGCGTCGATCCCGCTGCGCACGGCGGTCTTCAGCGCGTCCAGGCCCGTGCCGGTGGCGGCGCCCTCGACGAACAGCGTCCGCCCCGGCTCGATGCCGAGCGTCGTGAACAGGGCCCGCACGATCGTGCCGAGGTTCAGCGTATAGGCGCCGGCGGTTTCCAGCTTCATGTCGGCCGGCGCCGGCTGCAGTTGCGGTCCCTGCACCAGCAGGAACTGCTGGTGACTGCCGGTATCGGTTTCATAGCCCTGGATGGCGAAGCCGGCGAACATCGGGTCGCCGCCGGCAAGCGGCGAGAGCAGATCGGTTTGCCCCGAATAAATCGTCACCAGGTCGCCGATGGCGAGCCGGCCTTCGCGCCGCAGCTCGGAACCCAGCGCCGCGACCAGGCCGATGCCGCCCGAGCCGGTCACCTGGTAGTCGAGATCGTGGCTGTCGAACGGCGACACCGGAATGCCGGTGATGCCCCATATGTCGTTGAAATTGACTTCGGAGGCGAGCACGTAGACCAGCGCCTCGTTGGGGCCGGGCTGGCCCACGGGCACGATCGCCTCGCGCTCGGCGCGGATCGGTTCGTCATGCCGCGGGGCGCCGGTGACCGGATCACGGGTCACCGCAAAGGCGAACTGGTGAGTCGGCAGCGGCGTAAAGCCGGGGAAGAACGGCGCGCCGATGGGCAGAAGCCGGCCGTCCGTCAGCATCCGCGCGCGCTCCTCGGCGGACGGCTCGAACCAGCGGCGCGTCGGCAGCGGTGCGCTGCGCCGATCGAGAAAGTCGCGAATGCCGCGCTTGCCGCCGTCCGGATCTGCTACCGCCTCGGCGAACAGCCGCGCCTCGTGCGACAGACCGGCCTCCAGCCCGTGCCGCCAGCCGTACGAGACCGCCGATAACGCGCGGTCGGCCGCGGCGGCGCGCCCGGCGGTGCCGGCCTGACGCAGCAGACGCTGGATTTCGCCGCCGGCGATCACGCCGTCGAGCGACAGCTCGCCCGGCTGTTCCCATTGCGCGAGTGCGGCGATGCGCCTGCGGTGCGCTTCCGCGACCTCGCCTTCGCCTGATAGCGCGGCCGCACAGGCCAGTTCGACCGCCACGCCGAGCACACCGGACGGCGAGTCGGTCACACGGTCGATCAGCCCGATCGCCGCCGCCTCCTCGGCGGTCAAGGTGCGGCCGCCCAGAATCAGCTCCAGCGCCTGCGTCAGACCCTCCGCGCCTCGCCGATCGGCCAGCAGCCGCGGCAGGCGCTGGGTGCCGCCGTAGCCCGGCAGCAGGTTGAGGCGTATCTCCGGCTGGCCGAAGGTCGCTGTCGGTTCGGCCAGGCGGTAGTGGCACGCCAGCGCGAACTCACAGCCGCCGCCGAGCGCCACGCCGTTGACCGCGGCGATGCACGGCTTGCCCATGCGCTCGATCTTGCGGAAGGCGAGATGGGCGTTGTTGGGCAGCGGCAGCGCCTGCTCCACGTCATGCACGTCTTCCAGCAGTTGCCGGATGTCGGCGCCGGCGACGAAGGAGCCGGTGCCCTCGCCGCTGAACACCACCGCGGCCACGTCGTCGCGGCGCGCCAGGTGATCGACCACCGTGTTCAGTTCATCCAGCGCACGCTCATTCAGCGCGTTGACCGGCGGGTTGCTGATCGTGACCGCGGCCACCTGGCGGCCCTGCCGGACCGGGTGGTACTGGATGCGGAAATAGCGGAAATGCTCGAACCGCCGCTGCGCCCCGCTCAGCCGCTGGCGCTGTTCCCAGGCGTGCACCGCCTTCGCGATCTCGTCCAGCGCGTCCGGATTGCGCAGCGTGGAGGTGTCGCCGACGGGCGATCCGTCGACCAGCGCGCGCACCATGCGGCGCATGTACTTGCCGCTGCGGGTTTCGGGAAACTGCGAAACCTCGATGAACTCCGACGGCACCGCCGTGGCGCCCTTCTCCTGGCGCACCAGCTCGGCCAGCCGCCTGCGGTCGTCTGCACCAAGATGCCGGTTGGCCGCCGGCCGCACGAAGGCGAGCGGTGTGAGACCCGACTCGCGATGCGGCGCGCCGACGACGATCACGTTGCCCACCGGCGAGTCCGGGTTGACCTGACGGTCGCGCAGGATCGCGCCTTCGATCTCCTCGGTGCCGAGCCGGTGGCCGGAGACGTTGATCACGTCGTCGCTGCGTCCGTGCAGCGAGAAGCTGCCGTCGTCGTGACGGATCGCGAAATCGCCCTGGGTGTACGCGCAGGCGCCGGACCAGCGTTCCCAGTAGGTCGCCGCGTAGCGCTGCCGGTCGCCGTACCAGGCCCGGACGACCCCCGGGCCATCGGCGGCGAAGGTTTCCGCATCGCCCCAGATCGTGCGGGCAAGATACGGGTAGGGTGCGGCGATGACGATCTCGCCCTTCTCGCCCGGCTCCGCCCGCCGCCACGCGGCGCGGCCGTCATCGGCCTGCCCGGTGGCCACCCACACGTCGCCCTCGATCCAGGGCAACGGATAGGTGTGCGCATCGGCGCGCAGCGGGAAGTCGCCGTTGCCGAAGAAATGCGTCCAGGCGATCCCGCCGTGCTCGGTCGCCCAGTACGAGTTGATGTACCAGGGCGTCATCAGTTGCATGGCGAACTGCTGCACCGTCGGCGAGGTCGGTTCGGCGCAGAACGTGGCAACGCGCAGGCACGACATATCGTGCTCGCGGACGTCGGCGGCGTTCTGCGGGTCCTGCATCACCGCCTTGAGGAACGTCACCCCCGCCTTGAAGATGCTGACGCCGTAGCGGGAAATGATGGAGGCGAAACGCCCGGCGGACGGGAACAGCGGCGCGCCCTCGCCCAGCACGCTGGTCACCCGGCTGGCGAGCGCGGCGGCGATCATGTAGCTCTGCCCGGTGATCCAGCCCGGATCGGCGACGACGTACATGACGTCGCCGGGACGCGCGTCGAACGACACGCGCATCGTCTCGACCAGGCCGGAGAGATAGCCCCCGTGCACATGCACGACGCCCTTCGGCTTGCCCGTCGAGCCCGAGGTGTAGATGATGAAAAGCGGAAATTCCGCGTCGAGCGGCACCGGCTTGGTGCTCGCCCATACCGCGCGCACGAAGTCGCGGTCCGGCAGCGCCAGCAGCGCCGCCTCGTCGGCGACCGCGAAGCCGGCCTCCCGCGCCGCTGCCAGCATCGTCCCGGTTGCCCGGGCCAGCAGCTCGTGGCTCCAGCAATCGCGCCCGGGCCGCCACGACAGGTCGGACTGGCCGGTATGGCGCACCACCACGACCGCCTCGACACGCCGCGGCGCGGCGACGAGCGCGCGGGCGATCGAGGTGCGGATGCCGCTCGCCGCTTCGGCGTCGAGCGCGCCGCCGCCGATAAGTTCGGCCAGCGCGCGTCCGACGCCGCGCATCACGTCGCTGCGTTCGACGGTGATTTCGCCGGCGACTGCTTCGGCCGCGCGCCGGGCAATCAGTTCGGCCGAACCGGCCGGCACGCCGAGCGCATCGAGCTGGCCTTGCATTGCGCCGAGCGCGGTTTCGACGGGCAGGTAACGGTCCAGTGCGGCGTCGGTGTAGACTTCCTTGAACGGCACGATCTGCGCGTTGCGAAAGCCACCGTCGGCGGTGACCACCACGCGGGCGCCGCAGTCATGGATCCGGTCCGACAGCGTCTTGTCGGAGAAACCGCCGAACACCGGCGTGTAGATGATCCCCAGGCGCTTCGCCGCCTCGGTGTAATACACCTGTTCGGGGATGTTCGGCATATTCAGCGCGATGCGGTCGCCGCGGCCCAGCCCGAGCGACTGCAGCGCCAGGGCGGCGCGCGCCACTTCGAACAGCAGCCGGCGGCGGCTGATGGCATAGTGCACCACCGGCCCGCCCTGCCCGCCGTTGAGCGACTGGTCCCAACGGTCTCCTTCGAAGAAGAAGGCCGGCTCCTCGCCGTGACCCGCCAGGACGTGCCGGTCGACCTCGTTGAAGCAGGCGTTCGTCAGGCCCCCTTCGAACCAGCGGTAGAACGGTGGCTCATCGCCGTTGAACGCGCGCGACCAGGGTTCATGGTCCGCCGGCAGGCCGGGGGCGACCGGCGCGCCGGTGGCGGCGTCGTAGCCGGTCCAGTCTCCGCGATCCTCGTCGAACGTGATCCAGGCGCCATGCGGGCCGATGCCGGGCGCCAGCCAGTGCAGGTTCCGCCGTGCGATCGCGCCGTGGAAGCCTCCGGGATCGCGCCGGCACGCCTCGCGCGCGGCTGTCCACGCGGCATGGTCGACCAGACGATTGACGCGCGGCTTGGCGGGCGGGACCGGGCTCGGCGTCCGCTCCTGCTCGAAGGAGATGTCGTTCACGTGGGTCATGCTCCTGTCCCGGTGTGGGTGCCTATGCGGCGCTGGCGGGGCCGGGGGACGGACGCGCCGGCGGCGTCTTGCAGCCGGCCGCAAACCTCGGCGCGCAGCTCGCTGACCGGCAGCACGGCATGCAGAGAGCCGACATGCAGCGCGCGCGAGACGCTGTGCACCGAGTCGAACTCACGCGCGAAAGCGGTCTGGATTTCGGCCTCCACGTCGGCCAGCACGGCTTCGTATGCCTCCTGCGCGGCACGGTGCTGATCGGCGGCCACCCGGCCGAGCGCCTCGCGGGCGTCGCGAACGCGCGGGTGGGCGTTGACCCGCTCGGCAACCAGCCGGGTGAACACCACGGCCGCCGCGGCGCCGCCGCCGATGACGCTGGCATAGCTGCCCTCAAGGGCGAGCGACTCCAGGCTGCCGGACAGCCGGCGGGAGAACACGACATAGGCGCCGCCGTGATAGCGGGCGATGACGCAGAACAGGATCGGCCCGTCGAACTCGACCACCGCCTTGCCGATCTCGGCGCCGTATTCCAGTTGCCGCTCGCGGATCGACTCCGGCGATCCGTCGAAGCCCGACAGGTTCGCCACCAGCACGACCGGGGAGATCCCGCTGGCGGCGCGGATGGCGCGCGCGGCCTTGCGGGAGGAGTTCGGAAACAGCGTCCCGCTCATCCACACCGCCGGTCCGTCCGGCGGCCCCGGCCGGCGGCGGGGGATCGGCTGGGACTCGATGCCGACGAAGCAGACCGGCTGTCCGTTCATCTGGCCGTGCATCGCAACCGTCGTCTCGCCGCCCGCCATGTCCGCCCACCGCTCCAGCAGCGGTGCGTCCTGGTCGCTGATCGCGCGGATCACCTCGCGGATCGCAAACGGCTTCTTGCGGCCGGGATTGGTTGCCTCCGAAACCACTTCGCCGATCGTGGCGAAGCCGCCCGGCCCATTGTAGGGATACACCGAGATGTCGCGGCCGGGCGGATCGCTGCTGACCACCGCGCGTGCGCGCGGCTCGCCGGGCGGCACGTAGGTGTAGTCGTAGTGGCGCATGAGCACCTGGTACGCCGCGTGCAGATCGGTGGCGGCATACTGCGCTTCGCCGTTGGCCAGCATGATCTCAAGGCCGCCGATGGCCTCGTTGGTCGCTGCCGCGACCGAGCCCGACACCTCCAGCGCGCGCTTGCCGGTCAGCACCATGTAGCCGCGCGGTGTCATGACAAGCGCGCCGCGGCAATGCATCAGCATCGTCGCCTCGGCGTTCCAGTATGACTGCGCCCCGACGCACGGCCCGTCTACGATGACGTTGACCACGCCGCCCGCGGCGGTGAAGGTCACGATCCGCCGCAGGACCGCGGCGGTCCAGTCGAGGTTTTCGGTGCCGGAATCCAGCGCGATGCGCGCACCGGCCGACAATGCGACCCACTCGACCGGCAGCCCGCGCTCTTCCGCGAGGTCGATCGCGGCGACGATCCGGCGGCACTCCGCCTCGCCCAGCGAGCCCATCTCCATCGTCGCGTCACCGATGACGAGCATACGGGTGAAGCCGTCGGGGAAGCGCGCCGACCAGTTGGTGATCAGGCCCAATACGACGCCGGCCGGGTTCTCGCCCCACGCGCGGTCGCGCACCGGCGCCAACCGGCTGCCGGCCGGACCGTCGAGATCGAGCTCCTCGAAACGGCCGCGCTCGATGCCCTCGATGCGGGGCGCGATGAGCCAGCTAACGACCTCGTAGGGATGGAACAGGCCGTAGCGGCGTGCCGCGAGCACCTTCTGCTCATAGGTCGAGCGCGTCGGCACCGGCCGATCGGCTGGCGGCCCGATCTCCAGGCGGGGGCCGAGCGCCATGACGTCGCGCCATTCGACCACCTGCTCCCGGGCCGCGCCGTCCCCGCCGAAGGTGAAACAGCCGATGAGCGACGCGGTCTCCAGCCCGAGGTCGAGGCTGGCCGGCGCGAGCCGCTGCGCCAGCGCCTGCAATTGCCCCCTGGTCAGGTGAACCGGCGGCCGGATGAACAGGGCGATACGGTTCATCGCGGGCACGCGACCGCCCGAAGCGCGCAGCACGTCGCGCATCGCCTGCGCGGCTTCCAGGAAGGCGGTCTCGAATACCGGCACACGAACGAAATGGCCGTCGATGACCGGATCGAACGCCTCCACCTCGGCGAAGGCGAGCAGCCGCTCGTCCCGCCCGGCGGTGGCGCGCAGCAGCACCACGCCCGCCGGCGCCGGCTCGCGGCTCAGCACGAACGCCCGATAGCGCGCCAGCTCGCGCGCGATCGGTCCCGCGGGATGCAGGTCGCGCAGCAGCACCTGTTCGGCCATCGCGCCGCCCTCGGGTTGCCCCTCGGGAAGCCAGGTAGTGCCGCGCATCGCGCCGTCCTCCGCCCACAGCGCGGTCCAGCGCGCCCGCGGATGCAGCGCCGCCTGCGACAGCATCTGCGGCGACGGCGAGAAGCCAAGCAGCAGGTCGGCTTCCGTCTCCGGCGGCAGCGCCGCCAGCACAGGGGCCAGATCGTCCGGCTCGGACACCAGCAGCCCCGCGACCAACGTGCCGTTGGCCAGCCGCGCGGTCCTGCACGGGATGCGGCCCAACAGCGGCGCCGAGTCGATGAACGGCACATCGCCGTAGATGCGCGCCATGACGACCGCGATCCGCTCATTGCCCGAAGCCGCCGAGAACGGCAGCGTTCTGACCAGGATAGCCAGCGGCATCGCGCTCAGCGCCGGTTCCGGCGGCTGCTCCGGCAGGCGCTGCCACATCGTCCCGGCCTGCGCCAAATCGGCCGCCGTCCTGGCCTGCTGCGCCGGCAGGTCGTGCCAGCGGTGGATCAGGTTCCACGCCGCGGTCGCCACCCGGCGGTCGCCGCGCTGCAGCGCCTCGTTGGCCAGTTTCTCGAAGATCACCCGCTGCTCGACCGGGCCGGCCGCGTCCTGCCCGTCGCGTGTGCGGGCCAGCGCGTGCAACAGGTCCAGCAGAAGGCGGCTCGGCGAGCCTTCCGCCGCGCGCGCCTGGAACAGACGCATCAACGCGTAGCCGACGCGGGAATCGCTCGCGTCCTTGATGTCGTGCAGGTCGAGAAAGCGGCCCAGCCGGCGAATCATGCGCGCGGACAGGCGTTGCTCATCGAGGCGGCGGTGATGCACGAACCACGTGAGCTGCTCGAGGCTGCTTTCGCGCGCATCGTTCATCGCGTCGTCATATTGTCCGCTCTTGAACACCTGCTCCTGCACCACAGCGGCGCGCAGCAGCGCCATCAGGCGGGAGCGGCTGACGGAACTGTCGGCCTCCAACGCGGCCAGCGCCTGATCGACCTGCTCGGCGGTCACATCGAAGCCGAGCAGCCGCGCCTCGATCACCCGCAGCGGATCGAGTGGCGGCTCCTGCCGCGGCGGCAACAGCGGCGATCCGGCCTGGCCCGGCGCCGCCTGCTCGCTTACGTCGATTTCCACCATGACGTCGCCGGCCGCCACCAGCGCGGCCGGCCGGACAAGCACCGACCTGACCGTGCCGGACAGCGACGAGGTGATGGTGGTTTCCATCTTCATCGCCTCGAGGGTGATCAGACGGTCGCCGACGGAGACCTGATCGCCCGGCTGGACGTGTACCTGCGCGACCGCCGCCGGCAGCATGGCGCGCACGCGGCCGTCGGAGACGCGGCGAAAGCGGTGCGCCACCCCGTCCAGCTCGACCTGCACCTCGGCCGGGGTCGCGCAGCAGATCGCCGCGTGGCGGCGGCCGTCCATCTCCAGATACAGTGTCCAGTCGTCCGCCTGCTCGACCCGCATCAGCGCCTGCCAGTCGCCGCTGCGCAGCAGCTTCTCCTGCGGGCCGATGGTCGCGACCTCCATCTGCACCGGGCGGCCGTCGAGTTCGTAGGGCAGCGTCACCGGTCCCTGTTCCGGGATGTTGCGCGGCAGACCGCGCTGCGTCTCCTCGATGAAGTTCGCAACTTGCCCGTAACGAGTGCGCAGATAGTCCATGATCGCCGCGGCGGCGAGCGCCATCGCCAGATTTGGCCGCGCGGCAGGGGCGGGACGATCGATCAGGTAGCGATCGAGCCAGACGGTCGTCACCGGGCCGTCGCGGAACGCGCTTTGTCCGACCAGTTCCAGCAGCAGGGCGCGGTTGGTCAGGCCGGAATCGAGCACGACGATGCTGTCCTGCAGCCCCGCTTCCATCAGCGCGAGCGCGCGTTCCCGCGTGGCGCCATGCGCGATAACCTTGGCCAGCATGGAGTCGAAGGCCGTCGGCACCGCGCTGTTGGCGGAGTAGCCGGAGTCTATCCGTATTCCCGGGCCCTGCGGCGGCTTGAAGCGCAGCAGCCTCCCGGCCCTTGGCGCGAAGCCCTGATCGGGATCCTCGGCGTTCAGCCGCGCCTCGATCGCCACGCCGCGCGGCGCGGGCGGCTCGGCCGAGGGCAGCGGCAAGCCGCGGGCGATGTCGATCTGCAAGCCGACCAGGTCGAGGCCGTACACCTCCTCGGTGACGGTGTGCTCGACCTGAAGGCGGGTGTTCATCTCGAGGAAGTAGAAGGTGCGCCCGTCCGGCAGCAGCAGGAACTCGGCGGTGCCGGCGCTGACGTAGCCGCAGGCGCGGGCCAGCCGCACCGCGGCCTCGCACAGTGCCTGCTCGACCTCGGGCGCCAGGCCCGGCGCCGGTGCTTCCTCCAGCACTTTCTGCTGGCGCCGCTGCATCGAACAGTCGCGCGTGCCGATGGCCCACACGCCGCCATGCCCATCGGCCAGCACCTGCACTTCGATGTGACGCGCCTCGGAGATCAGGGCTTCGACGAAGATGGAGGGATCGCCGAATGCCGCCGCGGCCTCGGCGGCGGCGGACTGGAATGCGCCGGCGATCTCCTCGGGCCCATAGACGCGGCGGATGCCGCGGCCGCCGCCGCCCGCGGTGGCCTTGAGCAGCACCGGGTAGCCGATGCGCTCCGCCCAGGACTGCGCTGCCGCCGCGTCGACCGGGCCGCCGGACCAGGCGCTGACCGGGACCTCGCAGGATTCCGCCAGCCGCTTGGCGGCGATCTTGTCGCCGAGCGCCCGCATGGCGCTGGCCGGCGGCCCCAGGAACGTGAGGTTCGCGGCCTCACAGGCGTCCGGCAACTCGGGCTTTTCCGAGGCGAAGCCCCAGCCGGGCCAAATCCCGTCCGCCCCCGCCTCGCGGGCCAGGCCGACGATGCGGTCGATGTCGAGATAGGCGCTGCGGGACCGCCCATCGGCGTCGGGCACGAAGGCCTCGCCGATGCAGATCGCGCGCGACGCCATGCGCACGAACCGCGCGCCCTCGTCGGCCCGGGTGTAGAGCGCGATGGTCTCGAGCGGCGCGTTGTGCTGACTGGACCATGTGCGCGCGGCGCGCATGAAGCGCACCGCCGCCTCGCCGCGGTTGGCGACCACGATGCGCGACAGGTTCCGGCGTTGCGCTGTTTGTACGCTCATGCGGGCGCGCCACCGCGGCGGCCGGCGCAGGGGGAGCGGTCACCCGGCAGGGGAGATGGATCTCCGACAGGCTTCCTACGGCCTGAGCTGCGCATCGTGAGACCCCCTACCAGTTTTTGTACCCGACCGTCCTTCGCGCCTCGCTGACTGGAATCGTGGCGGCGGCCTTGTTCGTCATGACGAACAAGGTGTGGCAGTGTCCGCCGCCCTTCCAGTCAGTCTGAAAACGCTCTGACGGGACGCTAGGGGGAACGATGCGGCGGGGATATTCAGAAATTCTTATGCTACGATAACTTGGGCTGGCGGCACGCCGATCGCGCTTCGGATCGGCGATCAAATGTCGGCCCAGCTCAAACGTCCCCGGTAGCGCGCCGATACTCTGCCTTCCGCCGATATCGTCCAGAGATGCAGCCAGCCATTGTCCAGCAGTTGACGCACTGTTGAGTGCTTGCGGATGATATCTTCGATCGCAGCCCGCGGCGCCTCGATCATCACGTTCAGCCTGATCGGCTCATGTATGTAACGATTTCCGTCATGCAGTGACTGTCGCGGCAGGCCGACGCGCAGATCGCCGGCATTGCCTTCCAGAACGCCGATCGTTCCGGAAACGTTGTGTAGCACCTTGTTTCCGCAACCGAATGTCTCGTTATTCACAGTGGAGCCGTAGTACTGAAGGTTGATCCAGCTCGCGACGACCATCGGCGCGGTCATGATCAGCTCGAGGGTCTTGAAGCCTGCATCCTGTTCCCAGTCATAGTCGTGCAGAAAGGCGCGGCCGCCGAGATCGATTCCGCGCGTGCGGGCGCGGGGTGCTGCGATGAAGGCGCCGTTGCCGGCGAGTCCCCATTCGGGGCGAACCTGAGCCCAGTCGCGGCTGCGGTATTTCACCTGCTTATCGACATCGCCCTCGGGCGGGATTCCCAGCAACGCCGATCGCTCTAGCCTGGCGAGCGCACTGGCGCGCGCGATCAGGGCGCGCAGGCGTGCCAGATCCTCGGCGTGCCCGGGTGGCACCGATTGCGTGTCGAAGATCCTGACGTCGTCGGTGCAGGTGTCGTGCAGGCAGCCAAGGAACCATGTATCGGCCGGGATCTCGATCCCGCGCGCCTTCAGGCCGGCGCGCACCTCCGGGTCGTTCAGGATCAGCGCAGCGGTGCGCGCGTTCGCCTCGCCGGTATAGCCGCCGCAGGCGCCGCAATCCAGGCCGGCGGCATGCGGGTTGTTGACCGTCGTGCTGCCATGGCCGGTCAGCATCACCAGCCGTGCGAATGGCCCGGTCATCGACATCGCGCGCAGCACGGCTTCCGCCATGTCGATGCGCTGTTTCGGATCGAACCCGGTGCGCCGGCCGCTCACCAGGCCCGGCTCTATGCTCGGACCCAGCCGATCGATGACCTTTTCGTCGAGGCCGTCGGTGTTCGGGTCGTGCACCGTGCGTGTCAGCCCCAGGCTGTCGCTGAGCAGTTTCGCGCCGTAAAGCAGGCCGGCGGATTCGACGAAAATGAAGGAGGAGACGGCCATCAGCTTGAACGCCTTCCATGCCTTGAACACGCGCCGGCGCATCAGGCGCAGGCCCATGATCTCGGTCTCCTCCGCCACGGACGCGCCGCCCACGGCCTCGCAGACGGTGAAGGCGGGGCTGAGCAGCACCGGGCAGTGCGCGCGGCCCTGCACATGGCCGATCGGCAGGTACTCGATCGGAAAGCCGAAGAAGCCGGCGAAGCCGATGGTCTGGACGCCGTCCGATTGGCTTTCGAAGGCGCGGCGGTAGATTTCCGATCGCACATCGATGCAGAACGCGGCTTGCACCGACGGACGGTCCGGATGCGGGGCGGCGGGGGCCTGCCCGAGTTTCGTCAGCAGCCGGCGCTGGAACGCCGCCTCATACGCCTCGTGCAGCACCATATCGATGCAGAGTTCCGGATCGTCGCCCAGCTTTTCGTCCTGCGGCGGCAGCGCGGCATGCGCCATCGCCTCGCGCCACGCGCGCCGGAACGCCTCGTCGGTGCGCTGCATGAACAGCGTGTAGCCCCAGACCACGCGTATGGCGAGCAGTTGCTCCAGCGTATCGTCGGTGCCGCCATGCAGCTCGGCTTGCCATTTCAGGTAACGGGCATAAGCGGCCCAGCCGCCGATATCGAGCAGCGCCTGGTGCAGGTAATCCGCGACGGCACGGTTCGGCACGCCCTGGCGCTGCACGACCGCGCCGATGGCCGCGACCGGGTCGGACGGCAGCTCGGCGACAAGCCGGCGGAAGCCGGAGAGTCCCATCGCCTCGGGGTTCAGGTCGTAACGGACGGAGGAACGCCACGCGGCGAACGGGGCCAGGCCGCGGGACGGCATGCGCCACACCGACTGGCCATCGTCGAAATAGGCGGCACACCATCTCGAGATTTCATCGATCATGAATTGCGTGCGCGCCACCTGCTTGTCGCCATCCGCAAGCTCGTTCAGGACCTCGGCGACGGTGGCCACATGCGCCGGATGCCTGAGACCGGATATTTCATTGTTGTCAAGAACGGACTTCAGCGCATCCACGGTCGGCGGCAGGCGCCAGTCCGGCTGCGCGCCCGTGAGCGCCTGTGCCAGATCCTGGTCCTCAATCGCCCCCGCCGCGAGTGCCTGCCGATAGAAACCGCGCGGCATCAGCGCGCGGGTGCGGGCGACCCGGTGCAAGGTCGCCACCGTCGCGTGGAAGCTCTGTTCGATGAACCCAAGGAACGGATTGACCGCGACGAAGTTCTTCAACGGCCAGACCGGCGCGATGCGGGAGCAGGCAGCCTTGATGGCGGCGGCAAGATCCCCCGGGTCGGGGATCGTCGCGGTTGCGTCCCGTTCGACCAGCAGGCTCATGCGTGTGCTCCGGGGCTTCGGGGCGGCGCGGGTCTTGGCCAATACTGCAGCACCAGCCGGTTGGCCAAAGTGTTCACATAGAAGCCACTATGCACATGCGCATAGAGCGCCTGCCAGCGCGGCTGCGCCTGATGCTTCGCGGCCGAGCCTTGCAGAAATATAACGACGGCGTAGGAGCCAACGATCATTGCGACCAGCAGCACTCCGAATGGGCCGCGCAACGGCTGCGCTTTCGGCAGCGAGCCGTCCAGCAGGTAATCGGCGCCGAACTGCAGCCCGAAATACGCGATCGCGACAAAGCAGGCCATCGCCAGTACGCGCCCGACGACATAGCCGTTCGGCCGCTCGTCGATGCCATTGGCGACCAGATGGGTCAGGCTGAGCAACAGCACGGCGCCGAGCGCGAATACGCCGGGCTGTGCGGTGATGGTGTAGCCGGTCGCCACGCTGAACAGAAACGTCACGGCAAGCACGCCGCCGATTGCGAAGATCCAGCGCAGCGGGTGCGGCTTGCCGCCGGGGTTCGGCGTGAACGATGTGCGATAGATATCGATCACGCTGCCCGAGGAAAGAAACGCATGCGCCTTGTAGAAGGAGTGCGCCACGATGTGCAGCGTTGCGGCCGAGAAAGCGCCGAGCCCGCATTCCAGCATCATGAATCCCATCTGCGCCACGGTGGACCAGGCGAGCGACACCTTGATGGATGTTTGCGTCAGCATCACGACCGAGCCGAACAGCGCGGTGAAGCCGCCAAGCAAAGCGAGCATGTGCAGGGATGGCAGCGACAATGTGATGACGTCCGAGAAACGGATAATAAGGAAGCCGCCGGCATTGATGATGCCGGCGTGCAACAGCGCCGAGACCGGCGTCGGCGTCTCCATCACTTCGATCAGCCAGCCATGGGTGGGGAACTGCGCGGATTTCAGCATCGCCGTGCAAACCAGCAGAATGGCGATGGCATGGGCCGCCGTCGGGGTGTGCGCCGCACCGCGCATCGTGTCGGCGCCGGCAAAGATGGCCGCGTAGTCGAGGCTGCCGAACGCGCGGTACAGCAGAACGCAAGCGCCGATAAGGCACAGGTCTCCGAGCCGGCTTGCAACGAATTTCTTGCGTGCCGCGAGCAATGCGGCCGGCCGTTCCGGATAGAACAGCAAGAGCCGGTTCAAAGCCAGGCTTGTGCAGAACCAGGCCACTGTGAACAGCAAAAGGTTGCCGGCCAGGATCACCAGCAATACCGCGGACAGCGTGATGCAAAGCCGGCCGGTGAACCGCGCATGACCGGGGTCGCCATCCATGTAGGTGCGGCTATAGGCTACGACGATCGCGCCGACGAACGCGACAAGGCACACCATCACCGCGCTCAGCCGATCGGCGTAGAGGCTGAAGCCGATACCGGACAGGCCCAGCGCGGAAGATTGCAGACTGCCATGTACCGCCACGGCCGCGGCGGTTGCCAGCGCCGCGGCGAGTGCCAGCAGGGCAGCGGCCTCGGCCAGCCAGGTGATGCGGCGTATCGGTGCGCTTGAAGTCCGCGCCGCATAGCAACCGATGCCGGCGAGGGAAACCGGACCGGCCGCGGCAAGCCAGAGATACGTCGTAACCATTCAAGCCTCCGGCGCTGGGTTCAATGCAAGCGCAAGCCGGGCTCAGGGCTGGGCACGCGCAATGTCATAGCAATCGCGGCCGGGACGGATATTCAGAAGTTTTTATGCTTTCATCAACGCGCCTGATGTTGCATTCCAAGGTCACGGATATCAATGAAACTGACCGCAGAATAACGAGACCTTCTCCTTCCCATCACTGCTCCGTGTATGGTAGGCAACGCGAAAAATCGGAACGGGGGAACGGTCGGCATGAACATCACGCTGCGCCAATTGCGGATTTTTGAGGCTGTGGCGCGGCACGCCTCCATTTCGCGCGCGGCCGGAGATCTCCTGCTGACCCAGCCGGCCGTCTCCATGCAGGTCAAGCAGCTTGAGGACCAGATCGGGTTGCCGCTGATCGACCAGATCGGCAAGCGGCTCTGCCTTACGGAAGCAGGGCAGGAACTGCGCAACCACGCGGCAAGGATCAACGCCCAGGTGATGGACCTGAGGGCTGCGATGGACCAGTTTCGCGGGCTGGAGCGCGGCGTGCTCCGCCTCGCCGTCGTCTCCACGGCGATCTATTTCCTGCCGAAACTCATCGCTACGTTCACCGCGCAATACCCGGGTGTGCGCATGAGCCTGCAGGTGGTCAACCGCGATGCGGTGCTCACCGCGCTCTCGGACAATCAGGCCGATCTGGCCATCACCGGCCAGCCGCCGGAGCACGCGGATACCGAGGCGCAGCACTTCATGGACAATCCGCTCGTCGTCATCGCCGCGCCGCACCATCCCTTGGCCGGGACCGGTGCGATCGCGCTCGGCCGGCTGGAGGATGAGACGTTGCTGCTTCGTGAGCAGGGATCAGGCACGCGCGCGACGATCGAGCGGCATTTCGCGGCCAATAAGCTGGCCTACCGGCCCGGCTGCGAATTGAGCAGCAACGAAGCGATCAAACAGGCCGTGCAGGCCGGTCTCGGGATCGGCATTGTACCGGCGCAGACGATAGAGCTGGAACTTGAAACCCGGCGCCTTATTATCTTGCCGGTCGAGGGTTTTCCGATTGTCCGCAAATGGTTCCTTCTCCAGCGGCGCGACAAGCGCCCTTCCGGTGCCGCGCAGGCTTTCATATCGCTGTTGCTGGCGGACCGTCAGCCAGGGCTGCCGTAACGACCGGTGGGGAAGGGTGGTGCATACGAGCTGGGCCGCGACTTGAATAAGCCCAACCGACAGAGTACGTTTGAGTTACAACGATAGGAAGATTCCTGTAGAAGATCGAAGACGGGACGCTGGCCGAACGACACGCGCGGGCCGCAGATCCGGTCAGTGTCGATCCCCCGGTCACCCGAAGACAAAAAAAGGGAGGCGGATCCATGCGCAGTAAGATTGTTACGGCTGACGAGGCGATCGCTCTGATCCATGACGGCGACACGCTGGCCAGCACCGGCTTTGTCCAGACCGGTTTCGCCGAAGCGCTGCTATCGGCGCTCGAGCGCCGCTTCCTGGCCACCGGCACGCCCCGCAACCTGGCCGTGTTCGCTGCCGCCGGCCAGGGCGACGGCAAGGACCTGGGGCTCAATCACCTCGGCCATGAGGGTTTGCTGCGCCGGGTCGTGGCCGGCAACTGGGGCCGCATGCCCAAGGTGAGGAATCTCGCGCTGGAGAACAAGATCCAGGCCTACAACCTGCCGCAGGGCATCATCGCGCAACTGTTTCGCGACCTTGCAGGCGGCAAACCCGGCTCCTTCTCGAAGGTCGGGCTGCACACCTTCGTCGATCCCCGGTACGGCGGCGGGCGGGTCAACGAGATCACCACCAAGGACATCGTCGATGTCGTGACTATCGAGGGCGAAGACTGGCTGTTCTACAAGGTCGGCAAAGTGAATGTCGCCTTCATTCGCGGCAGTACTGCCGACACCTTCGGCAACATGACCATGGAGCGGGAGGCGCTGACGCTGAACAACCTCGCCATGGCCATGGCGGCCAAGAACAGTAACGGCATTGTTATTGCTCAGGTCGAGCGCATTGCCGAGCGCGGCTCCTTGCCGCCGCGGCAGGTGAAGGTTCCGGGCATCCTGGTGGACTGCATCGTGGTGGCCGAGCCGCACGAGCACAAGCAGACGCTCCGCACGCAATACAGCGGGGCGTATGCCGGCGAATACCGCACGCCGCGTCCCAGCCAGGCGTCAAGCGCCATCGACGAACGCAAGATCATCGCCCGGCGCGCCGCGTTCGAGGTGCCGCCCAACGGCATCATCAATCTGGGTGTCGGCATGCCCGAGGGTGTCGCCGCGGTGGCCAGCGAGGAGGGCATCCTGCATCTCCTGACCCTGTCGGTTGAATCCGGGCTTGTCGGCGGCATTCCGTCCAGCGGCGGCGATTTCGGCACCGGCGTGAACATGGACGCCGTGCTCGACGAGAACCAGCAGTTCGATTTCTACGACGGCGGCGGCCTGGATATGGCGTGCCTCGGCATGGCGGAGTGCGATGCGGCGGGGAACGTCAACGTCAGCCGGTTCGGCGGACGGGTCAACGGGGCGGGCGGCTTCATCAATATCAGCCAGAACGCGCGGCTGGTGGTGTTCGTCGGCACGTTCACCGGCAGCGGCCTCAAACTGTCGGTCGAGAACGGAATGCTGCATATCCTGGAAGAGGGAAAGCAGCGGAAATTCCCCAAGCAGGTCGAGCAGATCACCTTCAACGGCCAGTACGCCTACGACCGGGGCAAGCCGGTCTATTACGTCACCGAGCGCTGCGTGTTCCGCCGGGTGCGGCGCGGCCTGGCGCTGATCGAGGTTGCGCCCGGGATCGATGTCGCCCGCGACATCCTGCCGTACATGGATTTCGAGCCGATCATCGGCGAGTACGGGATGATGGACGCGCGGATTTTCAATCCGGAGCCGATGGACCTCGGCGCCGAGCTGCTCAATCTGTCGTTGCCGGAACGGGTGACGTACGACGCCGAGCGGAACATTCTGTTCCTGAATTTCGAGGGGATGTACGTGCGGGTCGCCGAGGACGTCAAGGCGATCTGGGATATCTGCGAGCAGCGGTGCCGCGCCGCCGGCCAGCGGGTCGGCGTGGTGATCAACTACGACCGGTTCCGGATCAACGAGGACATGATCGACGGCTATGCCGAAATGGATCGATACTTCCTGGCGCATTACTTCACCAAGATCACGCGCTACGCGACCAGTGCGTTCATGCGCGCAAAGCTCGGCGAGGCGTTCGCGAAACGCAACATTGCCCCGCACGTGTTCGAGCGCAAGGAGGAAGCGCAGGCGTTCCTGACCACTGTGGGCAAAGGCGGCGGCGACGCTCCGGACCACCCGGTAATCTAGCGGAGCGCCGGACAGGCCGGCGGTCCGCCGCCCGGGTCCGACGGGCATCGCGCCGCCACGCTGATCAGGGTCGCCGGCCAGTGCGGCGGAAGCCGCCGCGACGCGGCCGTACGGCGGGCATCGCGCAGAACCGCCTTCACCGTCGGATCGGTGAGGGGCGAGGCCAGGCCGCTCTGACGGTGTTGGGCGCCGATGGCCGCGGCGCGGCGGCCCAGGGCACCGGCGCTGAGGGTTTGCGCGCCGGCAGCCAGGAACGCCGCCACTGCCGCGGGAGCGGCCGGCAGCACCGCCCGCCCCTGCCCGGCACACCAGGCCTCGAATGCCGCCCAGTCCACCGCATAGAGCTGCTGCGTCTTCAAACTGACCGTTCGCCGGCGTGGCGCCGCGGCGTCTGCCGCGGTCTGTGGTTCCGTGATCTGCCCGTCCTCGGGTTGTTCGCCGACAGGGTCCCGGCATCGGGATGTGCCCCCACGCCATCCGCGCCTCAGCCCCGCCGCGGGTGACATCCATGTTTTCAAGTCTTCGCACTTTCTATCACGTTATCACGCCTGCCCGGATCGGACGCTGGACGGCGTGAGACGGACAACTACGTAGCGAACGGGAGCACGGCTGAGCTGCCGGATTATCATGGCGCCGTACAGGCAGGCAGGCCGCCTGACTTCAACAGAAGGAGCTGACGACTTGGAGAATCTGGTGAAGGCCGCCAAGGAGCTAAGGATAGTCACCGAGATCGGCCTGTTGTTCAAGGGCGACTTGATCGGGGATAGCCCGTTCGCCTTTGCAGGGTATGCCATCATCGCCGTTTTCACTCTCCTTTTGGTCTTCCTGTACCTTACTACAGACATGCCCTTCAGGACGTTCATCATCGGACCTGCCGTCATGGGTGCCTGCTGGTTCCTAACCAGCTTCGCGCACTCGCCGACCGTCTACAGGATCGTCGACAAGGTCATCGGCACGAACAAGGATTGACCATCGGTGCCTGCGACGGCCGCTGGGCGAATGCCGCCCGGTCCAGCGCAGGAAGCTGCTGCGTCTTCGGACCGGCCATCCGTCGGCGTGGCGCCGCCCTACGTCTGCTGCGATCTGCGCTTCCGTGATCGTCCGCCCTCCGATTGCTCGTGACGGGGTCCCTGCATCGGGCTGCTCACCGGCTGAAGGTTGCACCTTTCCCGGAATCAAAATCAATCCTTGATGTTGCTGCGGTGCTGTGAGGCTTATGGGCAGCCGCCGACCTGTGGGCAAGCGGGGGGAAACGCAAGGCGTTTTCCCCGGCTTGTCCATAGAAACGCCGCTCAGTGTTGGAGAAAGATCCGGTCAGTTGGTGTGCTTCCCGCAGCGCTGCGATTTTATACGGTAGCGTATTGCACGCCAAGTTGACCCCTCGGTTCTGCCCTGCTTGGTCAGGCTTCGACGGGGTCCGGCAGGACGAAGGCCGGCATGGTGCGG
>Ga0326728_10002705_pt1 | contig 57913 bp, 43 predicted proteins | sample MB3enrmetagenome_FD_207602 | JGI IMG/M metagenome (GOLD analysis project Ga0326728, IMG submission 207602) | Lab enriched peat soil microbial communities from McLean, Ithaca, NY, United States - MB31MN | ecosystem: Environmental > Terrestrial > Soil > Wetlands > Peat | place: USA: New York... | reverse complement strand
GAAGGAAGTGTACGATCCCAAAATCGATATCACGAAGTTTGCCTGATTGTCCGTGGTCAGTAGTCCGTTGTCCGTGGTGCCTGACCACCGACAGCGGATTACTGACAATACGTTTGCTTCGCCAATTCTGGAGGACATCATGAACAATAATCCCTCGCGTCGCGATTTCCTGAAGGTTTCTGCGGGCAGCGCCCTGGCATCGCTGGGTCCGCCGGCTACCGGCTTGGCGGCCGCCGCGCCTGCCCCGGCTCCCGCCAGCGGGCGCATCAAGAAGGCTGTGCAGATTTATATGCTGCCCAAAGACCTGAGCTACGCTGACCGCTTCAAGCTGGCCGGCGATGTAGGGTTCGAGGGTGTGGAAGCCCAGACCATGGAAGACCCCAAGGTGGCGGATGAAATCAAGAAGGCCTCGGAAGACGCCAAGGTCCCCATTCATTCCGTCATGAACATGGCCCACTGGGCAAACCCGCTCTCCTCCAGTGACCCCGCCGTGGTGCAGAAATCGCTGGACGGCATGAAGACCTCGCTCCATAACGCCAAGCTTTGGGGTGCGGAAACCGTGCTGCTCGTTCCCGGCGTCGTCAACGCTGACATCAGTTACCAGGACGCCTGGACACGCTCGCAAAAGAATATTCGGACGCTGATCCCGCTGGCGGAGGAATTGAAGATTGTCATCTGCATCGAAGAAGTGTGGAACAAGTTCCTGCTCAGCCCTCTGGAGATGGTAAAGTACGTGGACGAATTCAAAAGTCCCTGGATCAGACAATACTTCGATGTGGGCAACGTGGTGATTTACGGCTATCCACAGGACTGGATTCGCACGCTCGGCAAGCGCTTCAGAAAAGTCCACTTGAAAGATTTCAAGGTGCTGTCGCACGGGTTCAGCCCCTTCCAGACGGAGTTCGTTAATCTCGGCGATGGCGACATCGACTGGGCCGCCGTGCGCAAAGCCTTTGCCGACGTCGGTTATACCGGATGGGCGACCACGGAGCTTGAGGCGGGCGACGAGGCATACCTGCGCGATGTGGCGAAGCGCGTTGATAAGTTGGTTCTCGGTTTGTAGGAGTCGATCTCGTTCCCTTATTTCTTGGCCTCTTTGAAAGCCCTTTCGAAGAGGTCTTGGAGATGCAACTCGCGGGCCCATCGGTTTAAGTAGGCCAAGTCCAAGTTGTCGGCCTGCACCATGAGAATCCCCAGCACGTCTTTCCACTGATTTTCAGAGACCTCGCCACCCGCGCGAAACCACTCGAGCTTTGAGAGGATGGTGTCCTCCGCCGTCGCAACGCAAGCGGGTGCAACCGATTTGTTCAATGGGAAGCGAGCTTGACGGCGGGAAAACTCCTGTTGGCTGAAGCTCCTTTTACGCAGCGGAAAAAAATCGATTTTGATGGCGGATTCCAAATGAATGAGGTTGAATGAACCGCCCATTTGCAGTGAACGGTGGATCGAGGCTCGATCCAGATAGAACTCAGGTGCGAAAGCAGAGGCGAACTTCTCGACTTGATCAGGACCCAGGGCCACGACCAGATCCCCATCCTGGGTAGTTCGCACAAAAGCATAAAAGGAGCTCGCTGCGGATCCACTGACCATATAAGGAATGCCCAACTCCTCCAGCTTGGAAATCACGCGTTCGAGGACATCAAGGATCTCCATTCGTCTACCTGATGGTGGGAGGATCGGGTTCAGGCCCGTATACTTGGGTGGCTAATTCCCGGCCCAAAAGAATTGTGGCCAGGCGGCGGTGAAGTTCCTGAGGAGTGGCAGAGGGGAATCGATCCCTGAGGCCGGCGAGCGCTACCTTGCGCATCGACATATTCAGGTCATTCCACAATTGAACTTTTCGCCACGAAGGCATCGAGCGCAGGATTTCGATTTGTACGCGCTCTGCCTCTGCCGAAGTGTCTGTAAGCCGTGTCGCCATGCGTCCTGACTTTATCATACTATAGTTCCTCGCCCGGACTCATGGAAGGGACTTCTCCTTGTTGGTGTTACTGGCATAAAGAAGCGCCCCCATCAACCCTCTCAGGTGAACTTCAGATGCACCGTGGTGGTCCTACCTGCGGGCAGTTGGTAGCGAGTAAGTCCACTGGGCGCGGCGGATCCTGCGATGGATGAAAGCGTCAGGGTCTCTCGTTGATCCACCACCAATTCCCCCTCACAACCCGAAGGCAATTTCAGCGTCAACTCCCGGCTCCCGATTTTTCCCCGGCCGCTGAATTCGATGGGGCCTCGCACCGAGTGCACCGTCAACTCGAGCAAGTCGAGGTCCGCCAGTTGCGGGCGAATCTCACAGCGTTTGAAGCCGGGAACCAACGGGTTAATTCCCGCCAGGCTCATGGTGGTAACGTAAAGCGGGGCGACGGGGCAATGGCTCCATTCCGAGCTTGAGTCCGGCTTAGCGTGCCAATCCTCCTGCAGGGCGTTGTTCAACTGAACCGATTCCATATTGGCCCAGCGCTCGCGAAACTCTTTCACAATGACATCCGCGCGGCCCCCCTTGCCCAGCGCCCACAGCCGCCAACCCGCATTGGCAGGATAGGAGAAACCCATATCCGGCGGGCATTCGGCAAGCACGCGCAGAACGGCGTCCGTCTGCCCCTGGGGGCATTGGTCAAACAGGACAGCCGTGGCCAATGAGCGGTCGCACATGCGACGGGAGCCTTCCTCCCCGAGCCAGGGGAGATTGTTGATGAAGAGTTTTTGTTCCGGGCTCCAGAAACGCCGCACGGCGGCCTCTTGAATGTTGCGCCCGAAATCCCGGGCGGCACGCGCGCGCGTTCGGTCGCCAAATGCGTCGCACAGGCGGGCCAGGGCATTTTGAAGCATGGCGGCGGCATAGAGGTTAAAGGCACATTGCTTGTGGCGTTGGCGCTGGTAGGCGATGTGGTCAATCCACACGGCGGGAACCCCGAGGTTCTCGACCGGCAAAAGCCCGTCCGGGCTTGCAATGCTCTCGAGGTATTGCGCGAAGCGCAACAGCCGCGGGTAAGGTTCGCGGAGATCGTCGAGATCGCCCGAATACAGGTAATGATAAAAGCAGTCAAAGTTGAAGCCCACCCCGTGATCCAACAGGGGCCCCCAGTTGGTGAGTTGAAGCTGCCGCTCAATGAGACGCGCCAGTCGGTCATACGCCGGCCACGTATCCAGGAAGAACCCCTCCAGGGTTTGCCCCTGGCTATAAGTGGCGAGGAAGCGCGCTGGAAGCCGGGTTTCACCCAAGTTGAGATGAACGGAGTGGACTTGATGGCCGCAGTCCCCGCTGTATTGCTGCCGTTCCCGCCCTCCGCCATCCATGATGGTCTCTTGCGCGCAGTTGTTCATGGTATTGATTGTGGCATCGATCAATCGCTGGAGGGGTGGCTCCGAGACACGTATATCGGGCGTGCGCGGCCAGGGGAAAACCCTCCGGCGCATGCCCACGCCCGAAACCGTAACTTTGCCGGGAGCCCCGTGAATATGCAGTTGCACCCAGCGGCAACTCTCAAAATCGAAGGTCTCGAAGTGGTTGATGCCTTCACGACAAATGAAGCGCGTCCAACTGTTGAAGTGGGTGTTGAGCAGTGCCGGCCCCCCCAATTGGTGAGCTTCCTGAACCATGAGTTCAATGGTGGTGCCGGCCGGAGCTTCGATCGCGAAATAGGGCCAGCCAACCATCTGCTCGGTAAACTCGAAGGTGAGCGCTGCCCCCCGCCGACCGTCGAGTTCGACTTCCCATGTACCGGAGGAGGTTTCCTTCGCGGCGGGTTGCCGGTCGGCGCGAAAGCTCTCCGGCGGCAGGAATTCGAAATACTCTTCGACGGAGCGTGTCCACTCAATCCAGTATGATTCGGCGAGGCGGGCCACGGGAACCAGGGTCTCGCGCATCAGCGGGATGCTTCGCGCCCGCAATTGCGATTCGGTGGGGTCACCACGGAGTTCCAGCATGTATTCCGGATAAGTTGAGCAAATCGCCGGCTTGTCCGCAGGGCATTCCAGCGGCATGGCGGGGAGCCAGTCCTGGTTGGGAGTGAATTCGGGCCTTGTCCAGCCATAGGGATAAAGGCGTGCGTCAAACTCCTCTTGAAGACTACGCAGATACCAACGCTTGTATTGGCCGGGTTTCCAAGCGCGGGCAAGGAAGGCTTGCCACGCTTCGTCCGATACGATGGTCTGCTTCCTACCGTGGGCGGTTTCAATTTCCAGCCAAAAAATGAATCCACACTTTCCGATCGGGCAGGTACCGTCTCCCTGGCCGTAAAAGAGCACTTGCGCGCCGATAGTGTTAGCACCTTCTTGCAGGAGCGCGGTCAAATCCACGGGATCGGCATCCAGCCATCGTGGATCGCAGGGGGCCGGCCCCCATTGCACGCGTTGGCCGTTGACTTCCAGCCGGTAACGGCTTTCCGCTGTCACCCACCCCTTGGCGCGAAGTGGCTTTTCCGGCAAATTCAGTTGCCGACGGAAAAGCACGAAGGTGTTTTGCAAGGTGCGCTTTGAGGGATACCAGATCCAGCGCGCAGGCCGCAGGTTCAACACGACGGTCTTGGGAAGGGGCATGGGGAGAACGGGAGCTTGCAGGCCCGAAAGCGACTCCGACGCAGGAGTTTGAGGCCCTGTCGGCGATATCAACGAACCCCCAGCCAAAGCAGAACTTTTGATGAAGTCCCGGCGTCTCATGGTGCCTCCCCTTAGAATGGAAGAGAATGGGACCCCGTCCAAAGAGGCCCGGAAATTTGCGGAGAAAGTATACGCGCATTAGGGAGATCCGATTAATTTAGTAGGCGGCAAACCATTGCAACCCCCTATCCTATGATCCTGCCACGTGGTACTATGCGCCGGTCATGCCTGAGCTTCTTGACGACCAATACCGAAGGTTAAAGGCCATCGCTTCCGAGACGCTTGGCGGCGAACCAGTAGGCAGCCTTATTTCAGAGATGGCCCTGCACTCCCGAGAGATACTCTGTCATGTCAGGCGCCTGACGTACACGTCCGACGTCGCAGGAAAGCGCTATATTGGATTCTCCGAGTCAGTTGATTCAAGACCGGTCAATGAAGCCATCTATGTTGACGACGATGCCGAATTTGATGGCTTGCTTGAATCGTTTCGAAATGGGTTCCAGGACACCCCAGCAAATGACATCGTGAAATCAGTTTACACGATTGCCTATAGCGTCTTTGCGGCTAACGACGTGTATGAGGTTGGACGCAAGACCTCTGCCACCTTTTTTGAGATTCTGATAGGTCACATTGTTGCTCGCGTTTTGGGCGTGGAACCGCGTAAAAAAGTCAAAATCTCCGAAACTGGGGCAGACCTCACGACCGACTACGTTTTCGATCTTGGGCGTAGGAGAAGAAAAATTCATCTTCCCATTAAGACCTCTACCCGTGAGCGCGGAGTTCAAGCATGGGTTCATCAATTGGTCTTAGACCGCATTTTCGGGGATGGAATTTACAAGGGGGTTCTTGTCGTCGCGGCAGAAACAAAACGAGCCAGCAAGACAGGGGTTATAATAGAAATCTGCGTTCCACAGCAATTTCAGATGTTCCAGTCGAGGGTTGCGCGACTGAGCCGCATTTACTACCTCGATCCTCCTGATAAATATTTGGAATTGGCTGGAGCAGAAGAATTGAACCGCGTAGAGGTAAAGTCATTTGGAAAGGCTATAGCAGAGCTGCCGAGAATCCTACGATCCTAAGTGCGCCGCTTGTTTTTGGACTTACGAAAGACCAGGAAGTAAGAATGGTTTTTCCGGGCATGAACTTGTCGGATCACGCGGCTTACCCCAGGACGATTATTTCGCAAAAGCACAAACAAATCCTCAACAATAAATCCGTTCTGGGTAAGCTCGTTCACGATCTCCACATGCGTTAGCCGCTGCTGGTTAGCGCAAACCTCATCTCCACACTTAACGATGTAAATTCCTTCATCCCTCAAGACTCGGCATGCTTCGTGCGCAGCCTTAAAGTATAAGTCTAAGACGGCTTCGTGGTATTTCTTTCCCGATCCGTTAGGGGAAACATTATTCTTATAGTAGGCCTCGTAATTCTGATGGTTTACATGGGCTGTTCCACCTGGCGTGTGCATATAGGGCGGGTCGAAAACGACACAGTCCACCTCTCCGTCCCCATAAGGAAGATTGCGGCAATCAACCCCATCCTTCAGGTCAGTAGCAAGCAGCTTGTACCTGTCTTTGGGGATACCCTTCCAAAAAACTCCCTTGCCATAGGTTACATCTGCAACGGTGCTTTTGGTTGCCACGTATAGGGAAACCACATCCTTAAAGACTTTTTCATTCGTCCCCTGATGGGCCGTGAAGATCAAATTGTTCGTGGAGACCCCGGCAGGGGACTTACGTTTCTTTCTTGGAGGAGTTGCCATCTCGCGCGAAATGGATATGGTAGCCATCGAGTGAGGGACTGCTAAGTATTCTAGCTCCAATTGCTGTAGCATCAACAATACTATCGGCTGAACCCGGTTTAAACAATAGGGTTTTTCAAGCAATGAAGCCCCACTACCCGGAGCCTCAATGTGCGGCAACGGACGCGCCGGTGCGGGGCTTGGCGGTTTTCATCAGAAACATAAAAGGGATCATGGCGATGAATGTCCAGCCCAGTAGCCAGAAAGCATCAACATAGGCAAGCATGTTTGCCTGGCGAATCAGATTGCCGTAAAGCAGGCCCTGCGACTGGAGGTGGGCGAGCGTGGGATTGGAGCCCTGGGTCATGAGCATTTGCTGCGCACCCTGCGCGGCGGTGCGGTAGGAAGCGTCGTAGGGAGTGAGGTGAGCAACCAGCATGGCCTGGTGAACTTGGGCGCGGCGCGAGAGGAGAGTGGCCACATTGGCGATGCCCACACTGCCGCCGATATTGCGCGCCAGATTGATGATGCCGGTGGCGTTGTTCATCTTCTCCTTGGGAATAAAATAGAAGGCCGTGACGTTGATGGGAATAAACAGGAAGGCCATGCCGATGCGGGAAAAGGTCCAGGCGCGAACCGCCGTCCAGATATCGAGTTGCAAGTTGAAGGTCGACATGTGCAAAAGGGCAAGGCCGGTGACCCCCAGTCCGAACGCCACGATCCAGCGCGCCTCCACCTTCTGGGTCAGCCGGCCTACAATCGGCAACGCCAGAATGGTGAAGATGCTCCCCGGCGAGAGCACCAGGCCGCTGAGCAAGGCGGTGTAACCCATGAGGGTTTGCAGCATGAGGGGCAGGAGCACGGTGGTGCCGTAAAGCACGAACCCGAGCATGAACATGGTGAAGGTGGCCAGGAAGAAATTACGGTCCTTCAACATGCGGAAATCCACAATGGGGTCTTCGCGCGTGAGTTCCCAGAGGAATGCCCCGATCAGCCCCACACCGGCGATCATCGTGCAGCCGATAATGAAGTTCGAACCGAACCAATCTTCCCGCTCGCCCTTGTCCAGGACCACTTGGAGAAAACCCAACCCCACGCTCAGCAATCCCAGCCCCATGTAATCAATCCGCAGACCGCGCAGGCTCTTGCGCACCAGGTAGGGCGGGTCGTAGATCAGAAGCGCGGTCAAAAGGAGGGATATCGCGCCGACAGGAATATTAATGAAGAAAATCCATCTCCAGGTGTAGTTATCGGTAATCCAGCCCCCCAGCGTAGGACCGACGACCGGCGCCACGACTACGCCCATCCCGTAGATTGCCATTGCCATGCCCTGCTTTTCCTTGGGGAAACTTTCCACCAGAATCGCCTGCGAAATCGGCTGAAGCGCGCCGCCTCCCGCCCCCTGCAAGATTCGAAAAACCACCAGCAGGCCGAGGCTGGGGGCAATGCCACAAAGGAAGGAACAGACGGTGAAAATGGCCACGCAAGCCATGAAGAAGCGTTTGCGGCCAAAGAGCGATGACAACCAACCGGTGAGCGGCAGCACGATGGCGTTCGACACCAGGTACGAGGTGAGCACCCAGGTGCTCTCATCGACGCCGGCAGAAAGGTCGCCGGCAATATGCGGCAGCGCCACATTGGCCACACTGGTGTCAAGGACTTCCAGGAATGTGGCAAGCATCACCGTCAGGGCGATGAGCCAGGGATTGACCTCTCCGTGTTTTCGCTTCCCATTAAAGAGTTGGTCCATAAGAATTGCCGGGCCACGGTCAGGAAGCCCTCAGCACCCACGCTGCGCCGCTTAGCGGGGCGCCTGTCTCTCTCTTACCATTCGATGTGTTCCCGACAGCCCTGAGCTTGCCTGATAAATCCGACCGAACCATTGTTTTCCCGGCGGTGTGGAGCCAAGGTAGATCCGGCGCGCTCAATGCGCGCTGGGGGGCGTTCCGTGCGGCCGGGATTTCTTCATCAAAAACATGAGGGGGATCAGAGACAAGAACATCAGCCCCATCAGCCAAAAATCATCCACGAAACCCAACATCGCGGCATGCCGCTGCAAAAGCCCATAGGCCATGCCGTTCGCCTGGACCTGAGCGTCCGGGTAACTGGATCCCCCTATGTACAGGATCCTGGCCGCTCCGTTCACCATTGCCTGGTACGCCGAGTCGAAAGGTGTCATGTGACTGACAAGCATGCCCTGATGGACTTGGGTTCGGCGCGCCAACAAGGTCACCACGTTCGCAATCCCCACGCTGCCGCCGATGTTTCTCGCCAGATTGATGATCCCCGTGGCGTTGTTGAATTTTTCTTTGGGGATAAAGTAAAACGCCATGACGTTGATCGGCACAAAGAGAAAAGCCATTCCTGCCGATTGATAGATTCGCGCCATCATCGCGGTGCGAAAATCGATGTCCAGATTAAACGTTGCCATGTGAAACAGCGAAGAGGCCACGATCACGACGCCGCAAATTACCAGCCAACGCGCATCGAACCGCGTCAGCAGTTTGCCCACAACGGGCAGCATGATGACCACGACGATTCCACCCGGCGAAAGCACCAAACCGCTCAACAGCGCCGTGTACCCCAGCAGGGTTTGAAGAAAAATGGGCAGCAAGGCGGTGCTGCCGTAAAGGACGACCCCCAGCATGAACATCGTCAGGGTGGCGAGAAGGAAATTCCGGTTTTTCAACAGTCGAAAATCCACGATGGGATCTTTTCGCGTGAGTTCCCAGATCAGCGCTGCGACCAATCCGATCGCCGACACCGCGGCGCAGGCAACGATGAAGTGCGATTCAAACCAGTCCTCGCGCTGTCCCTTATCCAGAACCACTTGCAGGAACCCCAGGCCCACACTCAGCAGGCCCAGCCCGATGAAATCGATCCTGACTCCTGATCTAAATCCTCTACGCACAAGGAAGGGCGGATCAAAAATCAGGAAGAGGGTAAGAATCAGGGAGATCACTCCCACCGGAATGTTGATGAGGAAAATCCATCGCCAACTATAACTGTCGGTGAGCCACCCTCCCAGGGTGGGACCGATGATGGGCGCCATGACCACGCCCACGCCGAACATGGCCATCGCCATGCCCTGCTTTTCTTTGGGAAAACTCTCCAACAAGATGGCCTGAGAGATGGGCTGCAACGCTCCCCCTCCCGCGCCTTGCAGGATGCGGAAAAACACCAGCCAGGCAAGGCTGGGCGCAAGCCCGCAGAGCATGGAACTGATCGTGAAGATGGCCACGCAGGTCATGTAAAACCGTTTGCGGCCGAAGAGCGTGGAGAACCACCCTGTGAGCGGGAGCACAATGGCATTCGAAACCAGGTAAGAGGTCAAGACCCAGGTACTTTCGTCAACGCCCGCGGAAAGGTTGCCGGCGATGTGGGGAAGCGCGACATTGGCTACGCTGGTGTCAAGCACTTCCATGAAAACCGCCAGCATCACCGTGAAGGCCACCAACCACGGGTGAGTCTCTCCGTTTTGTCGAGCTCGCGCAAACAGATCCTTCATGACCCGTTTCGATTCTTTGGCGCCATCTTTCCCGATTGTAGGGGTACGGCTTGCCGTACCCTCGTTGGTTATCGTGCGACCGAACCAGGCGGGTACGGCAAGCCGTACCCCTACAATCTTGCTGGCGCCACTCCGACCCTGGCATTGTGGAAGGCCGAAAGGATTATGGAAACCGCCTCTTTTTCCCCCAGGCAGGAGGAGAGCATCAAATGGTATAGGTGGCGATTCTGCCAGTCTTCGCGGTAATGATCGCGGACGTAAGCAGCGCGGATTGCGTCTTCCGAGTCCAGTTTCTTCTCCGCCTCGGCTTTCGACAGTCGCGCGTCGCGGCGGAGCAAGCGGGCCAGCCGTTCGCCCCGGGGCGCGTAAATGAAAACATGGAAAGCATCCTCGCGCTGCTGGAGAATGCACTGGCTCCCGCGCCCCACAATTACGCAGTCGCCAATCTCCGCCGCCTCTTCGATGATTCGGCGGGTTAAATGGGCCGCCACTTCGGCATCAAACCAGTTGGGCGCGGGGCCTCCGATGTATCCCCTTAGACCGGGAGCCTGCCAGAAGACCTCTGCCAGCCGATTGAACCAAGGGTCGAGGCGCTCGTCCACTTTTTCCGCTACTTCGGGCTCAACGCGGGCGGTTTCCGCTATTTTTTCCACCAGGCAGCGGTCGAGGAGTTTCCATCCCAAGCGGCCGGCCAACAATTGGGCGATCCGCCCGCCCCCGCTTCCATACTCTCGCGCTACGGTCACGATGCGAAACATCGTTCCTCCCTCAGAGTGGCAAGTGGTTAGTGGATAGTGGCTAATATCTGACCACCGGGCACCAAGCACTAACCACTATTTCGTAATGATGGTCGCCTCAACGTTCATGCCGGGGCGCAAAATTGCCTTGTCCGAGGAATTCGGGTCCAACAAAATCTTCACCGGAATCCGCTGCACAACTTTCACGTAATTTCCCGTCGCGTTTTCAGGCGGCAGCAAGCTCAGGCGTGCGCCGGTGGCGCCGGCGATGGAATCCACATAACCGGTGACGGTCCTGCCGTACATGTCAACGTCGATCTCTGCCTTCTGGCCGCGACGCACGTTGGCAAGCTGTGTCTCTTTGAAATTCGCCGTGACCCAGACATCATTCAGGGGAATCAGCGTGAAGAGCCCCTGGCCCGGTTGGATGATTTGGCCGACCTCCACTGATTTCCTTGTGACCACGCCGTCGCTGGGAGCAGCGATGGTGGCGTAACTTAACTGCAACTCGGCCGATTCCAAATCCGCCTGGGCCGTGGCCACGGCCGCTTCCGCGGAAGCCTGGTCGGCTTCGCGAATGGTAACTTGCTTATGATTCGCGAGTGCCTGCGCAACCATAGCGCGCGCCTGCTCCACCTGCGCTTTGGCCGCAAGCATGGATTCGCGGGCGATTTCCGCACCCTTCTCGGCGGAATTGAGCTTCTCGCTCGCGGCTTTCAGTTGGCTGTCCGCCACGCGCGCGGCGGCCAAATAGGCGTCGTACTGCTGCTGGGAGATCTCACCCTTCTCCATGAGGGGTTTCATGCGGGCCAGATCCGCCTGCGCACGATCGTTATTGGCTTGTTGCGCCGCCATGTTGTCGCGCGCATAAGCCAGCTCCGCCGTGGAATCCTTCTCATAGGAAAACTTGGACTTGTCGTAGTTCGCCTGGGCGGCGGCCAGTTGCGCATCGGCGCCGGCGGTGGTGCTGTCCGTGGTCTCGCGTGTCAGCGGGACGCCCACGCCCGCCGCTCGGGCACGAGCCTCGGCAAGCGCCAGTGCCGCCTTGGCCTGGTCCACGCGGGCCTGGTAATCTCGCGGGTCAATGCGGATCAGCACCTGACCCTGCTTCACGGCCTCGTTGTCCTGAATCCTCACCTCGGCGACGGTCCCGTAAACCTTGCTGGCGATCGGCACCACGTGCCCATCCACCTGCGCGTCGTCCGTGGACACCCGGTTGTGGTAATAAACCAACAAAGCCACCACGGCGATGGCCAGCACGGCTGCTGCCCCGATGGCGGCGCGGCGGACCAGGGGGTCCGCCCAGCGCGAGGGGTTCTTGTCAACAGCTTCCGGGCTGATCGGTTCTGCGCTGCCTAATTCTTTTTCCAGCTCAACAACGTTGGGATCTGTACTCGGCATAGTTAAACACCTTTACTTGGAATAGAGCTCTTCAATCTGGCCAATGGCGTGCGATAAATCAGCCCTTGACTGGTTGTAACCATAGAGCGCGGCAATCTGGTTGTCGTTGGCGCGTGCCAGAGCATCCTGCGCGCTGATGACTTCGATGTTGTTCGCCACGCCCGCCTGGAACCGATCGCGTGCCTGGGACACTTCCTCCTGGGCCAGCTTCACCCCAAGGTCGGCCACATCCACCTCATGTCGCGCTGCGTCCAGTTGTGCTTCCGAGGTTTTCACCTCCAGCGCGATCTGGTTGCGCAGGTCTTCGCGTTCCCGGTCCACCTTTTTGAGTTCCAAATTGGCCTTGGTAATCTCCGCGCGAATCCGCCCTCCCGTAAAGAGCGGCACGTCCAGGGTGACTTGGTAAGTGTAAGCCGGTATGGCGCTGGGAGCCGACAACCCTTGCTGGCCCACCGTTCCGAAGAAATTGAGCGTGGGCAGCCGCGACTCACTCGCTCCACGCCTGGCAAGCTCCGCTATTTGCGCGCGCGCCGCAAGCGCCTTCATTTCCGGGCGAGTCTCGTAAGCCTGCTCAAGACTACGTCCGGCGTCCATCTCCGGGGTCTCATAAAAATTCGGCGTATCCGCCAACTCGATTTCCCGATGGGGTTCCAAATTGAGCAGCCGTGCCAAGCCATAGAGCGCAACCTTTTGTTCAGTCTCGGCTTCCAGAAGGCGTTGCTTCTCGTTTTGGAGTTCGACGTTGGCGCGCAATGTATCGATCCCCGTACCCACACCGTGTTTCTGCAAATCATCTGCCTGGTCATAGAGTGCTTGGGCCAAATCCACGCGCGATTGAGCGGCCTTCACCGCCGCAGTGGCGCGCATCCCCGCCAGATATTGCGAAACCACCAACAGCACAACTTGCTCGCGCACGGTGGTTTCCTGCGCCTGGCTGGCGCTCACTCCCTGGTGAGCCGCCTGCCACCGCCGCCAAAGCGTGAGATCAAGCAAGGGCATCGTCACACCCGGGCCTGCTTGAAAAAACTGAAAGGGGCCCGCGTGCTCCGGGATGCCCGGAAACTTGCTTCCAAACTGCGCGTCGATGTTGAACCGCACCGCCCGGTCGAGAACTTCTACACCTACTTGGGGAAGCAGTCCCGAACGCGCGATCGACTTGTCCTCTTGGCTCTCGGCAAAGCTCAGCGTGGCAATCTGCACCTGCGGATTTTCTTTGAGCGCCGTCGCCACCGCATCGTGCAACGTCAGTCGCACCGGCGTGGCATCCGCCGCTCGCGCACGCGTGGCCGCAAGGAGCGGAAGCAAAAGAAGCAAGAGCAGGTGCGCGGCTTCCTGCTTCAACTTGCGTGGCGCCTTGTCGGGATTCGCCAGCGGCTTTTCCGTGCAGATTTCGTCAATCAGTGACTTGGGCATGAGGCCGGAGCCCACCAGTTGCGCCCCCGCATGGGAAATCGAGCAGAGCAGTTTCTTTCCCGCCGAGTCAACGAAGGTCACGCCGGACAGGTCCACCACCAATCCCTTCTTTCTATAGATGTCCGCCGACATCTGCCAGCAACGCTCGAACTCCTCCACCCAGGGACCGGAGAGTTTACCCTCCAGCTTCAATGTGACTTTTTCATCGATGTCGCTTGTCGTGATGCGAAGCATAATGGCAACTCCCCTTTATTGTCAGGTTTGCTGTAGGGCAATGCTGGGGCCAAAAATTTTGATTGACAACCTATTATAAGTGCCTATATCTCAATAATGTCCGCAGTTAGGGCTGGGCCTGAGGAGATTACGGCAAGAGAATGTGCCGAAATATCGTCACTTGCCGGAATCTAGTCACCGACAGTGGCAATATTAAGGCATTTATTATGGACATTTTGTCTATACACAGCGCCGCCTCGGACCGCCCAGTACCTCTTGAGCGATTCGCTTTCCACAGCCGACGTTTCATCACTAGTTGCAAATCTTATTCCGGCTATAAAAACAATTCATTTAACAGCCGCGCGCTGGGTCGATGATAATATCAGCTGCTCCGTGTGGGGGAATCTGTCTCTTGGGGGGCGAGGGGCGGATTGATGTTGCCGGATTCGTCACCCTTTTCCCTTCCTCCGCTGTTTGGCAAGTGGTCAGCGTGGGCGCTCTAAGGCCTTTCAAAAAGGCAATGGTCCAACGCGGGTGATGACCTGCTGCGGCGGTAAGCGCGGTTGAGTCATCGTGTCGAGTTATTTGAATTAACATGAGCGACGAGTTCACCTTTAACGGTTTGCCGAAGCCGCAGGGTCTCTACGATCCGCGCCACGAGCATGACGCTTGTGGGATCGGCTTTGTAGCCAACATCTCCGGCGAAAAATCCCACGACATCATCCTGAAGGGGATTGAAATCCTCATCAACCTGACGCACCGGGGAGCCTGCGGGTGCGATCCCCAAACCGGCGACGGCGCTGGGGTGTTAATTCAAATTCCGCACGCCTTTTTTGAGGGGGAATGTTCGCGCCTGGGTTTCCCGCTGCCCTCACCGGGGGAATATGGCGTGGGCATGGTTTTCCTGCCCGTCGAGCCGCACGAGCGCATGAGCTGCGAGGCCATCCTGGAAGAGATTGTGCGCGACGAAGGCCTGAGCGTGCTGGGCTGGCGCGACACGCCGGTGAATGCCAACACCATCGGGCGCCTGGCGCGCAGCACGCAGCCGTACATCGAGCAGGTGTTCGTCAAGCGCGCTTACGGCATGGACGACGCGGCGCTGGAACGCAAGCTCTACGTCATCCGCAAGCGCGCGGAAAAGGAAGTCGCCCAAACCAATCTTCGCGAGAAGAGCTTTTTCTACGTCCCCTCGCTTTCCTGCCGCACGATCGTTTACAAGGGTCTTCTGCTCGCCCCGCAGATTGCCAACTTCTATCTCGAGCTATCGAATTCCGAGGTGCGCAGCGGTCTTTGCCTGGTTCACCAGCGCTTCTCCACCAACACTTTCCCCACCTGGCATCTCGCGCATCCCTACCGCTACATTTGTCACAACGGAGAAATAAACACCCTGCGTGGAAACGTGAACTGGATGCAGGCGCGCACGTCGGTGCTGGCCTCCCCGCTTTTCGGCGACGACATGAAGAAGCTGGAGCCCATCATTGCGCCGGGCGGAAGCGATTCGGCGAACCTGGACAACGCCGTCGAGTTGCTGTTGCTGGCGGGGCGCAGCCTTCCCCACGTCATGGAGATGCTCATCCCCCAGGCCTGGCTGAACGATCCCACCATGCCGGACGAGGTCAAGGCGTTTTACGAATATCACGCCTCGTTGATGGAGCCCTGGGACGGCCCTGCCGCGGTGGCCTTCACCGATGGCCGCATGATCGGCGCCAAGCTGGATCGCAACGGTTTGCGGCCCGGCCGGTTTGTGGTGACGAACCGCGGCCTGGTGATCATGGCTTCGGAGGCCGGGGTATTGCCGATTGACCCCGAGGAAGTTCGTTTCAAAGGCCGCCTGGAACCCGGGCGCATGCTGCTGGTGGATACAGAACGCGGGCGCATCATCCCCGACGAAGAAATCAAAAGGCAATTGGCGGCGCGCCAACCCTATGCCCAATGGCTGAAGGAAAATCAGGTTACGCTAAAGCATTTGCCTGATCCCCAGCGCACGCACGCCAACGACAACTCCACCATCCTCATGCGGCAGCGGGCCTTCGGCTACACCGACGAAGACCTGAAGACCATCATGATTCCCATGGCCACCAACGGTGAGGAGCCGGTGGGGTCGATGGGGACGGACACGCCCCTAGCCTGTCTTTCCGACAAGCCGCAATTGCTCTTCAACTATTTCAAGCAGATGTTCGCGCAGGTCACCAACCCCGCCATCGATCCCATTCGCGAGGACCTGGTGATGTCGCTTTACGATTACATCGGACGCGAAGGGAACATCCTGGACGAGACGCCGCAACTTTGCCACACGCTCAAGAAGCGGCATCCCATGGTGACCAACTGGAACCTGGAGAAACTCCGCCGCGTGAGCTGGGGAGATTTCCTGGCCACCACGCTGCCCATGCTCTTCCGCGTGGACGGTGGTGAGAAGCGCTTGCAGGAGGCGGTGGACAGCCTTTGCCGCCGCGCCTCCCTGGCAATTAAATCCGGCTATACCCTGTTGATTCTCTCCGACCGCGGCGTGGATGAAGAATATGCGCCGATTCCCACGCTGCTGGCGCTTTCCGCTGTGCACAATCATCTGGTCCGCGAAAAGACCCGCAATCAAGTTGCCCTGATCGTGGAGACGGGCGAGCCGCGCGAAGTGATGCACTTCGCTTTGTTGGTGGGCTATGGCGCCAGCGCCATCAATCCCTATCTCGCCATCGAGACCCTGGAGGACCTCCACGCCAAGGGTTATTTCCCCAAGGAATACCCCTTCCAAAAGGTGCTGAAGAATTACATCAAGGCCGTGGACAAGGGTTTGCTGAAAGTCCTTTCCAAGATGGGGATATCGACTCTGCAGAGTTACTGCGGCGCGCAGATTTTCGAGGCCGTGGGATTGAACAAATCGCTGGTGGAGCATTACTTCACGGGCACGTCGTCGCGGATCGAAGGGGTGGGTTTGGAAATTCTGGCGCGCGAGGCACTGATGCGCCACAAGTTTGCCATGCAGCCTCCGGCGGAGTCCGACACCGAACTGGAAATCGGCGGCAGCTATCAATACCGCGAGCGCGGCGAACGCCACATGGTGAACCCGCTCACCATCAGCAAACTTCAGCACGCGGTGAGGCAATCGAATTTCCCCACCTACCAGGAATACGCCCGCATTGCCAACGAGCAGAGCCGCAACCTCTATTCGCTGCGCGGCATGCTGGACCTTCATCCCGCGGGCCCGGCCGTGCCCATCGAGGAAGTGGAACCGGCGGCGGAAATTGTGAAGCGCTTCGCCACCGGCGCCATGTCCTTCGGGTCCATCAGCAAGGAAGCGCACGAAACGTTGGCCATCGCCATGAATCGCATCGGCGGGCGCTCCAACACCGGCGAGGGCGGGGAAGATGAAGAGCGCTTCAAGCCCGACGCCAACGGCAATTGGCGGCGCAGCGCCATCAAGCAGGTGGCGTCGGCGCGCTTCGGCGTCACCACCAATTACCTGGTTAACGCCGACGATCTCCAAATCAAGATTGCGCAGGGCGCCAAGCCCGGCGAGGGCGGCCAACTCCCCGGCCACAAGGTGGATGAGGTCATCGCCCGCGTGCGGCACTCGATTCCCGGCGTGCAGTTGATTTCGCCGCCGCCCCACCATGATATTTATTCCATCGAAGATCTGGCGCAGCTCATCTACGACCTCAAGAACGTGAATCCGCAAGCCAGGATTTCCGTCAAGCTGGTAGCCGAATCGGGCGTGGGGACAGTGGCGGCGGGCGTGGCCAAGGCTCATGCCGACGTCATCCTCATCAGCGGTTACGATGGTGGCACCGGCGCCTCGCCCATCTCCTCGATTCGTCACGCCGGAATCCCGTGGGAACTCGGCCTCTCCGAAACGCAGCAGACGCTGGTGATGAACGACCTGCGCAGCCGCATTCGCCTTCAGGTGGATGGAAAACTCCAGACCGGCCGCGATGTGGCCATGGCCGCCCTGCTGGGCGCGGAGGAATTTGGTTTCGCCACCCTGCCGCTGATTTCCATGGGCTGCATCATGATGCGCAAGTGCCACCTGAACACCTGCCCCGTGGGCGTGGCCACGCAGGACCCTTTACTGCGCAAGAAATTTCAGGGCCAACCGGAGCACGTCATCAATTTCTTTTTCTACATCGCCGAAGACCTGCGGCAAATCATGGCGCAACTCGGCTTCCGCAAGCTGGATGAAATGGTGGGCCGCGTCGATTGCCTTACGCAACGCAAAGACGTGGACCACTGGAAAGCCAGCGGCCTGGATCTTTCCGCCGTGCTCTACAATCCTCACGTGCCCACGCGCGTGGGGCGCCATTGCCTGATCAAGCAGGACCACGGAATCGAAAAAGCTCTGGATTGCCAATTAATTGAACATGCGCACGATGCCCTGCAACGCGGAAAAAAGGTTTCCATCAGCCTTCCCATTCGCAACACGCACCGCACCGTGGGGGCGATGTTGAGCGGCGAGATTGCCCGCCGTTATGGGGAACAGGGCTTGCCTGACGACACCATCCGCTTCCAGTTCACGGGCTCCGCCGGGCAGAGTTTCGGCGCGTTCCTGGCCAAAGGCGTTACCCTGACTCTGGAAGGTGAGGCCAACGACTACGTGGGCAAAGGACTCTCCGGGGGCAGGCTGATTGTTTACCCGCCGCGCAATTCCTCGTTCCAGCCGGAAGAAAACATTCTGGTGGGGAACGTGGTCCTGTACGGCGCTACGAGCGGCGAGGTCTTCTTCAACGGCATGGCCGGGGAGCGCTTTGCGGTGCGGAACTCCGGGGCCACCGCTGTGGTGGAAACGGTGGGCGACCACGGCTGCGAGTATATGACCAAGGGAACCGTGGTGGTGCTGGGCAAGACCGGCCGAAATTTTGCCGCGGGCATGACCGGCGGCGTCGCCTACGTTCTCGATGAGACGGGCGAATTTGTGCGCGTGCGTTGCAACCGCGCCAGCGTGGACCTTGACCCTGTAGTCGAGCCCCAGGATATTGAGCTCATCCAAAACCTGATTGTTCGGCACGCGGAATTGACGGAGAGCCCGCGCGCCAAGTGGATTCTCGACAACTGGGAGAGCATGCTGCCCAAGTTCATCAAGGTCTTCCCGCATGAATTCAAGCGCGTGCTGGGAATTCCGCGATCCCCGGTCGCTTTGGCATCCGGCATCAGGAATCCGGAATCCACAATCCCCACGCCACCTACACGGGAGGTGCTCCGTGGGTAAACCGACCGGATTCATGGAAGCCACCCGCGAGACGCCCACCCGCCGCCCCGTGGAAGAGCGCGTGAACGATTACCGGGAAGTTTATCAGGACTTCCCTGAGCAGAAGCTGCGCACGCAGGCAGCGCGCTGCATGGATTGCAGTGTCCCCTTCTGCCACACCGGCTGCCCCCTGAACAATATCATTCCCGACTGGAACGACCTGGTTTACCGCGACCGCTGGAAGGAAGCCATCCGCACGCTGCACGCCACCAACAACTTCCCGGAATTCACGGGCCGCGTCTGCCCCGCTCCGTGCGAGGCTGCCTGCGTGCTGGGCATCAATGAGCCGCCCGTCACCATCAAGACCATCGAAAAGACCATCATCGAGCACGCTTTCAAAGAAGGGTGGATTCGACCGGAGCCGCCGCCTCTTCGCACCGGCAAACGCGTGGCCGTTGTCGGTTCGGGACCCTCGGGGCTGGCTGCTGCGCAACAATTGAACCGCGCCGGACATTCCGTGACCCTGTTCGAGAAGGCCGATCGCATCGGTGGCTTACTGCGCTATGGCATTCCGGATTTCAAGATGGAGAAGTCCGTCCTCGACCGGCGACTCGACCAGATGCTTCAGGAGGGCGTGGTGTTCCAAACGGGCGCGCACGTGGGCAAAAGCGTGCCGGTGGAAGATTTGCGACGCCATTTCGACGCCCTGCTGCTCACCGGCGGCGCGGAAAGTCCCCGCGACCTCCCCGTGCCGGGCCGCGAGTTGAAGGGAATTCACTTCGCCATGGAGTATCTGCCCCAACAAAACCGCCGCGGCGCGGGCGATGTGGTGGACGGGCAAATCCTGGCCACGGGCAAACGCGTGGTAATCATCGGCGGGGGAGATACCGGAGCCGATTGCTTGGGCACCGCGCATCGGCAAAAGGCCGCCTCGATTCACCAATTTGAAATCATGCCCCAGCCGCCGCTGGAGCGCTCACCCCTTACTCCCTGGCCGCTCTGGCCGCTCCAACTGCGCACCGAGAGTGCGCACGAGGAAGGCGGGAGGCGCGATTGGGCCGTCGCTACAACGCGCTTTACCGGCGACGAAAACGGCAACGTGAAACAATTGCACGCCGTCCGCGTGGGCCCGCCGCCGAAGTTCGAGGCCATACCCGGAAGCGAGTTCACCATCGATGTTGACCTGGTGCTGATTGCCATGGGCTTCCTGGGCCCCGTCAAGAGCGGCATGATTGAAACCCTCGGCGTGAAGCTTGATGCGCGGAGTAATGTGGAGACGAACGCCGATTACATGTCCTCCATCCCCGGCGTCTTCGCCGCCGGCGATATGCGCCGCGGCCAGTCGCTGGTTGTGTGGGCGATCACCGAAGGCCGCAAAGCCGCCCGCGGCGTCGATAAGTTCCTCATGGGCGAAACCCACCTGCGATAGCGGTTGTCAGTTATCAGTTTTCAGTTGTCAGTAAAGACGACGTGTGGCACAGGCACTCCTGCCTGTGCTCAAACTTGATGCATGGTATGCATAAGGCACAGGCAGGGCCGCCTGTGCCACCAAGTTTCGTAGGGGCTGGGCTTGCCCTGCCCAAGGCGGCGATGCCGCAAGAGCAAGTCAAAAGTCAAAGTGCAAAAGTCAAAAAGGCAAAAGTGAAAACCTGCTACGTCTGCGCAAGCCCGGATCAAGAACTGATCCCTATGCTGTCTTCCGCGCGATGCTGAATGCCAGAAATCCGCCCAGCCCAATGGCGACTCTGGAACGCTTAAGCTCGTCGCAGAAATAAACGAATTCGTCAGAAGCCGCACCGCACACATAACAGATGACATCCGCGGCTTTACGTTTGCGTCAGTGGCGCTAGAGGCGGCACGGGTGACTTTTTCGCCTGTTCCATGTCCGCCAATTGCTGACGAATCGCATTAATGCTCTCGGCCATTGGAGCCAGCATCTTAATAATCTGCTCCAACTTGTCGGGCGGCGTGGTGGCGAAAGTAACCATCCAGCCGCGAGTCAGGTTCTCGCTAGTTTTGCTTAGCGTCTCACTGACCTTATATAGTTTCTCAATTATCTCATCTAACTTATCGCCTTGGTTATCTGTCATGGCCACCGCCTTTAACTTGCACGTCAACCTTACCAAGCATTTCTCTGATCGTCCACACGGGGTCTGATACTCCTGCAATTCATTCTAGTAACATCCTTCCTTATCAAACCTGAACAGACCCATTCTTAGGCGAGAGATTCAATACCTAAGTTTATTCAATTTTGCGTTACTATGCCGCGCATGAGAAATCGAAGCGAAGCGGCGAAACTAGCCTGGAAAACAATCCGAAACAAGAAGGCATGGGATAAGGCTCATGAAGCTGAGCGCGTAAGCAAGAAAACCCTTGAGAAGTATTGTAGAGCGCACGGTTGGCATGTGGCCTTCTTTGAAGGTAAGACTGGCGCACCACGCACGGGGATTATTGACGCCATCGCTTACCGGCTCGGCAAGCAGGACCCCGATGCAATGGCGTTGCGGTTGATTCAATTGAAAGGCGGAAAGGCTGGCGTGACGGCTGAGGAAATCAGGCGGCTCAAGGAAGCACCAAGCAAGGTTGAACTTGATTTTCTGATTGCCGAATTCGACGGCAAGGCCCTTCAGTTCCTACCGACCGAACTGGATTAAGCTTCGCTGCCTTTAATCGCGTAGCGCGGACCCCCGTTGTTGGGGTCCGCGGTTCTTCCTTTGCAAAATCCGAAAATCTCAAAGAGGGACGCCCACCCTTGGGTTCGGGGGCGCGAGTCTCAGTAAGAACCGCAGACCTCAACGGCGGAGGTCTGCGCTACGCTCGCTCCCGGTTGTGGTATATGCATGCACATGCATGTCTGTGGTAGAATATTTCTATGCGAACCACCGTCGAGCTTAAACCCGAGCACCGGAGCCGCCTGCTGGCGATTGCCGCCAAGCGGGGAGAGAAGGGTTTTTCCACCGTTCTCAACGAAGCCGTCGAGTCGTATCTTGGTGCGGAAGCAGAGCGCGAACGGAAGATCCAAAGAGCCCTTCAACTGCAAGGCGTGCTGACGCGTAAGGACGCCGCAGCCTTATACAAAAAGGTTGCCGCCTTGCGCGCGAGCTGGCGATGATCGTTGCAGATTCAGATGTGCTCATTGACTACCTACGCAGGCGTCAGCCGGGCGCGGCAGCGGTCGCTGAGGCGCTCGGCCGAGGCCAATTACACACCACAATTCTGAACTGTTTCGAATTGCTCGCCGGGGCTCAAAGCAGTCAACCTGAGGAAAGCGTGCTAGCCTTGCTGGAGAGTTTGTCCATCTTGCCGCTCGATTTCGAGGCCGCGCGGAAAGCTGCCGAAATTAGCCGGGAGCTCGATCGTTTAGGAGTCGGAATCGGCATGGGAGACATCTTGATCGCAGGAATCGTGCTGGCGCAAGGTGGAACCCTGTTGACCCGCAACCGCCGGCACTTCGAGCGCATTCCCGGATTGCCCCTGGCAGAACTTCAGCCTTGATTCCCATTGACAACGTGCCACAAATTGTGTCACGATTGAAACATGCCAACGATCAACATTCGACAACTTCGCGACACCCCACGGCTCAAAGCCTGGCTGCGAGCCGGGAAGACTGTGGAACTCCGGGAGCGCAACCACCTGATCGGGCGCATTGTGCCGGAGGCATCTGCTGTAGCGACGCGCGAGTGGCCCGACTTTGCCGCGATGCGCCGCAAGATTATCGGCGACCGCATCCTTCCGGGCGCCGACTTGCTCATTGAGGAGCGGCGGAAAGCGCGCTATTGAGCACCTACACTGACACGAGCTTCCTGGTTTCGCTCTATCTCACCGACGTGCATACCCCCGACGCCGAGCGCCGAATGGCTTCGAAGCCTGTCGTGTGGCTGACGCCCTTTCACGTGGCCGAATGGACTCATGCGATTGAGCAGCACGTCTTTCGGGGTGCACTTTCGCGAGGAGAAGCGGATCTCTACCACCGGCAGTTTCAGATGCACCGCAAGAGCGGTATTTGGGTGGAAGTGGCCGTGCCTGAGACGGCCTTCGACATGTGCGCCCAATTGGGACGACGTCACAGTTCCCGGCTGGGGCAGCGGACCCTCGACACTCTGCACGTGGCCATCGCGCTCGAGCTAAATGCCGAGCGCTTCTGGACATTTGACGAGCGGCAGGCGAAGTTGGCGCGAGCCGTAGGCCTGAAAGTAGCATGATGCGTTTCTGACGCCGTGCCATCCCGTGGCGCTGATAAGTTCCTGATCTCTTCACGGCTACTTTGGTGCGCGGTCAGCCAGCCGTATTGGACCCAGTCGCGCAAGCTCATGCTCATCGCCCACTACAAAGACCTTTTCATTTCTTAACACGCTGGACAGGAAGTGGTGGCGCGCCTTCAGCTTTGATCGGAATTCGGCCGGCGAATAAACCATGGGATTAATCTCGCGATGGAGCAAATCCTGGGCAGCGTTGAGGGCCGCAACCACATCGCCGAAACTCACCGTACCGACAACCATTAAATCCACATCACTGGCGTTTTTCTGCCGCAATCCTGCCATAGAACCATAGATAAAGGCCACCTTGATTTGTCCGGCCAAGGGCGCCAGCCCTGCGCGCAGGACTTCCGCGGCACCCGCGGTTTTAACCATCAAGCCTTTCAGCTCAGCGAATACTGGACATTCCGAATTAGCCTGGAAATAAACCTGGTGCCCCCGAACTGTCCGTTGGAGAATTCCCGCCTCGGTGAGCCGCCTTACCTCCCGCTGCACCGCCCCCAGGCCGAGGCCGCCGGCGCGGGCGAGTTGACGAAGATAATAGGCCTCGTCAGGGTGCCCATAAAGCAGAGCCAATAGGGCTCGGCGGGTCTGGCCAAAAAGGGCACCAGACAGGTTCGAGCTGATCGAGGGTGTACTCATATTGGTAACGATTGTACCTAATTTGGTTACAATCCGCAAGGGGCAGCCTCGAGGCAGGTGGGCCAAGGTCAGTCAACGCATTAGTCCAGTATTCGCACGGCCCCGGGTTCCCGCCGCGTTTCACTTGGGACTCGTCCCCTGCTTCTCCCGGCCTTGGCGAAGCAATTCCAGCTTGCCGTAATACTCCTTGTCGAATGCCGCCAGATCATCTTTAAATTTTGGCTGGCTCCATCCCTGGCCTTGCCGCCAGATAAAGGCCTTATTCCGGAAGGCCGCGTCGATGTGCTCGGTGTCGGGCACGGTATCGATGTATGTGCCTGCCTTGGGTGTGCCGGCGTCATACCCTTGCTGCTGGTTCGACCCGTAATAGCACCAGTACCCCACCGCGTTACTGATGTTGTAGCCACTGATGGTCCAACGCAGGAAATCGTCCAGCTTCAAGCCCCATACTCCCGGCTCCCCGCGTATGATGTAGTCCGCGTAGGTGTCAATGAAGGGGCAATAGATACGTCCGTCATGGAGGGGATCGCTGCTGCAATGCACATAGAGAATGCGATTGTCGCCCAGGATCTCGCGGGCTCGCCGGATCACCGCGTAAGATTTGCGGAAGTCCATGGAAATGCCGTCGAAATACAGGCCATCCAGGTGGTACTCGTCAAGGACCCGCCGCATCTCGGCGAAAACATCCGGGGCGGTGGAGTAGTAGGGACTCAGATAGACCACTACCTTCATCCCCCGCTTATGAGCCTCATCGCGCACCCGGATGAACTCCTGCATATTGGCGGGCACGTGTTTCGCTGAGAGCCACGGCTGGGGATGGCCGGCGTACTTTTGCGTGTGCATAATCGGGGTCATCTTGATTTTTACGTCTTCTGAAACATCCTGCCAGATGCCCGCGTGCAGGGTGAGCACCTTGCAGTATCTCGCCGCGTCCGCAATCCGCTCATTGCTCGGATACGCGCCCGGACTCTCCCCATTATTTCCATCGTGCTCGATGGGTTCGAAGGCGCGATTCCAGTTATACGGCCGTGGTGGAAATACCGACAACCAGGCCTCATCTCCCTCCGTGAACTCATACGCGATGTCCCACGGGAGCGTGGAAAGTGCCGGGGCGGAAGCTGTCTTCTTCTCCACCGGGTAGACTCCAAAGCCTCCCTCCTCATCCATCAGGATCCACTTGCCCCCTTTTTCAAAATGGTAGGCCGGCTGGAAGAAACCCGTGAAACTGGTCTTCACATTTTCTTTCAACTTCAGGATGACCACGCTATCGCCCTGGAAAGTAAGCGCCCCGGCAGGGCAGGTGACGGTGCAGGAGAACTCATCCTTTTTCTCGATACGGAACGGTCCAGGCGTTTTAGCAAAACTGACCGCGAGCACGCGCCGCTCGTGCGGAATGCGCTGCCAGCACTGGATGGCTCCGCGGCGATCGATCTGAAACTTCGCGCCCGTCGTTACGATCGTGATCACGCCACGGTTCTCGGTGGCGGACTCAATCCGCATACCGAGTTCTGATCCCCATCCCCGCTGACCACCCAGCAGGGCGCCAAGGGCAATTATAACTGCAAGCTTTCGCATCATGGTTCCCACTCCCTTTCTACCGCCGGAATATGAAGGCGCTGCCATGGTATGCCTGGAATGAATCTTGTCAATTGTTTCCTGCCGGGTGGATAGCGATGTCTTCTGGGGCACCTCCACGGCGAGGTAGTGTCTCAGGTTGAGGTAGGGGCGGCTTTACGCCGCCATATGGCGAGGTAAACTCGCCGCTACAACATCAAACTGAGACACTACACTCCGCCATGACTCGTTGACACTGCCGGGGGAGCACGGCTATCCTCAGAACGAAAGCCGGGGAATTGACACCAAAATCCAAGGGTTGACCTGGAGAGCGGAAGACAGAGCCTTGCCTCTGCTTGCCGCGGGAGCGGAAGACAATGCTGACTTCTCAACAAATCGCCCAGTACCACGACGAAGGATATACGGTCCTTCACGGGTTCCTCGGCAGCGATGCGGTGGAGGCAATCCTCTCCGACATCGAGGACTTGACGGCCACGGCCACCGTCGCGCATCACGATTCCACCCGCCTGGAAATGGAGCCGAACCAGAAGCCGGAGGGTAGAAAGGTGCGGCGGCTTTACGAGCCATGCACGCACTACCCGCGGTTTCGCTCGCTCTCCGCATCGAAGGACCTCCTGGACGTCGTCGAGCAACTGATTGGGCCGAACCTGATTTTTCATCTCAGCAAAATCAACATGAAGCCCGCCGTGCTGGGCTCGGTGGTGGATTGGCACCAGGACCTCACTTACTATCCCCTGACCAACACTGATTCGGTTACGGTGCTCTTCTATTTGCAGGATGCGGACGCCGCGAACGGCTGCTTGCAGGTTATTCCCCGCGCCCATCAAAGGGTTATGGACCACACCGCGGACGGAGTTTTCCAAGGGCGCGTCATGGAGACGGTCGACACCTCGAAAGCCGTATATCTCGAAGCCAAGGCCGGAAGCGCGATCTTCATGCATTGCCTGACGCCGCACGCTTCCGCTCCCAACCTGTCGCTCTACCCCCGGACGACTTTGATTATGTCCTACCGCGCCGCCGACGCTTTTCCGATTCATCTGAACGTGCGCACGGAAGCGCAGGAAGCCCACGCCCGCCTGGTGCGCGGGCAGGAACTCACCGTGGCGCGATTCGGATTGACCGCGTTTCCCATTCCGCGCTTTCCTCGCGACACGAAATCACTCTATGAGCTTCAGGAAATGTCGCGGAAGGGATTGGCGGCTTCACACAGAGCTTGACTCGCGAGGGCACTCCGAGGAGAATTCCCTGCGGCCGGTTGTTTTGAACGCCGTGATGACATGACCCATAACTTTTTCCGACACATCCTTTTCGATTCCAACCACCAGAGGACCCACATGATTCGCCGCATGGTTTTGTTGACTGTGTTGTGCCTGACCCTGATTCCTTTTTGTGCGGCCTCTGGGGGCTCATCTTCTGCGCAGGGGGCGCTTATGGTTAAGAAAGAGGCTTTTGGAAATACGCCCGACGGGAAAGCCGTCGAGCTCTTTACCCTCACCAACACGCATGGCATCGATGTTCGCGTGATGACGTATGGCGGCATTATCGTCTCCTTGCAAACCCCCGATAAAAAGGGGCACTTTGCGGATATAACCCTGGGATTCGATTCGCTCGCGGGCTACCTTGGCAAGAACCCTTATTTCGGCGCGATCGTGGGGCGTTATGGAAATCGCATCGGCAACGCCAAGTTCACGCTCGATGGCAAGGAATACACGCTGGCCAAAAATAATGGCCCCAACGCTCTGCACGGAGGCCTGAAAGGCTTCGACAAGGTTGTATGGCAGGCGCAGTCGTTCCAGAAAAGCGCCGAGGTTGGGCTGATCCTGAGGTACACCAGCGCCGATGGCGAAGAGGGTTTTCCCGGGACGCTCCACGTCACCGTCACCTACAAATTGAGCGACAAGAACGAATTCACCCTCGATTATCAGGCCACCACCGATAAGGCCACCCCCATCAACCTCACCAACCACACCTACTTCAACCTGTCGGGTGAGGGAAGCGGAAGTATCCTCGGGGAAGAACTGACGCTCAACGCGGATCGCTTTACCCCGGTGGACGCCACCCTGATTCCCACTGGGAAACTCGCCAGCGTGAAAGGCACGCCCCTCGATTTCACCAAGCCCACCGCCATTGGCGCCCGGATCAACGACAAGTACGAGCAAATGGGTTTTGGGAAAGGCTACGACCACAATTTCGTGATCAATCGGCAGGGCCCCGGCGTGGTGCTGGCGGCCCGCGTTTATGATCCCACCAGCGGACGGGTTTTGGAGGTTGACACCTCGGAACCGGGAGTGCAGCTTTACACGGGCAACTTCCTGGACGGCGTGCCCGGCAAGCACGGACACATTTATAATGCGCGCGACGCCTTCTGCCTGGAAACCCAGCACTATCCCGATTCGCCCAATAAGCCGGACTTCCCGTCCACGATCTTAAAACCCAAGCAGACCTTCCACTCGACAACGGTCTGGAGATTCACGACGCGGTAAGCTGCGGCAGAGGCGGACCACAAATTGGGTATAGAGTACGGCCGGGGCCAGACTCGGGTTTTTCCCGCGCTCATACGGCCATCTTTGCCACCCGCGATTCCTCGCGGATAGTTCGATGTTTCAGCCGCAGCGGGTCGTCGTTCCACAATGACCCAAAGGAGGGACCTTCATTCGCCGGGACCTTTGGCGGGGTCTTTGGCGGGAGCCGCGGCAGGGGCTGGGACAGCGTCCGGGACTTTTGCATATTGCACGAGGATGGAGATTCGCCGGTTGGAGGGATCGTCAGGCGCGTCGGCCTTGCGCAGGTGCTGGTCGGCGTAACCCCTAACTTGGGTCACTTGGTCCTGGCGCAAACCATTTTCCTGCATCAGCCGCCGGGCGGCGTTCGCGCGATCCACGGAAAGCTCCCAGTTTCCGTATTCACCCCCATGCCGGAGCAAGGGCCGGGAATCGGTGTGTCCCTCGATCGAAACTTTGTTTGGAACGTCCCCTAACTGCTTCGCGAGCGCAATCAGCGTTTCCTTGCCACTGTCGTTCAGCGCAGGACTGCCACTGTCAAAAAAGGTGCCCTTGGCCGATTCCAAAAGTTCAATTCGCAATCCTTCGGACGTGACGGTCATTTCAATCTGGTTTCCAAGCTTGTTGAGGTCTTCAATCCGCTGGATGGCGCTCTGGAGGTCATCTTTCAACTTTGACATGTTGTCTTTGGATAAAGTCACGCTTTCCCCGGGACCCTCTCCGGGGCCCTCGCCTTGACCCTTTCCATTACCACCCGTTAGCTTGGAAGTCCCGGAGGGATCTCTGAAATACCCCCCCACCGCCTGCTGGATTTGCTTGCTGCTGTTCATGAGCCAAAGGACGATGAAAAGGGACATCATGGCGGTTACAAAATCCGCGTAGGCGACCTTCCAAGCGCCTCCGTGGTGTCCGCCGTGACCACCTTTTTTCTTAATGACAATAATCGGCCGAGCTGCCGCCATAATGATTCACACCGTTTGTGATCTGCGATGGGCGATTTGTGAATTTTAGTCGCAGTGTCGATTCCTCGACGGGGGTGCCCCAAGCCCGGTCGTGCCCGGGTCTTCGAAGGCTCCCTTGGCCAACCGGCACCGGTACCCGGTTTTACAATCCCCCATTACAAATCACCCATCACTCATCCCCCATCACAAATCACTCATCACAAATCACCCATCATTAATCTGCCATCTCCTTACTCTACGCCGCTGCCTCCTTGGGGGGCGCAGCGGCATCACCGCGATTGCGGCAGAAGGTCTCCAACTCCTGGAATGTGGGGCGCACGTGTCCGGGAATGGCCCGCCGCGCCACTTCCACTGCCATAATCGGTGCGGTTCCTTTGATAAACGAAGCCATGGCCACGCGAAGCACGTACAGGAAGGCATGCTCATCCTCCGCGGCTTTGGCCATATTGGAGGAGAGCGGTCCTACCAAACCGTAACAAAGCAAAATGCCCAGAAACGTGCCCACCAACGCCGCGGCGACCTTGTGCCCGATCTCTTCCGGCGGGCCGCCCAAAGCCCCCATGGTGATCACCACGCCCAGCACTGCGGCCACGATGCCGAGGCCGGGGAGCGAGTCCGCCATGGTACTGAGCGCCGTCACTGGCTGCGAGGAGTCGTGGTGATGAACGTCCATATCGAGCTCGACCATCTGGTCAAGTTCAAACGCCTCCACAGCGTTGCTCGCCACCAGGCGCATGGTGTCACAAACAAAGCACAAGAGATGGTGATCCTTCAGAAACGCCGGATACTTGGAAAAGACCGTACTCTTCGCCGGATCATCCGTGTCGCTCTCCAGCGCCACCAGCCCATCCCGGCGCGCGCGGCCAAAGAGCTCGTACATCATTTTCAGCGAATCGAGGTACCAGGCCTTGGTGAATTTGGACCCTTTGAAAACCCCCGGAAGTCCGGCGGCAATGTGTTTGAGGATGTGGAGGGGGTTGGAGATCAGGAGTGTTCCCACGCCCGCCCCGCCGATGATGAGCAGTTCGGCGGGCTGCAGGAGCACCTTGAGGTTCCCATGCTCCATCAAGTAGCCGCCCGCGACGGCCCCGAACACCACCACAATTCCAATGATCGCGAACACCTGGGTTACCTCTCCTCATTAAGGCGTTTCCGGTGCACCACGCACGACGACGAAATTTCCGCCCTTGGCAACGGCTTGGCGAAGCGCGCTGCCAGTACGGTCCAAAAGTGGGACGACGTCCTCGCCGGGTCGGAAGGCCGCGGCACCAACGGACACTGTGACCGATAATTGATCGCCCCACCATACGATCTCGGAGGATTGCGCGAGCCGCTTCAGGCGCTCAGCAGTGGACAATAAGTCGCTGTTGCCGCAGTTGACGACGATGGCTAGGAATTGGTCCTCCGACCATCGGCCCAGGAAGTCCTGGGGGTCAAGGGCGTTGCGCAGCGTGTGCGCGACGACATTCAGGATGGCCTCGGCAGCGTCCAGACCATGGGTTAGCGTCAGGGAACCCAACTTGTCCAACTGAATGCAGAGCAAACCAAAGGGAATAGCGTGTTCAGATGCGAACTTGACGCGCTCATTGAGATATGATTCTGTAAAAGGATAATCAGGGAGCTGGGTGATCGCATCCAACCCGTGGCCCACGGCCAAATCAGACTCTGGACGCCGTCCGGTGGCCGCGCAGGGCCTTTCCACAAAGCTTTCCACCGCGCCAATCACATGGCCGTGGACGTCCCGAATGGGAATGGCCCGCAAGCTGATGGGAACGGCGTACCCGGACTTGTGGTGCAGGTAGACGCGCGACTCACGGGGCTTGCCGTCGCGCATGGCGGCCACCAGCGGGCAGGATTGCTCGCAGAGCGCCACCTTGTTTTCACGAAACTTGACCAAAAGGATCTCGCCGCAAAAGCGCCCCAGAACATCCTGTCGCAAGTAGCCGGTTATTCTTTCCGCACCCTCATTCCAGAACCTGATATGGCGGTCTTGGTCCACCACACACACGCCCGCCTGCAAGCTATCCAGCGCGGCGCGGAAGACTTCCGCGTTTTGGAGGTCCAGCATCTACAAATCCCTTCTGATTCTTATCGGCGGAAAGCGGCTCTACCTTGAGGGTGGTTGCAATGAACTGCCGCTTGGGCGAAGTTGTGGTATGGTAGGGCGCATTATGAACAGGCAAATCTCACGTCGTGCTTTTCTGGGTACCTTGGCGGCAGCGTCCGTCGGCGGACGGACTGCCTTTGCGCGCTCAAAATCAATTCCGGTGGGACTGGAGCTTTACTCGGTCCGTAACGAGTTGCAGAAGGACCTGATGGGAACCGTTCGGGGCGTGGCGAAGATGGGCTACCAGTGCGTGGAGTTTTACGCGCCTTACTACGACTGGACGCCCGAGTATGCCCGGCAGGTGCGCGCCGAACTGGATGAACTCGGCATCCATTGTTATTCGACTCACAACGGGTTGAAATCATTCACCCCGGAAGGGATTGACAAAGCGATTGACCTCAACAAAATCCTCGGGACGCGCTATGTGGTCCTGTCTTCACCCGGCAAGGTGATCGGCCTGGATGGCTATCAGCGCGTCGCGGACACGCTGAACAAGGCCAACGAAACATTGAAAGCACAGGGTTTGCACGCAGGCTACCACAACCACGATGCCGAATGGAAACCGGTCGATGGGCAGAAACCCATCGAGGTGCTGAGAACGGCGCTGGACATAGGCATTATGCTGCAACTGGACGTGGGAACCTGTTTGTCAACGGGTAGTGATCCCGTCGCCTGGATCAATCGGAACCCCGGCCGCATCCGCTCGATGCATGTGAAGGATTGGTCGCCGCAAAGAGAATATAAGGTGCTAACAGGCGAGGGAATTGGCCCTTGGAAGCAGATGTTCGCCGCCGCCGAAAAGACCGGGGGAATCGAGTACTACCTGATTGAGCAGGAAGGCAGCGATTACCCCGAAATGGAGACCGCGCAGCGGTGCCTGGCGGCGTTCCAGAAACTGCACGGCTGAGGAGGATTGCCGATTTATAATTGCCGATTGTCGATTGCCGATTGGAATCGAAAATCGCAGCGCGCGAATTCGTGGTCATTCTAAATCCGCCTTCGAGGCCAAGAAGGCCGTCAGTTTGATTCGCCTGTGCACGCAAAGGGGAGTAGCGCGGACCCCCGTTTTTGGGGTCCGCGGCTCTTCCTTGGCAAAAACTGAGAACCTCAACGATGGACGCCTGCCCTCAAGTTCGGGAGTGCAAGCCTGGGGAAGAACTTTTCAAGGCTGGAGAGGCCAAAGCGCGCGGGAAGATCCTGCCATGAGCAAAGACCTTAAATACGAAGAAGTAAAACGGATGACACGAGATGAGGTACTGGAAGCCCTTAGTAGTCAGACACCCGAGCGAATACGAACCGCACTCTGGAGCGCGGCGTATTTTGACAAGGATTGGCGGTGGGTCCAGGACCAATGCCTATGCTTCCTGACGTTTCCCGACCTCTGGGTTCGACGAAATGCGGCAACCTGTTTGGGGATTTTGGCTGTCTTCCACAAGAAGCTTGACATTGAACGTGTGATTCCGAAGTTGGAGGATGCAGGCCGTGACGAGGAGGTTCGCCCTTTCGTCGAAGACAGCTTAGAGGATATTCGCCATCACGTTAAGAGGGGCTTGGTGGAGTGAAAAATCGGCGGGAACCGGGCGCGGTTTGCGCTAAAATGTGCCGCGCCCCGCATCTCTGTTGATTTGGAGGAACGCTTGAATTACCACGTCAGTTCACGGTTCACACCAACAACCCGCATCATCTTAGCTCGAATATTCCTAATTTCCTGCGTACTACTCCTCGGCGCGCTTCCGGCCGCAGCACAAACCACAGACGTAACCGGTTTCTGGGTCCTGAACGTTCCCACCGGCGACGGCAACATAATCAAGACGTTTTTCGACCTCAAGCAGGCCGGCGAACAGGTAACGGGCACAGCGTATATTCGCTATGGCAAAGCAACCATCGGGGAAGGGAGTTTTAGCGGCGGCAAACTACACCTCGGAGTTATCTTGTCGCCTCTGAACCCCCAGCGCCGCGCCTTTTACGACGGCACGTTCGAGGGCGATAAGCTCCGCCTGACGGTGCACTTTCCGAACCGCGATGTTGCCTTTGGCTTTGCCGAGCGGACCACGCCGGACGCCGTGGCGCCCCCGCCCCGCCTCCCCCTTCCGGAACTACATGACGTGCCCGATAGTGGCCTGGCCCTGGCGCCTCCCATGGGCTGGAACAGTTGGAACAAATTCCATCGCAGCATTGACGACGTGACGGTCCGGGGCATTGCTGACGCCATGGTGGCCAGCGGCATGCGCGACGTGGGATATATCTACATCAACATCGACGATACCTGGGAAGGTCCTCGCGACGCGCAAGGGAACATCACCGGCAATCTGAAATTCCCCAACATGAAAGGCTTGGCCGATTACGTCCACTCCAAGGGGTTGAAGATTGGCCTCTACTCCTCGCCCGGCCCGCAGACGTGCGCCGGCTATGAGGGCAGCTACGGCCACGAGCAGCAGGACGCCAGGACCTATGCCGCCTGGGGTTTCGATTACCTCAAGTACGACTGGTGCAGCGCCAGCCGCGTTTACAACAAAACCGAGGTGCAAGCCGTCTACCAGAAGATGGGGGACGCCCTGCTCAGCACTGGCCGCCCCATGATTTTCAGCCTGTGCGAGTACGGCTGGGACGACGTTTGGAAGTGGGGAGCCAAGGTGGGCGGCAATCTTTGGCGCACCACCGGAGACATCAACGATCACTGGGATAAGATGGACGAAATCGGCTTCAGTCAATTCGACATCGCTTCCTATACGCAGGCCGGCCACTGGAACGATCCCGACATGCTGGAAATCGGCAACGGCGGCATGACCGCAGACGAATACCGCACCCACATGAGCCTGTGGTCGCTGCTGGCCGCGCCGCTGCTGGCGGGCAACGATTTGCGGACCATGACCGAGGAGACCAAATCAATTCTGATGAACACGGAGGTGATTGCCATCGACCAGGACCCGGAGGCCCATCCCGTGAAGAAAATCTCCGAGCAAGGTCACCTGGTGGTTGCGGCGCGGCCGCTCATGCATCAAACCTGGGCCGTGGGACTTTTCAATCGCGGCGATGCGGCGGCAAAGGTGAGCGTCACGTGGAAGGATCTCGGCTTGCACGGCAAACTTCAGGTGCGTGACTTGTGGGCGCACAAAGACCTGGGCAAAGTCGCCGATCAGTTTTCCGCCGAAGTGCCGTCGCATGGAGTGGTGTTGATCACCGTAAAGCATTAAAGGCAGTGGCTGGTGGCTAGTGGTTAGTGGCTGGAAGTCAGCTCGGATTTCTCATCGCGCGTGAAAGTGGCGCAGTAGTGGTGTTTGGCACATGCTCTGCCGTTCCAAACCTGGGGCGGGAAATCCGAGTTAGTGATTCGCCATAAACACAGATCAATACTTTAGGTGCAAGCTCAAGGGGGAGCGATTCCTTGCGCGACATTCCCATTTGGCACTGGGCGGTGGCATTTGTTGCGCAGCGGCTGCGGCCCGGCATTCCTGAAACTCCGCGAACCCAAGCGTCCCCTCCGGTTTCAGACACGCCCGTATCGACAGAGAGCCCCGAGATCGCGCTCGATCAGGTGGCATCCACATACCGTGTGAAAATCGCGACGTTCCAACAACAGCGTGATTGGGCAAAACTTCAGCGCGGGACATGCTACGGTTACCTTACACTATCTTTGCTTGTGCTCGCCGGGTCATTCTATCTAACTTTCGGAATCCATCTCTTTCCGCTGTGGGTAGTTTTCCTGCCGGGGATAGCGGCGCTGGTGGCGTATGGCGAGGCGCGCAAGCGCGACCGCCGCGCTCGAGATTCTGACCGTTTGCTCGACCTGTATCAACGCGGACTGCAGCGCGTAAAGCATGAGTGGATGGGAAAGGGCGACCCGGGACTCGACCTGGAAATGGCAAATCATCTTAGCGCGCAGGATCTAGACCTGTTTGGCGAAGGTTCCCTGTTCGAATTGCTTTGCGAGGTTCAGACTCCCGCCGGTCGTGACGCGCTGGCCCAATGGTTGCAGACGCCCGCTTCGCCGGAAGAGGTGATTTCCAGGCAACACGCCGTCCGCTCCTTACGCGATCGAATTGACCTGCGGGAGAGACTCGCGCTGCTTCGCGACGACAGGGCAAGTGAATACTCATGGAACAGCCTTCGCAATTGGCCCACTGGGAGCCCCGTCCATTTCCCGCGCCTGACGCCGTGGCTAGCTCTCCTGCTTTCCCTGTCTTTGGCCGGCATGGCCGCATGCGGCTGGTTTGGAGTGATTGAGCCGGTCGACGCCCTGCGCATGATGGCCTTAATCGGCATTTTGGAGGGGTCGCTGGCGTTTTCCCTCCGCAGCCGGGTTCTGCTGGTTTTGGAGAATCTGCGATTGCCTGCGCGCAGGCTCGAATCGCTGCGCCAAATGTGTTTACTCCTGGAACGGGAGCGGCCCGAGAGCCCCTGGTTGCTCCAGATGCAACAAAAACTGCAAGGATCGGCCAAGCAGATTGCCGGCCTTCAGTACCTCGTGCGAATGCGTGAATTACGAGACAACGAGTACTTTTTCTGGCTCCTGTTTCCGCTCCTCTGGAATACCCAATGGACGATGCGGATCGAACGGTGGCGCCAGACCCACGGGCATGAACTCCTCCAATACCTCTTGGTTTTGGGTGAGTTTGAAGCCTTGATGTCCATCGCGGTTCACGCCTATGAGAATCCGGCCGACCCGTTTCCGGAATTGCTGGGTGAAGGTCCGCGGTTCGAAGCCATCGGAATGGGACATCCGCTGATGGATGTGCGGACCTGCGTTCGAAATGATTTGACGCTTGGTGGGGAGAAGCGCTTTTTCCTGGTGACGGGGTCAAACATGTCGGGGAAGAGTACGCTGCTTCGGGCCATCGGCCTGAATGCCACATTAGCCCGGATGGGCGCGCCGGTGCGGGCCGCAAGGCTGCGGTTGTCACCGCTTCAGGTGTGTGCATCGACCCGCGTCGACGATTCCCTGATGACTGGCCGCTCCCATTTTTACGCCGAGGTCGAGCGGCTTAAGGCAATGTTCGACTGCGCCGCATCAGGACCGTCTGTCCTCTATCTGATTGACGAGCTTTTCGGGGGCACCAACTCCGCCGACCGGCGCGTTGCTGCCGAAGCTGTCATACGTTTGCTGGTGGAACGCCAAGCTATTGGGCTGGTTACATCGCACGACCTCGCACTGACAGAAATCGCTGAGAAGCCCGATCTAAAGGGTGCGAACGTCCATTTCGCCGACTTGCCCACGGCAGAAGGCCTGAGCTTTGATTACAAACTCCGTCCAGGAAAAGTGGAGCACTCGAATGCCCTCAAGATAATCAAGATGATGGGGATTCCACTTAATTAATCGCCAGGGACATGCGTCAACGGGGGGAGGGGAAGTGGCTAGGACTTAGGGTGCAAGTGATAAGGGTTAGGCGCGAATGGAAGTTACAACCCATAACTGATGGCTGAAGACTGGTATCGGAGCAATTTCATGAGGCATAAGATTCAAAGGCCATTGGAAGACCGCGTGGTGGAAACGGCAGAAGGCGCGCTCGCCGAGCAGGGTTACGTGAGTCCCATCGATCTTTTCATGAGGATGGGAAGGCTCGCCTCCGTGCACGCGGAGAGCTGGCGCAAGGGTCGGCTGCCTTATCTGGAAGCAGCAATTCAAGGTAACTTACACAAGATTTCCGAAACCATGGCTCTTTTCCGGAAGTGGGCGCGCAACCGCAACCTGAAGCCCAGCGAGACTGCCTACCTGGCGCGCACCACCGGCCCACGTCGCGATTTGCAATTCAGCAAAAGCGGTGACCCCGACATCGAGCGTGCCTATCGGACGCATTACGTTTCACCGCAGCTTTCCGAAAACAAGCAGGAGAAACTGCGCGAGAAGCTCAGCCGGCCCCCGGAACTGGTGGTGTTCGACATTGTTCGCGAGTCCAAGTGCTCGGAGTGCGAGGCGGAATTGCCAAAAGGAAGTTTCCTGGTGATGGAGGCGGAGCGGCCGCTGTGCCTGGAATGTGCGGACCTGGGGTACCTGGTTTACTTGCCGCGCGGTGACGCTACGTTAACCCGCCGCGCGCGCAAATACAGCAAACTTAGCGCTGTCGTGGTGCGATTCAGCAAAGCTCGCGGACGTTATGAACGGCAAGGAGCTCTGGTGGAAGATGCAGCGCTGCAAAAAGCGGAGGAAGAATGCTTATCGGATGCGGATGCGCGTGCCCGCAAGCGCGAACGCGCCGCCGTACTCCGAATAGACGAGGACGAAAAAGTCACCACGTCCCTGGCCGCGAAAATTCTCGATCTGTTTCCGAGGTGTCCCCCAGAGGAAGCTCGCACCATTGCCGAGCACGCCGCGCAACGCGGCAGTGGACGCATAGGCCGCACGGCGGCAGGCCGCCGTGGGGAAGAGGAGGGCGTCCGGTTGGCCGTTATCGCCTCCATCCGCCATCGGCATACCCATTACGACGAAATCCTCATGGAAAGCGCTGACCGCGCGGGAGCGCGCGCCCAAGTGCGGGACGAAATCAACGGCATCCTCCGCGCCTGGGGCCCACCGGAACAAGAAGAAATCTAAAAACATCAAATTAACAACCGTATGCGCGAACTCTTCAATCTTTCGGTGGGATTGAGCCAGAAGCAGGATTGGGATTGGCCGAGGGCTGGACGCTGGAGGCGCGCATGCGCTCAAGTTCTTTGAGGAATTCTTCGCGGTCCTGGCGGGCGCGGGAGACTCGCCGAGCCTTTTCCGTCAAGTATCGCTGGCCAGTGATGGGCGACTCCTGAAGTGCGTTTGCCCAGCCGCGGAGTTGGCGAGAGATGTTTTCGGCTTGGGATTTCAAATCTGAAATCTCAAATTTGAAATAGAAGGAACGGTTATCCCCACCCGAGCATACAGAAGTACTTTTCTCTGTGCTCTCTGTGCGCTCTGTGGTAAATCTCTCTGCGAACTGACGACTGACAACTGACCTCTGTTAGAGGAATTTTGCACGAACCCGCTCAAGCATACTTAGACGGCGGACGATAACTATCTGAGGGATCTGAAAATGCGAATCAAAACCAAATTGCTTGTCCTGCTTCTTGCACTCCCCACATTATTTTTGATGACGCCATGCATATATGGGGCAGGGGCGTCGCCGGAAGTGAAAAGCCTGGTGCTTGGTTTCCCTACGCTGGACGAACTGGAAACCCACTTGGGGCTGGCGGCCCCGGCAGATGGCGCTGTTCCCAATCCACCCGCGAGAGCACGTGCGTATTCCACAGGTACGGAAGGCTCCATCTTCCCCGTGAGTGCGCGATGGTTCACCGCGCCCCAACCCGCCAGTCCTTTCAGCGCCGCGGCGGCCTCCAGTACCGAACCGGGCGAAAAACCATTGGCGTCATTGCTTGCCCAGATGGATCAGGCGCAAAGGGATGCGGGAGCCATCGGCACGCAAATCAGCAGGCAGAACAATGCCCCCATTAATAAGTATCTGCTCGACCGCTGGAGCGCTTACGCCAGTACGAATTACGGCACGTCCATCACGGGGCTACTTTTGAATAGCATCGGTTTCGGCACATTTCAGCAGTCCTTTCTGCAGAACTATGGCTCCACTTATAGTTTACCGCTGCTCCAGCGCTATGCCGGCAGCACCAAGTGGACCCGCATCCTCAGCGGGTGGACCATTAGCAGCAGTATCGGCGCCATGTCGCCGCTCAACCAGGGGCTCCAACTCCGGCAATTCCTCAATAACCTGTCACTTTCCTGGTCAGTATTTCTCAGCTATAACATTTCGGGCGGGGTGCTGCGCAGGATTCAGGACGGACAGTATTCTCAGGAAGCAGAAATGGGGAAGGCAGTAGGCCGCGCAGCCGCCACGCGCGAGGAACTGCTGAAAAAGATGGCCCTGCGCATTGATGCTTTGTCCGCGAATCGGCCCGTCCGCGACACGCGCTTGACCTCCCTGCGCGAACTTTATCCGCAGTTTGAGCTCTATCAGGCGCGGTACGAACAGGCCACATCGTGTGACGAGCAGATGGAGAACTTCTTCACCCTGAAAGGTCTGGCGCTCAGCCTGCTGACGCTGGCCGGCTATGACCATCCCGATACCTCGGGGAGCAACCTGCTGCAAACCTGGAAAAGGGCGCGGTTCGCGGGGTGCGGAAGGACGACGTAGGCGCCTTTTACCACGTCACTTCCAGCACCTCGTCGAGGTCCGTGGGCGGTTCAGCGGGAAGCGCCAGCACAACCCGCCCGCCTTCTTCCTTCCAAGTCGCAGCTTGGCCGGTTCGGAGCACGGTGGCTGCCTTCGGAGTGTGCACTCCCGTTAAGGTGGCCGTCGCTTGCAGGCGCGAGAGAAAATGCACGTACCATACGTTGCCCTTTACGGTCACAGGAACATCGCTGCGCTCGGGATACGGTCCGGCCTCAACGTCAAACACGGAAACCCCGCCGTACTTCATCCACGCCGCCATCTCGTCGCAGAAAGCGTAGTACTTGGGTGACATCGTTCCGTCCGCTCGCGGTCCGAAGTCGGGAAGGTAGTTGCCTCCCCAGGCACGATTCCGCACCAGGCGTTCGATGATGTGGCTCAGAGGTTTGCACGGCACATCTTCACCGTGATAACTCCAGCCTCCGCAAATCGCCTCGCACTGCTCCCAGGCGCCTTCCGGCTTTTTGGCTGGATTCTTACCCTCGAAATCCGTGTTGAAGTCCCCGTACGGCTTGTGGGGACCCCAGAGGAAATACCGGTCGTTCTGCACCATGTCGGGCTGAAGCTGGTGGACGTAGCGCTCCATGTCTTCCCCGTGAATGTCGATCCCTTCCGGCCAGTCGTAGCCATCCCACCAAAGCAAGGCGATGGCGCCGTAGCGCGTCAAGAGTTCGCCCACCTGACCTTTCACATACACATAAAACTGGTCAAAGTACTTCTGCATTTCGCTCCGGGGCATCTCGACCCACTTAGCAAGTCCTTGCCTCTGCGGATGAGAATGGTGCATCTCCCCGTCGCGCCGGGGAAAGGAGCGATTCGGCCAGCCCGGCGGGTTGTAATACCAGTCGTTGGGCGAGTAATAAAAACCCACCCTCAATCCATGCTTCCGGCAGGCGTCGACGTAAGGTTGCACCAGGTCCCGCCCGTGGAGTTTCTGTTTGGTGCTGAACGTGCCGAAGTCGCTTGGCCACAGAGCGTAGCCGTCGTGATGCCGCGTGGTAAGAACGCTGTACTTCATGCCGGCACGCGCCGCGGCCTCCATCCATAAGTTAGGGTCGTAGTTTTGCGGGTCAAACTTGTCGGCCAGCGCATCGTACTTCTCCACTGGCCAGTAAGGGTTGGGTTTGCCGGAGTCCTCGAACATACCCCACGAGATTTCGATTTGCCCAACGCTCGAAGGCCCCCAGTGGAGAAACAATCCAAGCCCCGCCTTCTGATACCAGGGTTGAATGGGCCGGTGGTCCTTCGAGGTGTCTGTTCCCCCCGCCGGATTTAGGTTGGCTCTCGTTGCCAGGGGCAGAGCGGCAGTTGCCACGATGGTTTGAATGAAATTTCGTCGGTTCATTTTTTCTTTTCACCACGTCACTTCCACCACTTCATCCATATCAGTTGACGGTTCGCCGGGAAGTGTCAGCAGCACGCGGTCGCCGTCTTGCTTCCATGTTGCGGCTTGGCCAGTGCGCAGCAATTTCGCGGATTTCGGCGTTTGCACTCCCGTCAAGGTCGCCGTCGGTTTTTGGCGCGAGAGGAAATGGACGTACCAGACGTTTCCCTTTATGGTCACCGGCGCGTCGCTGCGTTCCGGGTAGGGTCCGGCCTCGACATCGAACACGGAGACCGCGCTGTGCTTCATCCATGCCGCCATCTGATCGCAAATCGCGTAGTAGTCGGGGGACATCGTGCCGTCCGGGCGCGGCCCGAAGTCGGGAAGGTAGTTGCCGCCCCAAGCGCGATCCCGGGCGAGCCGCTCGATGAGATGGCTGGCGGGCCGGCAAGGGGCTTTCTCACCGCGCCAGCTCCAGCCCACGCAGATCTGCTCGCACTGTTCCCAGGCGCCCTCCGGACGTTTCGTGGGGTCGCGCGCCTCGTAGTGCGTGTCATAGTCCCCAAACGTCCTTTTGAGACTGGTCCAGTGGCAGTACCGATCGTTTTGCAGCATGTTGGGCTGAAGCCGGCGGACGTAGCGATCCATATCTTCGCCGTGAATGTCGATCCCCACCGGCCAATCGTAGCCATCCCACCAGAACACGTCGATCGAGCCGTAGCGGGTCAGCAGTTCGCCCACTTGCCCTTTGATGTAAGAATAGAATTGCTCAAAGTATTTCTGCATTTCGCCCATGGGCATGTCGACGTATTTGGGAATCCCCAGCCTCTGCGGCGCGGAATGGTGCATTTCCGCATCCCGGCGCGGGAAGGCGCGATGCGGCCAGCCCTTCGGGTTGTAGTGCCAATCCGTGGGCGAGTAGTAAAAGCCGACCTTCAATCCATACTTGCGGCAGGCTTCCACGTAGGGACGCACCAGGTCCCGCCCCTGCAGGTTTTGCTTGGTGCTGAACTCGCCGAAGTCGCTGGGCCACAAGGAGTAACCGTCGCAGTGCCGCGTCAGGAACACGCAATATTTGAAGCCCGCGCGCGCTGCCGCCTCCATCCATCGGTCGGGGTCATAATTCTGGGGATTGAACTGGTCAGCCTGGGCGTCATATTTCTCCGGTGGCCAGTACTTGTTGGGTTTGCCAATGTCCTCAAACATTCCCCAGCCAATTTCAATGTTTCCGACGCTCGAAATGCCCCAGCAGATGAAAAGTCCGAGGCCATCCTTGGAGAACCATGCCTGCGCGGGAAGGTGGGCCGCCGTCCTCCACGCCGCCGCCGGACGCGCCATTTCCAGCGCCGTCATGGACAAAATGCCCGTTGCCGCCACCGTTTCAAGAAAATTCCGTCGGTTCATATTATTCCTGACCCTGTCGATTTGAATTTTTCAACCCCTGGCGTCGATTTTTCACCACGTCACTTCCACTACTTCGTCGAAATCATCTGGCGGTTCGCCGGGAAGCGTCACCAGCACTCGATCGCCATCTTGCTTCCATGTCGCAGCTTGGCCGGTGCGCAGCAATTTCGCTGCTTGGGGAGTTTGCACTCCGCTCAAAGTTGCCGTAAGTTGTTGGCGTGAAAGGAAATGGATGTACCAGGTGTTTCCCTTAATGGTCACCGGCGCATCGCTGCGTTCCGGGTAAGGCCCGGCCTCAACGTCGAACACAGAGACCGCGCTATGCTTCATCCACGCCGCCATCTGGTCGCAGGTAGTGTAGTAGTCGGGTGACATCGTGCCATCCGGTCGCGGCCCAAAGTCGGGCAGGTAGTTCCCTCCCCAGGCGCGATTCCGGGCCAGCCTCTCAATCAAATGGCTGGGGGGGCGGCATGGCGCTTTCGCACCCCGATAGCTCCAGCCCACGCAAATCTGCTCGCACTGTTCCCACGCCCCCGCCGGACGTTTTGTCGGATCCTTCGCCTCAAAATGCGTGTCGTAATCTCCCCACGTTCGCTGAAGGCTGGTCCAGTGGCAATATCGGTCATTTTGTACGATGTTGGGCTGAAGCTGCCGCACGTAGCGGTCCATGTCATCGCCGTGGATGTCGACCCCTTCCGGCCAATCGTACCCATCCCACCACAACAGGTCGATTTCACCGTTCCGGGTCAGCAATTCACCCACCTGCCCTTTGACGTAGGCATAAAACTTGTCAAAGTATTTCTGCATCTCCGCCATGGGCATGTCGACATACTTCGGAATCCCCAGTTTCTGCGGGCTGGAGTGGTGAAACTCCGCATCCCGCCGAGGGAAGGCACGGCTCGGCCAGCCGGGAGGATTGTAAGTCCAATCCGTGGGCGAATAATAGAAGCCGACCTTCAACCCATGCTTGCGGCAGGCCTCGACGTACGGGCGCACCAGGTCCCGGCCATGCATCTTCTGTTTGGTGCCGAATGAGCCATATTGGCTCGGCCACAGTGCGTAGCCATCACAGTGCCGGGCCACCAACACGGCGTACTTGAAGCCCGCCTTGGCCGCCGCTTCCATCCAGCGGTCGGGGTCGTAGCGTTGCGGATCGAACCTGTCCGCCAGCGCATCGTATTTCGCCACCGGCCAGTAGGCGTTGGGTTTGCCCACATCCTGGAACATTCCCCAGGAGACCTCGATCTCTCCGATGCAGGCGGGCCCCCAGTGCATGAACAGTCCAAGACCCGCGGCAGGAAACCACGGCTGGAGGTGCGGCGTCGCGCTCACTGGCGCCGCCTGAGTAATCGAGTGGGGCCGCGCCAAAGACAAAATGCCCGTCGCAGCAACTGTTTGCATAAAATCCCGCCGGTTCACATATCTCATGGAAATCCCCTTTTCAGATTATTCGCCCCTCGGCACACACCAAGCCCCTCGCGCGGAACTTCTCACGCGCCAAGATCATCGCCCAAAGTATGGAATCGGCAAAGACTTATTTACCACGTTACTTCGACGACCTCGTCGAAATCCGTGGGCGGGGCGCTCGGCAGCGTCAACAAAACGCGATCGCCATCTTTCTTCCAAGTCGCGGCCTGGCCGGTTCTAAGCACCGTGGCGGCTTTCGGAGTGTGCACTCCCGTTAAGGTGGCCGTCGGCTTTTGGCGCGAAAGGAAATGCACGTACCACACGATATCCTTCACCGTCACCGGAGCATCGCACCGTTCCGGGTAGGGTCCAGCCTCAACGTCGAACACGGAAACTGCGCCATACTTCATCCACTCCGCCATCTCGTCGCAGGCGGCGTAGTACGCGGGCTGCATGGTCCCGTCCGGCCGCGGACCGAAGTCGGGAAGGTAGTTGCCACCCCAGGCGCGATTCCGCACCAGGCGCTCGATGATATGGCTGGTGGGTTTGCAAGCCACCTCACCGCGATAGCTCCAGCCACCGCAAATCGTTTCGCACTGTTCCCAGGCCCCGGCGGGCCGCTGGGCGGGATTCTTGCCCTCAAAGTCGGTGTTGAAGTCGCCGTACGGCTTGTGGGGTCCCCAGATAAAATACCGGTCGTTCTCCACGATGTTGGGCTGAAGCTGGCGGACGTAGCGCTCCATGTCTTCGCCGTGGATGTCGATCCCCTCCGGCCACTCATACCCATCCCACCAGAGCAAGTCGATGTTCCCGTAGCGGGTCAGCAACTCGCCCACCTGGCCTTTCACGTAGGGATAAAACTGGTCAAAGTATTTCTGAATCTCGGGGATGGGCATATCGACGAACTTGGGGATTCCCAAATTCTGCGGATGCGAATGGTGCATCTCCCCGTCGCGCCGGGGAAAGGCCCGATGCGGCCAGCCGGGCGGATTGTAATGCCAATCGTTGGGTGAAAAATAGAAACCCACCTTCAACCCATATTTCCGGCACGCCTCGACGTAGGGCCGCACCAGGTCGCGCCCGTGCAGGAATTGTTTGGTGCTGAATTCACCGAACTCGCTTGGCCACAAGGCGTAGCCGTCATGGTGCCGCGTCAGGAATACGCAGTATTTGAAACCGGCGCGCACCGCCGCCTTCATCCACAAGTCCGGAACGTAGTTCTGCGGATTGAACCGGTCGGCCAGCGCGTCATATTTCTCCGGCGGCCAGTACGGGTTGGGTTTGGCGTAATCCTCAAAGATTCCCCATCCGATTTCAATGTTCGCCACACTCGAGATTCCCCAGCAAATAAAGAGGCCAAGGCCGTCCTGCGAATACCAGGACTGGATCGGCCGGTGGGATGGCGACGTGTCCACCGCCATCAACATTCCCGGCGCTGCCAGGGGCAATGTGGCGGTCGCGGCAATTGTTTGAATGAAATTCCGTCGGTTCATAGGAGTCCTGTTTGTCCTGAATCAGAGTGTGAGCCCCGTAGGGGCGGAATCGTGTCACTCATTGCTGTTCCCATGAGAATGGCCGTCCGAAGCACCTTGGAGTGCGGCGGCTCGACGCCGCCTTGGTCATCGTCCGTGAACTGTGTCGTCAAGTCGCGATTGCTTTTGTCCTCGGTGGCATGCCAAAGCGGCGTCGAGCCGCCGCACTCCAAGGTGCTTCGCACATGTGTGCCGACGCTGGCCAGCCGGAAGCTCACGACCAGGCGCCGCTGGAGCGCCTCAAGAGTAGCCGATCCGTTTAAGCGACTCCTCAAAATCGCCTGGCACTTCTCTCAAAGGCGCATCGAGCGATTCCCCCGCGAACTTCACCAGGTTGAGCAGCAATCGATCGGCGGCGGGGTGGCGGCCAACCTGATCGAGGAGGGGAAAAGTATTGAAGATGAACCCGCCCTCGCCGAACCGATAGGTCCCCAGCAGCACGCCGGAGGCGTACCCGCCCGGCGTCGAGTAACCCGCGGCGAAGGCAGCGGCGATAACTTCCGCCGGTGTCTCCTGCCCGTCGAAAAGATAGGTGGGAATGACGGGGCCGTAATAATACCAGTCCAAAATGCCGCGCCCCTGCAAACCTTCGAAAACCGGATGCCCCTTCGCCACGCACTCCTTGTGATACAGCCAATCGTTGAATTTATAGCAGCGCCCTTTTTGCGCCAAAGGCAGCCACGCCACGGGGTCTTTCTCCCGTTTGAAGGCAGTGGGGGAAAGGAACAACACCGTGCTGCCGCGCGCCATCCGCCGCGCCAACTCTTTCCAAGCCTCCTGATCTCCGCTTGCTTCTGCCGGCTCCCCCACCAGAATAAGTTCCCGCCGACCCGGGGCAGATCCGCCAAAGAGCTCGCTGGTCACTCCATGAGCTTTAAGCCAGGTTTCAAATTGCGATGAAACTCCCCACAACGTCACCTGTTGATCGAGGCGCGGCAGGGATTGCGGGTCAGTCAGGTGAAATTGCCACGAAGCCTCAGTGGCCGCCGCCCCTTTGTCGAAAGACGCCGTCAACTCGTAATCGCCGGGCGGGCCGTTCAGTGCCACCTCTTCCGACATTACCGGCACAGCCAGCGGTCCATCAGCGCCCGCGGGCAGGCTGGGAATGAGCACGGTCGCAGCCTTCTCCCAGGCGATTCCCGCCGGGCCGCAAACCCGGAATCGCACCGTATACTCGTCGGGGCGCAGCACGTCTTCATTGGCAAGAACCGCCTCCAGCTTGACGGCTTGGCCAACGTAGACGTGCGTTGGCTCGACAAAGAGGCACCAGCGAACGGGTTCCCAGCCATCGCGGACGGCGTCCATAACGCCTGGCTTCCAATCGCGCCAGAACCTCCAAACGCCTTCACCCGTGAGGCCATGGTCCAGCAAACCCGTCAGGTTGAATCCGCAGATCTGGGGATTCGACCGGATGGCGTTGAAACCCAGCAACCGGTGTCGCGCCATACGAAGTTGGCTGTCGCGCAGGAAGAACTCCGGGAACGCGTAGGCTCCTTCCATCCCCAGGCGTTTCCAATCGGCGGTAAGCCGGTCGGCCATGGATTTCACAAAAACGTAATCCTCCATGTCGGGGCGGACGCCGAGTTGTTCGTACATCCGCGCCTCGTGGATGACGTTCATCATGCTGCCAATCCCGTATTCCGAAAGGAAAACCGGCTTGCTGCCCTGGCCCAAAGTTCGAAGCTGATGGGTGATTTCCTCCGTCTGGGGAACGTGCGGGTAGAAATGCACGTCGCCCATGTCCTGAGCTTGTCCCCCCACCTTGGTCATGCGGGTGGCGGCGGCTCCCGGTTTTTCCTTGCCCCACTCGTACTCCCACCATCTGCTGGGATTGCTTACGGAGCCGATGCTGGGCTGCTTATCCCATCGGCCGCTGCCGAGAAGTACCAACCGGCTATCATCCAACGATCGCACCATGGGCAAAGTGGCCACGGCTTCACGAAACACCGGGCCGTCCTCAGTCTCATTCAGCATCCCCCACATCGCGAGGCTGGGGTGATTGCGATCCCGCAGTACCATCTCCTGAATTGACAACTCGTAGCGCGCTTTCATGTGGGGAGAATCCGCCAGCAGCCATCCCGCCAGCGATTCCTCATAGACCAGCAGGCCGATCTCATCACACAGGTCAAGCTGGTAGGGGTGCGCCATACCGGAAATGAACCGCAGCATGTTGAAGCCGGAAGCCTTGGCGTACAACAGATCGAGCCGCAACAAGTCAGGCGCTCCAGCGGGTGGCACAACCTGCCCTACCGGACAGTGATTTCCGGTGTGGCTGCTGCGTACAAAAATGCGTTTGCCGTTCAGCCGGAAGAAGCCCTTTTCCACACGAAAGTCCCGGAAGCCGCAGCGCAATGACGCTTCGTCGAAGCCCTCCACGCCATCCGCATTCACCCGAACAGAGACCCGATACAAGTACGGATCGTCCAAATCCCAAAGCCGATGATTCTCCACGTGCAGCGTCATCTCAACCTGCATATTCCCCATATTTCCAGACGTGATTAAAAGATCGGTGCGACTCACTAGAAGTGTCTTTCCGGTAGCGGCGGGGCTCACGGTCAATTGGAGATGCACCTTCCTGTTCTTGGAAGGGGTATTACGAAGCATGACCTGCACGCGGATGTTCCCGGTTTTCCAATCGGGGCGCAGGAAGATATCGTCAACCCGCACCGCCGGCGTCATGACCAGTTCTACCGGCTCCACGATTCCCCCGTAATCGAATCCCGACCCGGAGACAAAATCCACGCGTTCGTTCCGGTGCGGGATTTCTTTCAAGGTCATCCCATCGATGGGTTGATCTCCGGGTTTCAACACGCGTACGGCGAGCAGATTAATGGCCTGGGGCTTGATGGCGTGGGTCACGTCGATTTCAAAGGGGGTCTCGGAACCTTCGTGCTCTCCCATGCGCACGGCGTTGACCCACACCTCCGCAAAGTAATCCACCGCTCCGAATTGGATCAGGTAGCGCCCCTGGGCAAAAGGGTGGGCCGGCGCGGTGAACTCGCGCCAGTACCACACAACCCCGTGGTAGGCAGGGAAAACTTCTTGGAATATTCCCGGCACCCTCACCCGCGAGGCATCGGCGGCGGGGCGAGCGAACCACTTCTGCTCCCGCCCGATGTTCTGCGCGTCGCGCACGATCATCCACTCGCCGCTGAGATCAACCACGGGTGTGGCAATGTCTGCGCCCAAATCGTCGCGGTTTGAAATCGAATGCGGCCCTGGACCGTATGGGCCGGTGGTGGCCGAAGCCACTTCATTGTCGAGCAAGGTGCCCGCGACTCCCCCCGCAATTCCCAATTGTGTCACATCGGTGAGGAAACCCCGGCGGTTCATCGTTTACCCTCCGCAGCGCTAATTTCAATCACCTTGAGCTCGCGCGGGGCAAGAGTTTCGTTCCGCTCCACCGCCCCCTTCACGGTGGTCAGCGCTTTGCTACCCTCGGGTGCAATCTCCTTCAGATCCCAACTCCCACCCGCCATTCCAAATTGCGCCGGGTCGATCCGGTATTTAAACTCCACAGGTGCGTCGGTATAGTTCGCCAGAAACACCGCGAGGTTCCCATTTTCATCCTGCCACAAGCGTCCCTCGGCGGCGGGCGCGGTGCCGGTGTGCACGTCTTTGTTCCTTCCGAATCCCTCTTCCGTAAACGTGGGCACAGGTTTCTGTGGCTCGATGGGGCCCAGCAGGCGGCCGTAAATTAGGAAAGGTTTGGTGGCCACCCGCAGGCGTCCGCAGGCGCGCAGGTAATCCGCCTTGGTGTGATTCTCCGGCTTGAAGAGGTCCAAGTTCATCCAGCCGTTTTGCCGGCCGTCCATCCACGCCTGTCCTTGCGCATAGCAGAAGTAGCGGTCGCTTTTGGTAATGTCGCAGGGGCTGGCAAAAAGGATCGTGTAACCCGAATAGACCATTTCCATCAGGGGGATTTCCCGGTCGGTGGTTTGCGCCCAGGTCAGGTTGCCGTCCACAAGATCCAGGAAGACTTCATCGGCGCCCTCGGAGGTGATCACCGGGCGCCGGCCCTGGCGCGTGGAAGCATTCCGCACTTTGGCGAGCAGTTCGCGGTTTCCGTCCACCCAGTAACGGCCACCGCCCACGGGGTGACCGTGCCGGCCGTTGAAGCAGAGCTCGTGTTCCATGGCGGAAACCTGATCCACGTACACGCCGTTGACGCCGCTGTCCTCCACCAGGCTCTGCACGAGGCTGGCAACGGTATTCTGCCAATACTCCTGCGTGGGGCACATGGAGAGCAGACGTCCGGAGGCCTCGCCATAAAAATGCAGCCGGTACCCACCTGCCTCATCCACAATGGCGTGCGGCCCAAACTTGTCGAAGTCCGGAATGTTGAGGTCGGCGCTCGAGCCATTGATGTAGGGCATCACCAGCACGCCCTGGCTTACCAGGTCCTTCACGCGTTCCGCAAAACCGGGCTTGGGGGGGAGGAAGTGCGGGTACTCGTTGTCAAACTTCATGTGGTGCCAGTTGTACCAGTGCACGCCGATGGGCACGCCCAGGAATTTTTGCGCGTCGAGCAGCGGCGCATCCATCTGCGGCGGTTGGCCCTCCGCGCCCTCCCAAACCCAATCTGCCAGAATCCACACGCCCAGATTTTTCAGAATCTCGGGGAAGTCGCCGCGCTGGGAGAGCTTCCCCCCCTGCACCCATTTCTGCTGCAATGCCCACTGGCGATAATGGAGCGCCGCTTCCTGCCAGCGCCCCTGATACACTCCGAATTCCACCGGATAGTAGCCGGGATAGTCCGACCCCGTGACGCCCATGTTTTCGGCGTAATGAACAATCGAAAGGGTCTTCTCCCCGGCGTCCACCGCGAAGTCTTTCGCATAGGCGTTGGGGTCCCGCGTGCCGAGGTAGACCGAATCGCGGCCCCGGCTCAACGCCAGGAACTGCATGGGGAAGCCCCCCGACGGATAGCGGGCCTGTATCTTTCCGCTCCAGGCGCGCAGCAATTGCCCGCCGCTGCCAAACACCGGGCGAGCCAGATCGTACTTGCCCCCTTCCGGAAAACCGTTCACCAGGGGGAACGCCACGGTCCACAAGCCCCAGTAGTCACTCTTGTTGATGGCGGAGATTCGCCATTGCGCCAGACCCGAGTCCGGCGGCAGGTCCACCGTCACGCGCACCGTCAGCACACGCTCTTCATGCCACCAACGCAGGTCGTTCCATTCCATCACCGCGCGCTGCGCGCCACTGGCGAGCTTTTCCACTCGGAGGTAATTGCAGGGCGCGTAGTTGTTGGTGACTTTCTGGATCTGCGCGCCCTTGGCAAAGGCCACCTCCCAGAGCAGATGTTTTTCCTTAACGGGCTGGAGGTGATTGATCCCGCTGTGGAGATCCATCATCGCCGCGAGCCCCATGCCCTGGGGCTCAAATTCCATGCGCACAAAATTGTTGGCGAGAGTGAACCCTTTGGACGGGTCCAGTTGCTCGGCCGCAGGCAGGCGGATTGAGTACAGCAGCATAAGGAATACGGCGAGTGTTTTGCTTCGCATAGCTCCTCATGTCCCCGGCATCATAACCGGCAGCAACTTGTCCATGTGCCGGGCGATTTGGCTATTCACCGTCAAGTCCCACAGCGACGTCTTCATGTGCCGCATGGCGAGCATGGAGGTGATCCAGGCCTGCGTCCATCCCGTTTCCGTGGACCACACTCCCCAACCCCAGTCCGAGTTGCTGGCCCAGTAGTCCCAGATTTTGAAGTCGAAAGCCCGGAACCAAGCGCCGTCGAGCTCGGGGTGGGCGGTGGAACTCACCTGGATGCGGCACAGGAATTCTGCCAGCTTGTTCTCCGCCTGCACATAGAGCGCGTCGCCGGTGGCGGCGGAGGCCTCACGCAAGCCGAGGATGGCAAAGTTCGAAGTGTAGAGAAGGTCGCAAGCGGGGTCGCCGTTCTCCTGGATCAGTGACGCTTCGTTGGTTCCATACCGCTCGTTTGACTTGGGCGGGCCGTAGCGCCCACCCTGTCCCGAGCCAATATCCTCACGCAGGGCGCCGCATTCGTCCTGGAACGAAATCATATCCCTGGCCATGTTCCTGAGCCATTCGCGGTGCTCCGGGCGATCGTCAATGCGCACGAGCCAGGAGAGGGGCAACAGCATGCGGGCGCGTTCCTGCTGAATGCCGTTCGTCCACCGCCACTTGTCCGGGTAGGCGGCCAGCATCATGCGAATGGCGTTCTTCGTCCTGTCCAGGAATCGCGCGTCGTGAGTCTTGTGGTACATCCAGAGGAAGGCCGCCCATAGGTAGGCCTGGAAGTGCGGCGAGTAGCTGATGGTTTCCGCATCGTAGTAATACCGCCAGCCATTCGGTTGCAGCCGCTTTTCGTCCAAGCTGTTCTCGCGGAAACCCAGCTTCCCGGTGGTGCGCAAATTCCCCAGGATGCAGCGCAGCACCGGCTCGTCCCAGCGATCGGATTTGAGCAGGGCCGCCGTCGCCAGGGTCCCCAAGAAGCTGCGGGCGTTGTCATCACCATAGTAGGTTGCCAGGGAGTTGGGCACCGCCCACCCCACCAGTCCGTAACTCGGGCTTGCCGGATCGTTGCGCGGACCCTGCGCGAGCGGCGAGAGGGTGTAGATGAAGTCATTCAAATTGGCGGCTATTTCACCATCGCGCGCCTTGCCGCTGACCACCCGGGAGCACGCCATGGCCATGGACGTTTCCCCCGCGCAGTCATTGCGGCGGCCCCAGCCCAGCACTTGGCTGCCATCGTACTCGATGGTGTTGGAAAACCCTTCCAACACTCCTCCCCGGCCGTCGCCGGCAGGCCAGTCCGTGGGCGGTCCCGGTGAAACCACGCCCGGAATGGCGCGTTCAGCCTGCGTTTTTAGCCACGCAGCGTCGACAAACAGTTTTGCCTTGCTGTACCACTCCACTCCCCGTTGGAATGCGTCCAACTCGGCGTTTTCATGCAGCGGGTAGGTGGGGAGATAGGACGGACTTACGGCGGGCCTCCAGTACCCTAAGCGAAAATGGTCCCCACGACCTAGCCAGGTAATAATCCAATTCCAAAGAAGGCCCCATGCCTCTGTGGGCGCATAACGCCCCGTAACGAAATGGCTGAGCTTGGTGGTGGACACCAGAACGTTTCCCTCGGAAGTTCGGAAAAGGATTGGCTTAACTCCGTCGGTGGGAAGCCCAAAAACCGCTTTGTCAAAACCCGCTGCCCGCGCCAAAACCAGGTCTGGACTGGCGAATTCCACCGGCACATACCGGCCATCGTGGAAATCCAGAATCCTGAGTTTCTCCAGAGTGGGGCTGAGCGCATCGGAAGCAACGAAGACGCGCTCCAGCAGGTTGCCGGTTTTTCCTCGGGCGATTCCTTGTGGCTCACCGATTTGCAACCCCGGTACGAAGGACGGGAATTCCACATACAGGCGCAGATTCTTTTCCGCCGCCTCCTTGAAAATTCCTTGGTCCAATTGGGTGGTTTTTTCCGGGTAACCTTCAGCCAAAATCAACACGCCGAAGCCATGCGGAGATCGTGCTATGGCCTCTTTCGGCGTGTCGAAGCGTGCCGTCGCGTTGGCACTCCGGGCCACGAGTTTGTAAAGATCATTCGAGGCCGAACAGCAAAAAATCACCGGCGGGACCATGGGAACGCGCTTGCCCCGTGGCATCCATACCGCGGGAAGAAAACTCAAGGCCTTCAGCACATCGCGTCGCCGGTAAGATTTTCTTTCAACCATGTGATCCGTCCTTTTTCCCAACTAGACTTCGATTCGATAAAGGTAAGCGTCGCCCACCCAGCCGTCTTTGAAGGTGAACATCCGGGTCATGTGCACAACGATCTGATGTGTCTCGCGATCTTCGCGGGCATAGAAATTCGACAGCAGCAGGATTTCGTCATCGCCCGGCTGCCGGTCATCCACCAGGAGCAGGCTGTCGCGGATCAGCAGGCCCGTGTCCTGATCCACCTCGCCCACGTAGAACGGGCGACGCGGCAGATTCCCACGGGGATTCGTGGCGCTGATGTTTCCCAGCCAGTAGAGCTTGCCGTTTGGGTGGCGCAAAAGCTGCGAGCAGGAACTGGGGGAATAAAACGATTCGCCCGAGGTGTAAGTCCAGGGCGCGGGCACCGTCCAGTGCCAGCCGCCGTCGGAGGAATAGGAAATCCAGCGGTAGCCCGGCAGACTTTGTTTTCGGTCGTTGGAGCCGCGCATCACTACGATCAGCCGGCCGTCGGCCAGAGTTGCGAGCGTTCCCTCAATCATGCCGCGCGTGGTTCGGGCCGGATCGCCTTTAATCAGTTCCGCCATGCGCCACACCAAATGCTCACCCTTCCATCGGGCGTGCAATATCGCCACGTCGGTGTAGGTGTAACCACCGCCGGGGTTGTAGAGCTTGCCGTCAGGGCCGAGCGGAGCGATTTGCACGGGCAGAACGATTGAGCCGTCCTTCAGCGTGATGGGCAGTGAGGGCACATCGCCGAGCATCAAGCAGTTCTTGCCGGCATAGACGCCGGGCAGCGGATGGCGCGCATTGAATTCCTTGCCCTGCTGAATCACCTGAAAGGGGCTTTTTGCCATGGGGTGGTAAGGGGGCAGGGTGGGATAAGTGGGGACAACAGCGGATCCCCCGCCATAGGGGCGGCCGGGTTCCTCCACAGAATAGTGGATGGTCCACTGCCGCATGCCCTCCATCGGATCATCCGTGGGCAAAACCGCTTCATTCCAAAACTCGATGTACCGCCCGGTCATGGGATCCACGTATCCGGCGCGCGGTGCCAGCCGCCACGTGCCCTCCGGACGCTTGTCGCGGATCTTCCTTTCGGTCGGCTCGCTCCAGGTGCGACCGTTGTCGGTGGAATGCCGGAGGTAGGCGACGTCGATCGTATCGGAGCGGCTGGAGCGTTCCTCCATGGAGACCATGGCGCCACCTGAGGGCCGCGTGTAGAACGCGCAAGCTCCCACCGCCGTGCCCTTGCCCGGGGAACGAATAAAAATTTCGCGCGTAACGCGGTCCTGGGAAGGAACCAGCAAAACCATCGAAGTTGCGAGAAATTCACGTCGTGTCATTTGACCTCTCGGGAGCGCTCGTAGGGGGACGGCTTGCCGCCCCCTCTTTAGAAGGCCATGGGCCCGCCAGGGTAGGGCAAGCCCTACCCCTACGTGCTTTCGGTACCTTCTCGCGCTGCCTTAAAAATGCGATCCACCAATCCTCCCGGCTTCACCACCCCATCCATAGGCTGGCCCGCCAGGGCGGCGGGCAGGGACCACAGCATCATGTCCTGGTAGTAGTCGTGGCCGTAGACGGATTCCCCCGTGTCCTTGTCGCCGCGCATGATGTTGGGCGCGTCCCACGTATAGCGCCAGGTACAGGTGATGTTCTCCCAGCAGCGGCGCGCCAGCTCCAGTCCAAATTCGCGCTGCCCCGTGTACATGTAATTCATGGAGAGCATCAGGACTTCCGGCGGGAAGTAGCTGTAAGTTCCGTAGCCGCCCACGGGCGCGGGGCTGCCGTCGGCGTGCGCGTAATTCGCCGCGCCGGTCTTGCTCAGCGCCACGTTGCAGCGCTTGATGGTTTCCAGCGTGCGCTTCACGCGGTCCGGCTGGAATACCGGGGGAAGGCCGTGGAAATCCGCCACCCACTGCCCATCCATCTGGTAGCCGAAAACCAATTCGGACTTCGTCCCGGACTCGGGTTCCCAGAAATTCAGGTAGTAACTTCCCGTCCACATCTTGGTTTCCATGGAATTCATGCCGGCTTCGATCCACTCGCGGCACTGGCGGGCAAAGTCCTGGTCGCCTACCTGCTCGGCCATCTTCTGCGCGATGCGCAACTCCGCCAGGTGCAGTCCGCCCACGTGCGCCACCATTCCCGACCATCCCGGCTTGTCGGCTTCCAGCCACTCGGTGCCTTCATTCCCCGTGGGCATGGAGATGACGCGGTCGCCCAAGGCGTATTCGGGCCGAAGGTTGATGGTGAAGATGGTGTTGCGCTTCACGGTTTCGTAGAATTCCTCCGCGAAGCGTTTATCGTGGCCCCAGCAGAGAGCGTAGCGGTCCACCAGGGCGGCATAGCAAATTCCATTGGTGGTCAGTTGGTAACCGCGCGTGGGCGTATTCATATTCAGCGGTGGGGTGCCGCCGGTGGCGCCGCCGAAAATCCAGGGCACCGCGCCCTCCGGGTACATATAGCCCTTATATCCGCGCAAGGTGGAAAGCGCCAACTCCGGGAAGAAGTAAACCACTGGGATGTTTCCATAAAAACTGCACGGGATGCACTCGATTTGCGGGCAGCCGCGCGGGCACTCATCCATGCCGAACAAGCCGTCCTCAGGCCGCACCCAATCGGGCAGCGGCGGTTCGGCGGCCGCCCACATGCCGGTCTCCGTAATCAGATGCAGGTTGTTGATGAGGGAATCTTGCAGCCAGCCGGGCAGCGTGGGGTCGGAATAAACCACTTCCTGCCACGCCAGGATTCGCCGCAGCAGGGAGGCGTGCTCGCGCGCTAGGAACAGCGCCGCGGCGCGCGCGCTGCGATACCGCAGGGCGTACATGTGCGTAAACGTATCCCCCTTGTCCGAGGCGGGATACCCTCCGCCCTTCCAGCGGGGACTGTGCCACGCCACCAGGAACCTGACGGTGCGGCTCTCACCCGGAGCGAGTTCAAAATCCACCGCCGCCGAGGAGCCGCCGCGGCTGACCCTTTCCTCCGGGAGTTGCTGCGCGATCTTTGCCCAAGCCTCGCCGTCCTTGCCCAGTTCTCCACCCAGCCGGACTTTTTCTTTTCCCACCACCCCCAGCACGTAGCTGGCCCGCGGCGCCATCAGGGGAGTGCTGGTCGCCCCGCCGTTCACCAACACGCCGGTCAGTTGTTCCGCCACGCCCTCCAGAGGCTGGCGGGAGAAATGGTCCGTCTCGGCCTCCTTGCGCGACGGGCCGTTGAAGCTGAACGCCACGGTTCCTCTCTGCGCGGAGGCGCCGGCATTGCGCAACCGAACTTCCAGCACCATGCCGGGCAGCAGCGACGCGTTGATGTCACCGGGAAGAAAAGGCGACCACGCGCGCAACCCCACGCTGAGGGGAGCGTCCGTGTCAAATTCCATGTCCACGATGGGGTAGTGCCCCCAGTAATAAATTTCACTGGGCACACGGACATCGCTGAGTTCCAAATCGGTGTTGTAGGCCTCGACGGGAATGATGCCGTCCGTTGTCTGGTATTGCTTGATTTGTTGGGGATCGCACATCACCCAGGTTTGCCCGCCCACGCTGAGTCCCAGAAAAGGCAAGTTGAGGGGCCCGCGGCGCGGCACGTGGCTGTTGAAAATGGTGGAGTAACCCCACAAGCCGCTGGTCTCAAGGTCAATGCAACCGGTGTCAACGCCGCCCAGCGGCATGCCGTTGGTGGCGGGCTGGGCTTTGCGGTAAATCACTCCCGTGACGGGGTGGGAAAAACCCGCGGCGATAAACTGCACCCACTTCGACGCCGCAAGATTTGTGGGGAAAAGAGATGTGGCCAGCGGATCGACTGAGCCTCCGCCCGCGGGTGTCGCGCCCAAGAGTGCCGACGGGTTTCGCGCCGGATCAGCAAGTAGCTTTGACAACCCCGCCACCGAAATCAAGGAATCGCGTACGAATCTTCGTCGGTCCATAAGTTTGCTCCTCTATGAAAAAGCTGTGCGGCACGCGCGGTGGCCAAGGCTGGTGGGCGCTCCGCGATTTTTCATTGTGACTCGTTCGCCGGGAGCCGGGGAAAGCATAGCAGCATCAATAACACCCCGCCCAGATACAAGGGGGCGTAGAACTTGGGGGCGCCGTGCAGGAACGCCAGGGCAAAACCGAATAGCGATGTGGCTTCAGATAAAACGTAGCAGAGGATGTAATTGAAATTAGCTTGGATGGCCAGCGTCTTAGCATCCATCGGCTCGATCGGCGAGTACAGGCCAGCGATGCGCACAAAACGCAGATAGAGGACCACTGCACCCGTCGCGATTCCCATTAGCGTGATGGCGATTTGAACTGTTCGGTGGGGAGGCACCACTGCGGAGTCGTGAATCAGGGCAAGCACCACTACGTACATGCCCAGCGAAAACAACATCACCGCCCAGACCATTCGCAGCTTCATGAGGATCTGCCTTGGATCCACCGTGCGGGGTTCAGTTGGGGACATGGGAAGCTCCAATGACCAGTGTCACATGCCGCGGCATTTTCGCCGCGCTGCTTCAACGCGCCAGTAATCTACATCCGACCGCGTCCCCGCACAAGCGGGCAAAATTGTTTGGGCAATTGCCCTTGCGCACCTTGGACTGCGGCGGCTCGACGCCGCCTTGGTCATTCTCCTCGTCGTGATCTTAAAATGCAGGGGAGCTGCTATGGTCAACGTTCTTGGCGTTATTTCCAAGCGGCGTCGAGCCGCCGCAGTCCAACGCGCATTTCTGTCGCGCGACCGTACCCCGCAGATACTGGAGCCGCATACCTGCAACCCGGTAGAAATCCGCAAGTAATCGCATGGGGAATGGCCGCCAAAGTGCTAGGCTACTATTGGGGAGGGCGAAAGGCGCGTGAAATCGCGCAGTACGAAAAAGGCTGAGGCGGCGGGGCGGGTGCCAGGGGCTGCGATCAAGGCGCCGGCGTCACGTCGCGGAAGGCGGGGCTGGTTCGAACCTCGAGGGTCAGATTCTGGCGTATCTCTAGCCCCCAGCGCCTAGCCCCTGAGGCCGCATCATTCCATGATGTATTAGAAACAAAAGGAGTTCGATGTTTAGCGTCAAAATGTCACAACGCGCTAAGCCCATGAAGTAAGGAGAGTTAGTAGGAAATGCAGGATTCGGATCGGGAAATGGGCAGCGGCTCGCCATTATGTGTCAGAAAACAAATGGGTTCGTCGATTTCGGTAAGAATGTCTCAGCGCTCTATTCCCTTAAGATAATGGGAGTTAGCCTGAATTTCGAAATCCGGAACGGTGAAAGGAAAATGGCTCTCCACGATGTTACAGAAACGAAAGGTAGTTAGCCATGAACCGCGGAAATTGCGAGAAAAACTATCTTACTGAAAATAGGGAAGTTACAAAAACATCGAGGAGCAGGAGTCATGGAAAAAAGCGGGGTCAAAAAACGAAGGCTACCCTCCCGATGTTATTGAAAACAAATATAGAAAAAATGTCTACTCTCCGCTTCTCCACTATGTTGATGAAAACAACAGAGTTGCACTATTCTCTCCACGATATTGATGAAAATAAAGGAGAAAGGCGTTGGGCGCGAGGTTGATGAAATTGAGATGCAGCTTTGATAGGCTACAAACAGTCAGGGGCGCCCCGAT
>Ga0326728_10002703_pt1 | contig 57924 bp, 45 predicted proteins | sample MB3enrmetagenome_FD_207602 | JGI IMG/M metagenome (GOLD analysis project Ga0326728, IMG submission 207602) | Lab enriched peat soil microbial communities from McLean, Ithaca, NY, United States - MB31MN | ecosystem: Environmental > Terrestrial > Soil > Wetlands > Peat | place: USA: New York... | reverse complement strand
TGCGGGGAAGAGGCCCGCGCCGCCATCGAAGCGTTTCTCTCGAGCGCCCGGCAGCCGGCGCTGCTGGAGCCGGGCGAGGAACTGCTGCCAATTGGCGACGGCAACTTCGCGCTCGAATTGCGCGGCGCGCGTCTCACCTTGCAAGCCTGGGACCGCACGCGCAACCTGACGCGGCGCGTCACCGAAGTTGGCGTTGCTTCGGCCGGGCGCCTGGAAATGGTGGTCGAGCGGTTCGCCCGGCGCGAAGGGCGCATGTACCTGCTCGACCTGGCGCGGCGCGCCGGCGCGGAGATGGGCCGGCGCAGCGGGCGGCTGGTCTTTCGCGAGCGCTTCCGGCTGTTTCTGCGGCGCCAGTTCCCGGAATGGACGCTGGCCGAGCTGTCGACCGAGCCCAACCTGGAGCACAGCCTCTCGCCGGCCTTCCCGCGCGCTTTCCTGCGCCACGGGCAGCACGCGTGGGCGGCCATCGCCTGCCCGGAAGGGGGCGACGCGGCCGGCGTGGTGTCCTTCGGCTTGATCTGGCTGGCGTATTTGCGCCACCGCGAGCGCCGGGTGACGGTGGAAGGGCTGGCGCTGTATCTGCCGCAGGGCCACGAGCGCGCCGCCGCGCTGCGCCTGCTTTGCCTCAATCCCGCCGCCGCGCGGTTCGAGCTGTTTCGCTACTCGGACGAGGATTTCGTGTCGCCCTTGGACCCGCGCGACCATGGCAACCTGGATACCCGCCTGGAGCCGTTTCGCCGCCCCGCGCCTGGCGCCGGCGCGCGCTGGCAGGGCATCGCCGCGCTGGGCGGCGTCGAACAAGTCCTCAAGAGCGGAGGCCGCGTCAGCCTGCGGGTGCGCGGCCTCGAGTTCGCCGAACTGGATGGAGAGGATCTCTCGTTCGGGTTGGGCCAGCGCCGTGCGGCCGGCAGCCAGGACATCGAGCAGATCGAAGGCGTGGCCGAGGCTCTCGACCGCGCGCGCTCGCCCGAGGCGGCCGACCGCGACCACCCGCTCTACCGCCAGTACCCGGAGGCGTGGCTCGAATCCCAGGCCCGCGCGCACCTCGAAATCCTGGATGCGACGCTGCGGCCCGAGCCGGTCTATGGGCAGGTGCCCGCGTTCGCCGGCGGTGAGCGCGGCATCCTGGACCTGCTGGCGGTGGATCATGCCGGCCGGCTGGTCGTGGTGGAATTGAAAGCGTCCGCCGATCTGCATCTGCCTTTGCAGGCGCTCGATTACTGGATCCGCGTGAAGTGGCACCTGGACCGCGGCGAATTCGGACCGGCCGGCTATTTCCCCGCGATCGAGCTCGACGCCCGCCCGCCGCGCCTGCTGCTGGTGGCGCCTTCGCTCGAATTCCATCCCAGCACGGAAACCATCCTCGAGTTCTTCTCGCCCTCGATCGACGTCGAGCGGGTTGGGATCGGAGTAGAATGGCGGATGGGACTGCAGGTGATGTTTCGCCTCGCCGGTTCCGACCGGCCCCGCTGATTTTATGCTGACTCTGCTGAAGCAGGCACGAAGCGCGCTGGCCCTGCTGAACCCGGAAGAAGTCCGCAGCCGGTCGGGCCGGCTGGTGACGATCGGCCTCGTGGCCTCGAGCGATCGCGCCTACGCGCGCCTGGAGGAATTCCTGGTCAGCGGCGGCGGGCCGCGCGAATTGGTTTTTCGCGCCGGGATCGAGGGCGCTCCGGAGCGCGTCGACCTGGTCATCTGCGAAGCCGGCATCGAGCCGCCGCCGGGCGCGTTCGCACTCGATCCGGTGGAAGCCGGGGACACCCTGGCCGCAATCGCCCGCCACCGGGAAGACGTGGCGCTGGCGCTGGCACGGCGCCATCCGGTGTTCCGCCGCGCGGTGGTGGATCGCGCCATCCATGCCATAGCCTGCGAGAACGCCCTCTTCGCCATCGCCACCGCGCTGCCGGACGTGGTGCCCAACCTGATCGAGCTTCCCTGGGTGCTCGGCGAATGGGCTTCCGACACGGCTTTTCTCACCGCCAACCAGTTGCGCCTGGCGTTTTTCATCGCCGCCGCTAGCGGCAAACCGGTGGGTTTCGGCCAGCAGAAGCTGGAAATTCTCTCGATTGGAGCCAGCGCGTTTGGCTGGCGGGCGCTCGCGCGCGAACTGGCGGGCAAGATTCCCTTTGGCGGCGGGTTGATTCCCAAAGGCGCCATCGCGTACGCCGGCACCTACCTGGTGGGTAAAGCGCTGGAGCGGCTGCACGCCGGCGACGGCCCGCTGGGACGGCGCCAGCGGAAGGAAATCTACCGCCAGGGCATCGAGCAGGGCAGGGCCGTAGCAAGTTCCGTTTTGCGGTAAAGTGTCGTGGCGCAGGCCGTCGGGCCTGCTGAGCCGAGATTCGTCTCGGCTTTTCTTTGCCGGATCTTTTTCCTGCCGGGCTGGATCATCTTGGACGTGTTTCCGACGAGCGCTCAGATGCCTTCAGAGCAACCGATTCGCCCGAGTCCGCTAAGAAAAGCCGAGACGAATCTCGGCTCCGCAGGCTCCCACAGCCCGCGCCACGGGCGAAATCGATGTAAACACGCGGGCTGTGGCGCACGTCGTACAATGAGAAGGAAAATCCAAGGGATACCTATGCGTTGGTTATCGACTGTATTGGTACTCGCTCTGGCTACCGCGGCTTCGGCGGACGTAATCACCCTGAAGAGCGGTCGCGTCATCAACGGCACCTATTTGGGCGGCACGGCTCAGCAGGTGAAAATCCAGGTCGCCGGCACGGTCGAGACTATCGACGTGGCGGATATATACCGCATCGAGTTTCCAGGCAACACGCCCGCCCCGGCGGATCCCGACCGTCCTGCGTTGCGCCGCGCGCCGGATGCCGCCGCGGACTCGGGCAGGCCCACGCTGCGCCGCGCCCCGGATGCGGCTGCGGATTCCGGTCAGCCCACCCTGCGCCGCGCGCCGGACGCCGACGCGGATTCCGGCCAGCCCACCCTGCGCCGCGCGCCGGACGCCGACGCGGATTCCGCTTCATCGACGCCGCGCCGCAACGACAGCGGGAACACGGTCGCTATCCTGAAGCCGGGCGAGGAGCCCTCGGTGTCTTCCCGTCCCTCCGCGGCGCCGGCTCCGATCATGCTCCCGGAGGGCACTAACTTCGTGGTGCGGATGATCGACGCCGTGGATTCCGATAAGGTGACCGTGGGGCAGACGTACAGCGCCGCGCTCGATGAGCCGGTGATGATTGACGGCCAGACTGCTATCCAGCGTGGGGCCGACGTGGTAGTCAAGCTGGTGGAGGCCAAAGAGTCCGGCAAGTTCACCGGCCGCGCCGAACTCACGCTGGCGCTTTGGACAGTGAAGGTGAACGGCAAGGTCGTGGACGTGAATACGCAAACCATCACCCGGGAAAGCGATTCGCGGGGGCAGAAGACCGGAGCCATGGCGGCTGGCGGCGCCATTGTCGGAGCGGTGATTGGCGGCATTGCGGGCGGCGGGAAGGGCGCCGCCATCGGCGCCGGAGCGGGCGGCGCCGCGGGAGCCGGGGCCGAGGCTGCCACCAAAGGGCCGCGCGTGAAGATCCCAGCGGAAACACGGCTCACGTTCGTGCTCGATAACGCGGTCAGCATATAGGTGTTTCGCCCGGCCTTCGCCATTTGCGGGGCATATTGCCATAGCTGATCGGTGCCGCGATCACACCCTTTTGTGGTTATGTCCTATACCCAACTTTACGGGTAATATTGAGCAATAAAGCTCCCCGCATCATTGTTTGTCCAAAAATAGAGCGTTAACGTTATTATGCAATTGGTACCCCCGTTACGTATCGGAACGATAACATGGAGACCGGTGATTCACATCGAGGGGTTCGGATTTCGCCGCACCTGATGCTGCTGACGGTCAGGCAGCTCGCCAGGGAGAACGCGGAATTGCTCGAAGAGGTGAAGCAACTCCGGGCTGCTGTCAGCGTCTATCGCGAGCTTGCCATGCGGAAGGGCCTGGTCGAGGAAAAGGTCTCGTCGTTGGGCGCCATGAGGCCGGCCAGAAACAGGCCTGACGGTCCCTTTCGAAGCAACGTCGCATAAGCCTAGACTGCTGCGGCGACGTGCGACACTAAGGCATGATCCCGTTTTCTGAACGACTGCAAACCGTAATTGCGGAGGCGGAGCCTCGGCTGCGCGCCATAGCGGATCGAGCGGCCGCTGCCGCGCCGGCCGATCCGGAAGGCTGGTCCAAGAAACAGGAGCTGGGGCATCTGGCCGATTCCGCCATTAATAACCGCGTGCGTATTATCAAAGCGGCTCTGGAGGGAGAGTTCGCGGGACCGTCTTATGACGGAGTGGGCTGGGTAAACATGGGCGGCTACGCTACGGCGCCGTGGCAGGACGTAATCGGCCTCTGGAAGAGCCTGAATCAGTCGCTGGCTGCCGTGCTGCTGGCCGTTCCGGCTGAGCGATTCACAGCGACGTGCCGGATCGGGAATGACGGCCCGGTGACGCTCGAGTTCCTCATCGACGATTACATCCTTCACATGCAGCATCATCTCGATCACATCTTCGCCGGGTAACGAAAAACCGCCTCGACGGTCCGGGAATTCCGGCAAATCACCGGCGACAAAGATCGCCGGCGTTACCGGAATTCGCGGGCCGGCGGCCCATCGCAACATGCGACAAGAACCGGTCGCCTTCCCAGCAGATCGGATTCTTGCGCTACTTTCCGCGCGGCGCTGGGTTATCATCACATGAACTTCTCGAGGGGCTTATGAAGCAACTCTTTCCAGCCGCCGTATTCGCCGCGATGTCGGCGCTCCATCCCGCAGCCGGCCAGACGGCGCCCCCGTTGATGAGCGACCTGGCCGCCTCACGCTTCCTCGACCAAGCGACCTGGGGGCCTACGCCCGCCTCCATCGCGCAACTGGAGCAGGTCGGCATCAACGCCTGGCTGGCGGCGCAGTTCCAGTTGAATACTTCCGACCTGCCGGATCAGCCTCTGCTGAATGCGGCGGGAAAGACCAACGAGGATCTGACGCCGGTGCAGCGGGCGTTTTTCCAGAACGCCGTCAACGGGCAGGATCAACTGCGGCAGCGCGTGGCGTTCGCATTGTCGGAGATTTTCGTGGCCTCGGCGGTGCAGGTGAAGCCCGCTTACGCGATTCCTCCCTATTGGCGCGTGCTCCGCGACAACGCCTTCGGCAATTACCGCGACATCATCAAAGCGGTCACCCTGAACCCAGCCATGGGAGCCTATCTCAACATGGCCAATAACAACAAGGGAAACGCCGCCAAGGGCACCTCGGCCAATGAGAACTACGCGCGCGAGCTGATGCAGTTGTTCACGCTGGGCCTGACGCAACTCAATCCCGACGGCAGCCCGGCGCTCGATTCGAGCGGCAACCCGGTTCCCACTTACGATCAGGCGGAAGTCACCAGCCAGGCCAAGATGCTGACCGGCTGGACGTTCGCGACCGCGCCCGGCGCAACAGCCAAGAATAACAACCCTGCCTACTATTTCGGCCAGATGATCGCGGTGGAAGCCGAGCACGATACCAGCGCTAAAATCATTTTCGGCAACACAAAGATTCCGGCCGGCCAGACCGCCGAACAGGACCTGGAATCGCTGCTGGACGCTCTGATGGCGCAGCCCACCATGGCACCGTTCGTCAGCCAGCAGCTTATCCAGCACCTGGTTACCAGCAATCCTAGCCCGGCTTACATTCAGCGCGTTTCTGCCGCATTCGAGAACAATGGCGAGGGGGTTCGCGGCGACATGGCGGCGGTGATCACGGCGATCCTCAGCGACCAGGAAGCGCGGGCCGGCGATGTGGCCGGCGCCGTGCCCAATCCAGGCTTCGGGCATCTGCGCGAGCCGGTGCTCTTCATGGCGAATCTGCTGCGCGGCCTCGACGCGACGCTCGGCGCTTCCAGCGCGGTCTATAACGAGGCCACGCTAATGGGGCAGGGCCTGTTCTACGAGCCGAGCGTGTTCAGCTATTTTTCGCCGCTCTACCGAATTTCGAGCGGGCAGCTCGGGCCCGAGTTCCAGCTCTATTCGACGCAAGCCGCGGCCGAGCGGGCCGATATCGTCAACACCGCGCTGTACGGCAGTCTGGACAAAAGCACCACCGTCGATCTCACGCCGTTCGTCAACCAGGGCAGTGACTTGAGCAGCTTGCTCGATTACGTGAGCTTCGTTTTCCTGCACCACGTCATGCCGCCCGGGCTGAGCGAGCAAGCATCGGCCGCGGCCAGCGCGGTCACCACGCCGAAGGCGCGCGCGCAGGCGGTTCTCTACCTGGTGCTGACCTCGAGCGCTTACCAGGTGATTCAGTAAAGGAGCCAAGCATGTTTTCGCGTCGTGGATTCATTCGCATCGGAGCAGCCTCGGTGAGCACGCTGGCGCTGCGTCCGTTCGGCCTGCTGCCGGCGTTAGCCGCGGCCAGCAGTTCCAACTATCGCGCCCTGGTCTGCGTGTTTCTGTTCGGCGGCAACGATTCCAACAACAGCGTGATTCCGTTGGACGATGCGGACTACACGGCTTACCAGTCGGCGCGCGGCGCACTCGGCCTGGCGACCAGCTCGCTGGTTCAGGTGAGCGATGCGACCGGCGCGCCATATGGCTTCCACGCGCTGCTCACCGAGCTGGCCTCGCTGTTCACCAGCAAGCAACTGGCGGTGGTGGCCAACTTGGGGCCGCTGGTGGCGCCGCTGACGCGCGCGCAATACCAGGCTCAGCAGGGCTTCATTCCGAACAACCTTTTCTCTCACGCCGATCAGCAGTTGGAATGGCAGACGTCGATCGCGCAAGGCAACAGCCCCACCGGCTGGGGCGGCCGGGCCGCCGACTACATCGCGGCGCAGAAGATCAACGCCTCTTCGTTCCCGGTATTCCTGTCGACGGCGGGCAACGTACTGCAAGGCGCGGGCGCCAGCACTTCTCCGGTTGCGGTGGCGCCGGGCGAATCGTTGCAGCTTGCCGGCTTCAACACTTCCGCCGCGTCGCAAGCGCGCTGGAACGCGCTTAATAATCTGATCTCGACCGATAGCGGCGTGGCGCTGGTGCAGGCGGCCAATAACACGCTGGCTAACAGCATTAGCGACGCCAAGGCGCTGACCGCTGCGTTAGCCAAGTCCACCCCGCTCAAGACCCAGTTCCCCAAGACCACGCTGGCGGCGCAGCTCCAGCAGGTGGCGGAAATCATCCAGGTGCAGGCCGATCTGGGAATGAGCCGGCAGATATTCTTCTGCTCGCTCGGCGGCTTCGACACTCATACCGCCGAAATATCGACGCACGATCAACTCTACCCGCAGGTGAGCCAGGCACTGGCCGCGTTCTACGACGCCACCGAGGAGCTGGGCATGGCGGACAGCGTCACCACCTTCACCGAATCCGATTTCAACCGCACCTTCCAGCCGACGTCCGGCAACGGCAGCGACCATGCGTGGGGCGGCCATCACTTCGTGCTCGGGGGCGCGGTCCAGGGAGGCAGGATCTTCGGCAAGTTCCCGAGCTTCGAATTGGGCGGCCCGGACGATACCGACGTGCGGGGACGCTGGATCCCCACCACTGCGACCGATCAGTACGGCGCCACGTTGTGCTCCTGGTTTGGCATCCCCAGTTCCGGCCTGGCCAGCGTGTTCCCGAATCTCGCGAATTTTTCGAATGCGAATTTGGGGTTTTTGGGCTGAGGGAGTTCCGGCCGCTGAGTCGACGCTCGGGTCGCATCCCTGCGTTGCCCTATCCTCCGCTCAGGTCCTTCCAGAGTGGACGACATCAACCCTGCCGTGCAATGATCTTTCATCGAACGGCGATTACCCCCTTAACTTCGTGTCGCAGCCCAGGGGTTCACTTCAGGAGGGCGCCATTCCGGTCTTCTGACTTCTGACTTCTTTCTTCTGCGCAGTTGCGTAATGATGGACTAAGGGTCGGTATTGAAGCCATCTGCACAGCGGCGGAGCCGGCGCGTTCTCAAGACGCTGGAACGCGTGTTTTCGAAGGCCGGAAGGGGATCCCGCACCGAGGCCCGGCGATGGATCGGCGAGGGGCGCGTCGCGGTCAACGGCGTGACCGCGCGCAATCCCGACCAGTGGATCGATCTCGCGCGCGACAAGGTCACCCTGGACGGCAAGCCAATCGCCACCGCGCGTGGAATCTACATCGTCCTCTACAAGCCGAAGGGCTACCTGACCACCTATCGCGACCCCGAGAACCGTCCCACGGTTTACGACTTGATCGCGGACCTGGACGCGTGGCTGGCCCCGGTTGGGCGCCTCGATTTGGATACGAGCGGCCTCTTGCTGATGACCAACGACACCGCGTTCGCCGATCACGTCACCAGCCCTGCGCACCTGGTGCCCAAGACCTACCAGGCGAAAACCGCGACGCTGCTCAGCGAGGAGCAAATCGAGCGCCTGCGCCGCGGCATCGAACTGAGCGACGGCCCCACGCGCCCGGCCGAGGTGCGCCGGTTGCGCGACAGCGCGAAGCACACGTTTGTCGAAATGGTCCTCACCGAAGGCCGCAACCGCCAGGTGCGGCGCATGATCGAAGCCGCCGGCAGCCGCGTGTTGAAACTGGTCCGCACCGCGATCGGCCCGCTCCGCATCGGGGACCTCGCAATCGGCAAGTGGCGGCGGCTGACGGAAGAGGAAATCGCCGCGCTCGGAGGGCGCGTGCGTGCGCCGGCTACTTCGAATACCAGCGAAGCGAAACCTGCGGCACGATCAAGGTCCCGCGTATGTAAAAGGGTCCGTTGGTCGAAGTCTTGAAATGGAAGGCGCGCGCTCCGCCGCCTAATTCGAAATGTCCGAAACGGAGGTTGATGGAACCGTCCGTATCCCAGATCGTCCAGCGCCGTGGGATCGCAAAGCCCGAACCGTTCAGTTCCAGCCGCACGAACTTGGAGAAATACTCCGACACTCCCAAGCCCAGCGTCGGCGAGACAAACCAGCGGCTCCCTGCCGCCGCATAGCTCACGGGCGAGCCGTTGGAGCCAATTAGGGGACCGCCCCCGGGACCGGTGATCGGCAACAGCGGCGCGTCGAACCCGGTATTGATGTTGAGGTATTGCACCTGCCATAACGTTTTTAAGCGGAAGTGCCGGCTTTCCACCGGATACGGCCAGGTCAGATATTCGAACGAAAGCTTCAGCTCCTGCAACTGGTAGTTGGTGGAAATCAGTATACCCGGGTCATAACTCTGGCTCCAAAGCGTAAGAGCCGTGGAGGAAGTGAAATCGCCCGCTGAGCGCGTGCTAAACCCGGAGACCACCAACGCGTTATGCAAGCCCATCGCGAAACCGATTTCCGCGCTTTCTCCCAGTTTCGGCCTGCCCTGGAAGGTAATCAGGGAACTGGTGGTAATTCCAGAGGCCCGCCCCTTATCGAAGATCGGGTTGTTGGTGGGCTCGGATAGGCCGATGCCAAACCAGACGCCGGATTCGCCGGGCATCCGCACGTCCGGGTACTTGGGCAGCTCCGGCGGCGCTAGAATGGTGGGCTGCCCGGTCTGCGCCGGCGCCTGGCTCGGCGGTTGCTCGGCTGGGGGCGGGGTCTGCTGATCGGCTGGCGCCGCGCTCGTATCGCTTGCCGCCGCGGCGTTCGTATCGCCCGCCGGAGCGTCCGGGTCCGACGGCCGCGCCTGCACCCAGCACGCCAACAACAAAACACAAACCAACACCATGGCCGATTTCTTCACGTATTCCTCTTTGTTCCGATTTAAGATGAACCCGGATGCCGCCAGACCCTGCTGCACGGATCAGGCCAAACGCCTGCCTTCGACGCCGCTCTACTATTTTGCCTCAACCCGGTGCTGCCGCGCACACCCTCGCCCGCGCCAGCCTTGTGAAAGCCGAGCCACAGGTGTGAATCACATGACGATAGCGCGACGGCGGAAGTCCAGCCTGCGGGGGAGACAGAATCGCATTAAGTCGCTCTTCGGAGATTCCGGTCTGGCTCGAAGCCGTGGTTGGAAGGAAAAAGGGAAGGACTGGAAGGACGTCAAAACCGCGAGGCAGGCCGCGGACCTGCCTCGCGAGTTTAGTAACTACATGCCGCTCTGCGCGGTCTCGGTGCTGAACTCGACCTTGGTGGCCGAGCCGCCCAACTCGATGGCAGCGACGCGATCCGTCTTACCTTCACGGATGGCATCGACTACTGTACGGGCGAACTTCGCAGTCTCCGTTTCCACCTTGACGGGCGCCGACACCGACTTGCTGGTGCGGACGTCGGTAAAGGTTGCCGTGCCATTTTCGACCTTCAGCTTGTACTCGCCGGGAGCCAACTGCACAGTGCCGACGAGGGCAGTCTGATCGAAAACAACGTCATAACTCTTCGTGCCGGCCAGGGCGAAGCTGCAAGCAGACACAAATCCAATCAACAACAGCGACTTTTTCGTCATATCCGAGAGTTTCCTTGAAGTTGAAATTCCTGTGGCTCGATAATCCTTGGCGCACAAGATGTTTTTGTCTTGCGTCCAACCCCGAGGGTAGGTTGCGGTTTCTGTCTATAAGACGCCACGCCCGCGCCCATGGTTTCAATCCAAGAATCCGATGCGGGTTATTCCGCACTCACGGTTTTGTAAGCGACTTAGCGCCGGGCCGGGTGTGACCGGCGCCTAAAGTTCCAGCGTACGAACGATCCGCGACACATCGGAGATGGCTTCGCGACGCAGGAATCCGGCCAGCTCGCGTGCGATGCGAACGGGAGACTGAGGGTCCCAGAAAGTGGCTGTGCCGACCTCGACGGCGGCAGCCCCGGCGATGAGGAACTCAGCCGCGTCGACGCCGGTCGCGATGCCGCCCATCCCTACCACCGGAATGCGCACCGCCTGGGCCGCCTGATAGACCAGCCGCAGCGCGATGGGCTTGATGGCCGGACCGGAGAGGCCGCCGAAACCGGCGCCGATGCGCGAGCGGCGGGTGTGCGCGTCGATGGCCAGAGCCACGAAAGTGTTGACCAGCGAAATGGCATCCGCGCCGGCGGCTTCGGCGGCCTGCGCGAAGGGTTCGATGGCGCTCACGTTGGGCGAGAGCTTGACGATGACAGGCCGGTGGGCCACGCGCCTGGCCGCCGTTACCACTTCACCGAGCAGCGCAGGGTCGCTCGAAAAATAGATCCCGCCGTGTTTCGTGTTGGGGCACGAGACATTCAACTCGTAGCCGGCAATGCCTGGGTGATCCTCCAGCACTCGCACCACCTCGGCGTAATCCTCGCTAGCGTTGCCGAAAACATTGGCAAACACGGGCGTGGAAAGCCGCGCCAGCAACGGCAGCTTGTCCGCGACAAAAGCGCGGACCCCGATATTCTGCAACCCGATGGAATTGATCATGCCGCACTGGGCTTCCACCACGCGCGGCGGCGGATTGCCTTCGATGGGCTCTCGCGACAGGCCCTTCACTACCAGGCCGCCGAGCGCGTTGAGATCCAGCAGCGAAGCGAACTCCACGCCGTAGGCGAACGTACCTGAGGCGGCGATGATCGGATTGCGCAGCGGGATACCGCACAGGCTGGTCGCCAGCGAAGGATCTCGTGCGCCGCTCATTCCGCCAGCGCCTCCGCCAGAACGCGGCCGGTCGATGAAGAAGGCGGGGCGACGCCGCAGGCGCGAGCCAGCGTGGAAGCCAGGTCCACCGCCTCCACCGGCGATTCAAACGACCCGCTTCGAAAGCGCGGGCCATAAAAGCAAAGCGGCACGCCGGTATCATAGTTGTACAGCGAGCCGTAGGAAATGCCGCGGCCCTGGCCATAGTCTTCCACGTATTCCGGCCGGTATGACAGCATGACGTCGCCGCAGCGCCTGGGGTGGAAGCTGTTCCGGAAGCGACGCTCCCATTCGTCACGGCTCGAGCAGGCGCCGCCGGCGGTATAGTATCCGGCGACGGCGGGATGTTCGAGGGCGGCGGCCGCGGCCGCTTGACGCAGCGGTTCCAGGTCGTGCGCCGTTCCGCCGTCCAGGTACAGGAACGGGTAGAGATATTTCTGCACGTGTCCGAGATTGCGGTCGTGCAAGGCGCTCTCGACGGCCTGCGCCACGCTCTCGCCCGCCACGGCCATGCGCGGGCGGGCGCTGGGGCTGGGCGCCGGCGGTGCTCCATGGCAGCCGGCCAAGGCGAGATCGAATCCCTTGTCGCCCAAGGTCCGTCGCAACTGCGTCAGCAGCGATTCCATCTGCAGATCGAGTTGCAGAGTCATCTGCTCGATCAGCGGCGAGAAGGCGCCGGTCTCGAATCCAAGCTGGGCCGGCGCGGAGACCACCAGGCACACGAAATCGAAGCTGCCCGACTGTCCTAGCCGCTCGTTGGTTGCCAACTCGCGCAGGAAATCGAATTGTGCCGCCGCCGCGAACGGCGAAGACTGGTACAAATCGTCAAAAACCTGTGGATGGGCCGCGTCCCAGGTGAGCTCGCGCAGCGGCGGAGAGCCCGCCGGCGCCCCGGCCGCCAGCCACCGGGCGCCGTGCAGCGCCTCAATCGGCCGTTCGGTGTTGAACGGGCCCAGCCAGTCCGGCGCAGTGCCCAGCGTGTCGAAGCGGCCCTCCCGATCCTGCCAGAACAGCCGCGCCGCCGGGTGCGCAGCCACCAGACCAGCGCGCGCCATGTCCGGGGCCACTACGTAGACTCGCGTACCAGCCTCGGCGGCGATCTGTCCGGCCACGGTGGTCGCCAGCATTTCCTGTTCGGAGGCTTTCACCGTTTGCCGCCAACGGCGATCCCACCAGGAATCGGCCACGATACCGTGCTCTGCCGGCCACGCGCCGGTGGCCAGCGTCGCCAGCGTGGTCGACGGGAATGTGCTGGCCAGATGCCGGCAGTCGGGAAAATATGCACCCGAAGTTAGTAGTTTCCGAAACCCCCCATTGGTTAGTTTACCCCACGCGGTTTCCAGGAAATCCGGTCGCAGGAGCTCGATCAATACCAGTACAAACAAGTTGGGACGCGGCGCTAAACCCCAGGTTTTGAAGGACATACCTCCCATCATCGAGAGCGCGAAAGTCCGCCGGCATATGTCCATGAAAAAAGAGTTTATCAGAGCCGGAGCTTGATGTTATAGTGTTCCTTCTTTCGACACTGAATTAAGGTCAGTACCGGGCTATGGCGTGCCCGGCTGAGGCGTGTGCGATGAACAAAGATGATAGCGTGCTGGGACTTGCGGAAATCCGCCGTAACCGGGGCATTTCGCTCCAACAGATTGCCGAATTGACCAAAATAGGTGTAAGGTCGCTCGAAGCTATTGAGCAAGGGGATTTTCGCAGGCTGCCCGGCGGCATATACAACACCAGCTACATACGCCAATATGCCCGCGCCATCGACTACGATGAATCGGTTTTGCTGGCGTTCTACCACCAGCAGACCGGCGCCGTGAAGGACGTGTCGCCGGCCCCGCAATCCGCTAGCGGCAGTTTTCGCCCGGTGCCTTCGATCTTCAACTGGTAAAACCGTGGCGCAGGTAGTCCTGCCTGATGTGTCGAGAGTCATCTCGACATTTCTTCACACGCAAGCTACTCCGCCGTTAAACCTGACGCCTGCTTTTCCGCCATCCGTGCGGCGAATTTGGCTACATTGACGATGGCGCGCTGGTGCGTACCCTCGCCGATCTTTTCCTTTTCGTCCCGGGCTTCCACGCGGAACTCGACGCGGCGCTCCACCACCGCGGTGATTTCCGCGGTGATGTTCACCGTCGCTCCGATCGGCGCGGCGGCCAAGTGGTAGACGTCGACGTGGGTTCCCACCGTGTCGTACCCCGGCGCGAGTTGTGGCAGCACGGTGTCACGGCAGGTCCTCTCCATCAAGCCGATCATGTTGGGCGTGGCTAGCACGCGGGGGCCCTCCGCGCCGAGAAAGCTGATGGCGTTTTCCGCCGTCACCAGCGCGCGTTTTTCCGCTTTGGTTCCGATTACGATGTTGTGCATAGCGTGGATCAAACGGCCGCGAGCCCCGCCAGCACGCCGCGCATGTAGCTGAAGGAGCGCTGGACGCCGGGCAGCGGGTCGTCGGCGTTGATTTCGTATTCCAGGTTCACGCAGCCCTGGTAACGGATCTTCTGGAGTTCCTGAAAAATCGCGAGGATCGGCATTTCGCCGTCGCCCACGTCGCACTGGCTGTCCTTGTCGGTCAAATCCTTCAGATCTTTGATGTGCATATCGAACAGGCGGGCGCCTGCCGGTGCGATGACGTTCACCGGATCGTCGTCGAAAGTGTTTCCGCCCTTTCGCGCGGCAGCCGCATCCCGCAAGGCGCCGATGATTTCCGAGTTGGATATGTCGGCGGCGTTGCCCTTCCGCGCAGCCTCCGCCGCTAGCAAGCGGGGCACGCGGACGGCGCGGTACGCATGCCCGACATCCATGCACAGGCCGCAGCGCGGATCGAGACCGCTTACGGCTTTCAGCACCGATTGCGCACTGGGGAAATGAGGATCTTCCGGCCCGTGATTGTGGATGGCGATGCGAATGTCGTATTCGCGCACCAACTGCTCGACGAACTTGAGGTTGGCTTCGGTGGGAGCGCAGACCATCATGGGCGCGCCGAAATTTTTCGCCAGCTCGAACAGCGGCCGCAAATCGTCTACGGTGCTGGCCTTGGTCATGTCAATGTTGCCGATGCTCATCACTTTGAGCCCGGCGGCATCGAACGCGCGGCGCGCAGCTCGAGCCTGTTCGGGAGTGCTGTTGGTAGCCAGTTGGTGCGGGGTGTTCTTGACGCTGATCCAGGAGGTGCGCACCTGCCGGATCATCTCGATCACTTTTGGCCGCTCGAACTTGCGAAAGCTGTAGGTGGCGATACCGAGCTTGATTTCCGAGGTCGTGGGTTCGACGCGAGCCGAAGCGCCGGGAGCGGCCACGGCGCCCACCCCGGCGAGCGAGGCCGCGCCCAGAAACGCGCGGCGCGTGGTTGGAGTTTTCATTCCTCCATCATTTTATGCAATTTTCTTGGGGTGGTAGGGCATGCTTGAGCTTGCCCACGACAACGTGGCTCGCAAGGAACCGGCGGCAAAAGACCGCCGGCGTTACAAAGAAGCCGCGGCTGTAACGCCGGCGGTCTTTTGCCGCCGGTTCCTTTTTCTCCTACTTCTTCTTGCGAAGATAAATGGTTCCGTGGAGAGTGTGAAAGCTGACCGGCACGCCGCCGCCGTTGATGGTGCCTTCGAGATTATCGTCGAAGCCCAGGCGGAATTTGAGCATGCCGGAGCTGTCCTTCATCATTGACGCGGATCCGCCGAGCGCCATTCCGAAATCGCTGTAGATATCCGAGCGCATGGTCTTGAACTTCACGTTGGCCTTGACATCGGCCGGCAGCGTCACGTCGATGGAGCCATTCAGGCTGCTGAACGACAGCGGCTTGGAGGGATCCACGCGATCCATGGTCACGCGAATCGGGCCGTTGAGCGACTGCGCCACCACGGTCCCCGAGATGCCGGCCAGCTCGGTGCGCCCGGAAAGGGTATCGGTATCCACTTCGCCATGCAGTCCCTCCACGCTCAGGTTGCCGTTGAGCGTGTGCAGGTCCACCGTAGTGTCGGCGGGAACGGTGATCGCGAGCGGGCCCTCCAGTGTCGGATCGGCATGGATCTCGATCACGTTGTTTTCCTCTTCGATGGTGAGGCCTCGCGGCGAGTCCAGGCGGCGCATGCCGTCGGCGCTGGGTGCGGAGTGAGTGCCGCATTCCACGATTACCTCGCTGCCGCCGTACGTCTTCACCGCGATCGCGTTGTTCAGCACATGCACATTCACTTGGCGTGCGTGGCCTCCCGGGGGCGACGGCACAACCACGCGCTCCGCGCCGCCTTCCGCCGCGGCAAAACTGCACACGATAAAAGCTGCGCCCGCAAGGGCGAATATGGTTTTCATGACTGGTGTCCTCTTCTGTGCTCAGCGGCCTGCCCGCCTAGTGTTTCGCCTCGTGCAGGCGGATGGGGCCGTTGAAACCCTCAAATTCGAGCGTGGGCCCGCCCTGGCCGATTCGCCCCGACCCGGAGCGGCCGCTGTGGTAAACGTACTTCGTGCCGCTTGCTTCGGCGCTGGCTTTGAGTGGCATTGTCGTCACATCGAAATCGGTAAAGACGCCGCCGTTAAACGTCTTGTAGGTCAGTTCGGCATTGAGACCCGGCTGAAAGTAGGCATCCACGGCGCCGTTGAAAGTCTTGACCTTGAGGTCGTGCTCCGGGTTGCGGCGGAAGGCGATCTTCATTGGCCCGTTGAACGTTTCGACACTGCCGGCGCCGCTCACGTCTTCCACCTCGATCTCGCCGTTGAAAGCGTGGAGCTTGAAATCGCCGCTGGTTCCTTTGACAACGATTTCGCTGTTGAAGTTGTCGAGCGAAAGCGCCGTGCCGGCGGGCACCTGGATGTCGTAGTCGAACGCGACGCGATAGCCTTCATGACCGTCCTGATAATGGCCGTGGTGGTAATCCTGATGGAGTTTGACCTCGCCCGACTGCTCGGAGATTTCGAGTTTCACCTCGCGCTTGGCTTCCGCGAGTTTTTCCGCGGAATCGGCGCGGTTGTGGCGCACCATGGTCACCTCGATCTGGCTGCCGCCGCCGGTCAAGTGAATTGCGCCGGCGAAGTTGTCGACCACCAGTTTGTGGCCGGCCCCGCCGGCATAAGAATGATGGATGGTCTCCTGGTCTTCCACCCGCCAGTGGTGGCCCCAATCCTGCGCCGCCAGCGGCGCGAGCGAAATGGTCAGCAGCAAAAGCGTTTTCATCTGGATTCTCCTTCGATTCCCAATTGATCGATAGCCCACTGCGCCCTCTGGCGCACGGCCTCATCGGCCTCCGGGCGGCTGGCCAGGCGGCGCAGCGCGGGGGCGCAATCGCGGTCTTTACTCTTTACCACCAGGTCTATCAGCGCCACTTGCGCCAGCGGCGAATCCTGCGCGGCCAGGGTGGCCGCGAGCGCCCGCCGCACGTTGGGATCGGCCGCATACCTATCCAGCGCGTCCACAGCGGACAAGCGCACGTTCACGTTGGGATCGTGGCCGGCTGCGTAGAGCAGCGCCTCTTCCACCTGCGGATCCGGCTGCGTCATCCGATAGGCGTAGGTGACGCCTTCGATCCTGGATGCGGGAGACTGCTGCTGCTGCATCAACGACAGCGCCACCAACTGGTGCAGGCTCTGTACCTGGCCCTGTAACTGCGCGATCTCCGGGGTAACCGATGGACGCGGCGCCAGCCCGCGGCCGGCGGCCAGACCGATAGCGAGAACACCCAGGCCGGCGGCCAATTGCCAGGCCCAGCGGGGAACTTGGCGTGACGGCGCGGGCAGCGCCACGGCAGCCAGGCGGCCTTGTTCCAGACCGGACTCGAAGGCAGCCAGGGTTGCCTGGAAACGTTCTTTCATCGCCGGATCCGGTTCGGCTTCGAGCTTGAGCGCTTCCATGCCGCGCCAGACGATTCCCAGATGCGCCAACTCGCCGCGGCAGCCGGAACAGCCTTCCAGGTGTTCGATAAGGCGCTCCCGAGCGCTTTCGCCCAACCTGCCGGCCAGGCACTCGGGAAGTTGTTGGCGAATGTTTTCGCAGTTCATGACAACGGTTCCCCCCGCAAGGCGAAGAAGCGGTCGCCCAATTCGTGCAACGCCCGATAGACGCGCACCTTCACGGTTCCGACCTCGCACTGCAATGCAGCGGCGATTTCTTCGTATTTCAAATCCAGGAAACGGCTCATCACGAGCACTTCCCTTTTCTCCGGCGGCAGCCCCGCCAGCGCCTGGCGCAGCAGCGCGGTTTCCTGTTTCTCTTCCATCAGCCGGTCCGGCGCCGCGTCCGGACTGGCCGCCTCCGGCGCCTCGGCCGGCCAGGCAACTTCGTTCTTCCGCCGCCCCAGGTGATCCAGGTAAGCGTTCCGGCCAATCTGAAACAGCCAGGCGCGGAAGGTGTTTTCCGTCTGGTAACTGCGGCGGTACTTCAGGACGCGAAAGAACGCCTCCTGCACCAGGTCCTCGCTGGTGGCGCGGCTTCCGGTGAGGTGGAGGAAGTAATGCAACAGGGCGCAATGATGGCGGTCGAACAGAACTTCGAGGCGGTTCACCTCGCCATCCCGGACTTGCCGCATGATTTGCTCGTCCTCCACGATTGCCTGCTTTTCAAAATAGAATACTGGCCGGATTGAAAATGGTTACGAAAATAGTTACGGCCGGGTTCCTGAGGGCGATGCAAGTTCTTGCGATCAGCCGGCACTTCTCACGCCACAATCCCGCCCTCGGGAGACGCCGCATTGCCACTTCCCGCCTTGTTGTTGATAAGCTGATAGCACATGAGACTGCTGGTGGTGGAGGACGAAAAACGCATCGCCGACTTCCTGTGCCGGGGCCTCGAAGGCGCCGGCTATGCGGTGGATGCGGCGGCCACCGGGGCGGGCGCGCTCGACCTTACGCACTCCACCGATTACGACCTGGTGATTCTGGACCTGATGCTGCCCGACATGGACGGCATCGCGGTGCTCGAACGAATCCGCCGCGCCAAGGCGGGCCCGCCGGTGCTGATTCTGAGCGCCCGCAGTTCGCTCGACGATCGCGTCAAGGGCCTGGAACAGGGCGCCGACGATTACCTGGTCAAGCCGTTTGCCTTCGTCGAGCTGCTGGCCAGAGTGCGCGCGCTGCTGCGGCGCGGCCAGCCCACGCTCGAAAAGTTGCAGGTGGCCGACCTGTCGCTCGATTGCATCCGCCGCAAAGTAACGCGCTCGAACGAGACCATCGACCTGGCGCCCAAGGAGTTCGGCATCCTCGAATACATGATGCGCAATCGCGGCCGTCCGCTCAGCCGCACCATGATCGTCGAGCACGTCTGGGACATGGATTACGACGGGCTGACCAACATCGTCGACGTCTACATCCGCCACCTGCGCAGCAAGATCGACGACCGCTTTCCGCAGAAGCTGATTCAGACCGTGCGCGGCATCGGTTACATGATCGAGGCTCCCGACAAACCGGACCGGGCGCCGGAAGCCGTTACCGAACGGCAGGCGTAACATGCGACTCTTCCGCCGCGACCTGCCCCGCATCGGCCGCGACTTGCGCCGCGCGTCGCGCGGCCTGCGCTTCCGCCTCACCGCTACCTATGCCGGACTGTTTGTCGTCCTGCTGGTGGGCGCGGTGTGGCTGGCTCGCGCGCAACTGGCCGGCAGCCTGCAGACACTGGCCACCGATTCGCTCGACGAGGACTGGACCGCGCTCAAGGGCAACATTCTGCGCATCGAGCGCGCCCCGGACTCGGGCGCCTACGAGGCCTACTGGTATTACGACAAGGACGATCCCGACGAAACCACGGTCGTGCTGGATATCAAGAAGGTTCTGCTGATCACCGACAGCAGCGGAAAGGTGATTCAGGACCACGAGACCCAGGAGCCCGCCGAATCCACCATCTACCAGGATCTGCCGCAGGACAGCCCCGCCGATATTCAGGCGCGTGTCCGGCAGTGGGTGACCGCCTCCAAGCCCGGCCAGGCCGGCAAACCGTTCTGGATGCAGAAACGCGGCTCTTCGGGAGAGCTGTTCCAGATTCGCGCCGCGGTGATGTGGGATGAGAAGAGACACGATCCGTTTTACGTCGCGCTGGGAACCTCGCTGGCCAAGAACGAGGAGATCCTCCGCAGATACTCCTTTATGCTTTTTGTCGGCGTCCTCCCCGGTGCAACTCTCCTCGGCTGGCTGGTCGGCTGGCTGGTGGCCGGCCGTGCGCTCACTCCGGTGCGCGACGTGGCGCGGGCCGCGCAACGCATCACCGGCTCGAATCTCGGGCTGCGCATTCCCTCGCGCCAATCCGGCGATGAGCTCGACTATCTGATCCTCACCTTCAATCGCATGATCGAGCGTCTGGAGGCCACCTTCCGTCAGATGAAGCAGTTTTCCGCCGACGTATCGCACGAGTTGCGCACGCCCATCACCGCCATTCGCGGCCAACTGGAAGTGGCTTTGATGACGGCCGTCGGCACCGAGCAGTATCGCGAGGCCATGTTCAACGCCCTCCAGGATATCGACCGCCTGTCGCAAATCGTGCGTGCGCTGCTGTTGCTCTCGCAAGCCGAATCCGGACAACTGGCGCTGCAGAAATCGCGCATCGATCTCGCCCTGGTGCTGGAAGACCTGGCCGAGCAGTTCCAGATTCCCGCCGAGGGCGCCCAAGTGCGCCTGGCAGCGCATTGCGAGCCCGGCTGTTTTGTGGATGCCGACCGCGTGCAAATCGAACGCATGATCACCAACCTGCTCTCCAACGCCCTCAAGTTCACGCCCGCTGGCGGCGAGGTGCGGCTGAGCGCGCGGCCGCTTGAGGGCAGCGTGGAACTGGTGGTCGAAGACACCGGCCGCGGCATCCCCGCCGAACACCTGCCGCACATCTTTGACCGCTTCTACCGCGTCCCCGGCTCGGGAAGCGCGCCCGCGCCCGATCAGGGCCTGGGGCTGGGGTTGAGTTTCGTCGCCTGGATCGCCAAAGCGCATAACGGGTTCATCGATGTCGAGAGCACTCCGGGCAAAGGAACTCGATTCACCATCGCCCTGCCCGCCGCCGGCGCCGCCCTGCCGGAACTCGCCACCCAACCAGCCGGCCGGGCGTAGTGATAAGATCAACTCTCCATGTTGATGCTCGCTGCGATTCTCGGCATTCTGATCTACGGCATCGTCGCCGCCACCTGGGGCACGTTCAACCCAACGCTCGGATTCACCGACGCGCAAATCGGCACCATCGCCACCGCGCAGGCCATCGGGCTGGTCGTCGCATCCATCTCGGTCGGGCCGCTGATCGACCTTAAGGGCAAAAAGACCGCGCTCGTCGGCGGTCTGGCGCTGATCTCGATTTCCTTCTGGCTGCTGCCCGCCGCCGGCGGCAATTTCACGCTGGTGCTGCTGGCGCTGGCGTTGCTCGGCCTAGGCGGAGGCGTCGTCGTGACCGGCGCCAACGCGCTGGTCTCCGATGTCAGCGAATCGCGCCGCGGCAGCATGTTGAACATCCTGAACCTGTTCTTTGGGCTGGGCGGGCTCATCACGCCGTTCGTCACCGCCAACATCCTGGGCGGCAGCGCGGTGCGCATGTGCTACGTTGCCGCCGTGCTGGCTACCGCCGCGCTGATCGTCAACATCGTCACGCCGATGCCGAAACCCACCGGCGAACGCAGCTTCAAGGCTTCCGAAATCGGCTCGGTGGTGGGTCGCCCCGCGCTGTATGCGCTGGCGCTGTTCCTGTTCCTCTATATCGCTTGCGAAGTGGGCGTTTGGAACTGGCTGGCCAGGTATCTAATCGAAGTGCGGAAGCTGGACAAGTCCACCGCGCTCAACATCCTGTCGCTCGGCTTCGCCTTGGGGCTGCTGGTGGGACGCCTGGCGATCTCGCGGGTTCTCATCAACGTGTCCGCGTTGTCCGTCACGCTAGGCGCCTCGGTCGCCATGGCCATCACCACGTTCGCCATGTTGCAGGTCACCAGCCCGTCGGCGGCGTGGGTGGTGGTATTCTGCGCCGGTCTCGCCATGGCGCCCATCTTTCCCACCACGCTCGCCCTGGTCGGCGACGCTTTCCCGCGCATGACCGCTACCGCGATGGGTATCGTCATCGCGTGCGGCTGGTTTGGCCTGGCCGTGAGCAGCCCGATCATCGGCGAAGTGGCCAGCTCCCACAGCCTGCAAACCGCGCTGCTCCTGCTGCCCGGATTCTCCGTGATTATGATCCTGGTGAACCTGGCCCTGCGCCCCATGCTGCGGAAGCCGGCGTAGGGGTAGGCGCCTGAGGTGCTATTGCGCCGAGTGCCTTACCGAGAACATCTTCACGGAGGGCGATACTTGGGACAACCTCCGCAAGAACGTGGTGGAAGCAACCGCGGCGTTCTTCTTCGACCGGCCGCAGCCTGACCGAATTCGCCTTCACCTCGTCCGCGACGAGATCCTGTCCGTCGCATGAAGGCCCCTCGCGGGTCGGCTTTGGAGGTAGGACAGGCGATCGGTTTGTGTCGCCTGTCTTCGGCTGGCACCGACAGGCCACAAGAACCGATGGCCTGTCCTACCTGACACTGCCAGTTAGTTAGGGCCGCCCGTTTAATCTAAGCCCCCGTCTCCACCACCAGATTGTCGATCAGCCGCGCGCGGCCGATGCGGACGGCTACGGCCAGCAGCGCGGCGTCATGAATCCGGCCGAGCGGCGCGAGCGTTTCCACATCCACCACCTCGGCGTAATCGACGCTCGCCAGCGGCTCTGCCTCAATCGCCTCCCGCAGTTGCCGTGCGATCGCGGCGCCGTCGCGCTCCCCCTCCTCAATTCCTTTACCGGCCGCAACCAGCGACCGATGCAGAATCGTTGCGGCGCGGCGTTCTTCCGCGGAAAGATAGCTGTTGCGCGAACTCATCGCCACGCCATCCGGCTCGCGCACGATCGGGCATCGCACCAGTTCGATATCGAAGTTCAAGTCGCGAATCATGGTCTCGATGACGCGCACTTGCTGGTAATCCTTCAACCCGAAGTACGCGCGCTGCGGCCGGCAGGCGTTGAACAGCTTGGCCACCACCGTCGCCACGCCGCGGAAATGTACCGGCCGCGACGCGCCGCACAGGTTTCCGGTGAGTCGCTCCACGTTGACGAACGTGGCGTGATCGCCCGCGTACATTTCGCCGGCCACCGGCGCGAACATCAGGTCCACACCCTCCTCGGCTGCGAGCGCGCAGTCCCGCTCGAAGTCTCTGGGGTATGCGGCGAGATCCTCGCCGGGCCCGAATTGGGTCGGGTTCACGAACAGAGACACCACTACCATCCCGCATTCCGCCCGCGCCCTGCGCATCAGCGACAAATGGCCCTCATGAAAAAAACCCATCGTCGGGACCAGGCCCACGATCTCGCCGGAGCGCCGCCGAGTCTCCGCCTCCGTCCGCATCTCTTGAATTGTTCTTACGATCCGCATGGCGCCATTTCCAACTTGGTAGGGCATGCTTTAGCTTGCCAACGCCAGCTTCCGGGCGTGGTTCTTTTTCGAAAGCTCCCAAGCCGCCGAATCAGTTCGGGTACGAGCCCGTGATCTTCTTCAGGAATCCGTGAAAGTGATGGACCCATCCGGGGCCCTGCTGGTAATCGCCCTTGAGGAACATGAACGGGCACTCACCCGGAATCACGGAGACCCCATGGGCTTCGCAAACGCCGACAGCCTGCGCGCTCACCGAGCCTTTCCCATGGGTGCGGCACATCCAGATCCGCTTCACGCCGGCCTGGATGCAGTCGCCCACCACTTGCTCGGCGACCGCGGGCGAGGTCATCACCACCACGCCATCGGGGACCGGTTCGATATCCTGCACGCGGGCGAAGCATCGCTGCCCTTCGATCTCGGCGACGGCCGGGTTAACCGGAACCGCGTCATAGCCGCGCGCGCCGAACTCGCGAAAGAGCATCCGCGAATAATCCTTCGGCTGCCGCGAAACACCCACGAACGCCAGCCGCTTCTGGCTCAGAAAATCCCGCACCCGTTCCATCGAAGCCATTTCAATCGGACCCTCCAGTCCGATTTTAGGCCGGAGAGCGAGTGGAAACAAGGGGAACCGGGACTACCGATCTCCCACTCGAACCACGGAGCCCGGCTTGATCGAATGGGGAGCCGCCAGGCAGGCCGGAACCACGGGGATCAGGTCCTGGATGCGGCTTGACCGCGCGCGAAGAACGAGCACAGCAATCTTCCGCCCGGCAAGGTTCTGTTGAAACGGCACATTCTTGTCCAGCGTCAACAGGACGTCGTAGAACGGCTCTGCCAACTGCAAGAGTTCCCTATTTCGCTTGCCTGCCCAGCCGCACTCCGTCACGGTTCGGCACTCATGGCCGAGGAGGTGCTTTGCCAGGAGCCGAGGAAGGTTTTCGTCCAGCAGGAGCCTCATCGCGCGGGATTAATAAGGAGCGATTTCGCTTCTTCCAGAGCGGCAACTGCCGCGCTCCGCGTAACGGACGGAAAGTTGTCCAGGAATTCATCGAGAGGGTCGCCGGCTTCCAGGTAGTCGATCAACGTGTCGACGGGCACGCGGGTGCCGCGAAAGACCGGTACGCCGCCAAGGATTTCCGGGTCCCTGACGATGACGCTCGTGGATTCACTCATGCTGCCTCCTGACGCTCCAGCGGGCCTTTCTCTTCCGAGCTTAGCAGGCGTCGAGGCGCGCGTGGATCGTCCAATCCTACTGCGTGGCGCAGATAAGTCAGACGCATCGCGGGTCCGGCGACGTTACGTGACGAGTTTCTTGGGGGATGCGGACTACGCGACCTTCTGAACTTTGCCGCTGCGGATACATGACGTGCAGACGCGCAGGCGGCGGGCCGCCCCGTTCACCACGGCGCGAACCGATTGCAGGTTCAGGTCCCAGCGCCGTTTGGTGACGTTGTGGGCGTGGCTGATGCGGTTTCCGAACACGGGTCCGCGGCCGCAAATATCACATACTCTTGCCATAAAGCAGAAATCTCCCGATCGAGTCGAAAGGTCAAGTATAGCAGATCCCCGGTTCCCGCCGCTCGCGATGCTACAGTAGGCGCCAGATGGCGCGAGGCGCAGGGAACCAGTTGCGGAGCATCCTCAACGGAAACCCTCTGCAACTCCAAGCATCATCAGTGCGGCTCGCAAGCAGTCGGTCCGAAGATAATCGCGGGCTATCCGCCATCATCGACGATAATTGGCTGGCTCGGGTTCAGCATGTCGCTGGGTCCGAGGCTGATCGCGTAGTCGCCGGCTGGCATCTTCGGATCCAATGTGAGGTATGACTCGCCTGCGGGCAGCGTCGCCTGGTCCTGGCCCTTCGGCTTAGTCTCGAAAAGTCCAGCCGGGAAATAAATCTGGGTCTGCGCGGCGCAGTTGAACCACACCCTAGGGTGCGACTTTCTGTGAAGAGCAAACCTAAGTTGATTGTTTTTGATCACGATGTCGAATGCGTGATTGGCCATAGCACTCTCCTTCTGAATCGTTGATTACTTACCCTTGGAATGGAACCGCGGATCGTTGAGCAACGCGTCGAGTTGCGGATTGTCCTTTAGGTTGTCGATCGCGCCGCCGCTCTTAAAATATTTTTCAGCCCAGCGCAACGCCTGCTCGCGCTCGCCGAGACACTCATAGACGCCGATGGCGGCTTCCAGGACGTCAGCGTCGCCGGGTGCAAGGGCTTGCGCCGCCTGGAGAGCCACCAGAGCCTGGTCCCGCATTCCCAGCGCCGCGTATAGCGAGGCTATGGCGCCCCTGGCGGCCGGGTCCTGGGGGTTTAGCTTGACGGCCTCCTCCATCAAACGGAGCGCGCGGACATATGCGGACCGGAGCTTGGCGTCCTGCTTCATCCAGGCGTATATGTTCCCCAGATTGATCCACGCGCGGGGGTCCTTATCGTTGACTGTCAGCGCTTGCTCCAATGCTTGCGCGGCCTGAGCGTAATCCCCGCGCAAGCGATAAACCTCGCTCAAATTCGAATAGCCTTGGTAGGATGGGCCAAACCGAAGGGAGGTACGGTACGCCTGCTCGGCCTCGGGCAACCGGCGCAGCCTCTCATACGCCGCGCCCAAGTTGAGCCAGGCGTAGGCGTTGTCGGGGGTGCGGTCGATGGCCTGCTGAAACTGACCGGCGGCGTCCTGGAACCGGCGCTGGCGGAAGTAGAAATCGCCGAGCCGGTTATAGCCGTTCCAAAAGTCCGGGCGCAACGCCACGGCTCGCTGGAAGCTTTCTTCGGCGTCGGAGGGGCGCCCCATCCTTTCGTAGGTTTGAGCCATACCGAGGAAAGCGTCGGCGTTGCGAGGATCGAGCTGGAGCGCCCGCTGGAATTCCTCTAGCGCAAGTTCATGCTTGCCGGTTCCATCGTGAATGCGTCCCAGTGAAACGTACACAGGCGCCAACCGATTGTTGATCGCGGAGGCCTGGCGGCAGTAGTCGAGCGCCCGGTCCACCCAACGGGAGTCGTGCTCGAGGCTGTACTTTGTGTAATAGCTGTCAGCCAGCCCGGCCAGCGCGAGCGCGGATGTGGGATCGGCGCGGCGCGCAGCACCGAACGCGGCGATGGCCCTGTCCACATTCCGGGGCTTGTCGTACCGTTGCAAGTACGCCAGGCCCTTCAGATAGGAGTCGTAGCCGGCCCCTGCGCCGCCGGTGAACTCTTGGCGCAAACTCAATCCGGCCGCTGCCAGCAACACCGCGGCCAGCGCCGTCCACAGCGCCCAACGCCGGCGCGTCGACCGAGGCGCCGCCCGGTTCTCGGAGGGCGCTGAGGAGCGCCGGATGCAAGCTTCAAGGTCGCCGGGCGTCATGGAACATACTGCGCCAACACCCGGCGTTTGGAGCCCACGCAGGTCCTCGACAACCTCCTTCATCGTCTGATAGCGTTCCGCCGGAACCTTCGCCAACGCGCGGTAGATGACGGGGCACAGTTCGGGCGGCGCTCGGTCGAGGTCCGCCGGCGGGGCATGCACCACGGCGTACAGCGTGGCCGGTGCGTTCGCCCCCTCAAACGGTCTTCGCCCCGTGGTCATCTCAGCGAGCGTCACGCCAAATGACCAGATATCGCTGCGATGGTCGACCCTCCGGCCGAGAACCTGCTCGGGCGACATATAGGACACGGTGCCGCGAAGTGTGAGGCTCTGGGTAATGGATGCTGACTCTTTGCGGGCCAGCCCGAAATCCACGACTTTCGGAATGCCGTGGGGGGTAATCATGACATTGGCCGGCTTGACATCGCGGTGAACTATGCCCTTGGCGTGGGCTTCGGCCAAGGCGTTCGCCACCGGAATCGCTAAGTCGAGGGCCTGCGCCAGTGGCATGGGAGCACGGCGGATCCGGGCAGCCAGGGTTTCACCGTCGTAATAGGCCATGACGATGAACAGGCGGCCGTCCGGCGCATCTTCAATACCGTGGATGGCGCCGATGTTGGGATGATCGAGGGCGCTCGCCGCCCGCGCCTCGCGAAGGATGCGGTTTCGCTCCTCCTCCCCGGCCACCTCGTCTGCCCTCGGGAATTTCAAGGCAACCACGCGGCCGAGTTTGCGGTCGATGGCTTTATACACCACCCCCATGCCGCCCTCGCCCAGCTTCGCCTGAATCTCGTAGTGGGCGAGCCGCTGCCCGATGGCTAGCCGGGCCGCTTCGGACGGCATGTCCCGGCCGGCTGTCGCAGCCTCCCACGCGGGCTGGTGGAGCAGGTCGTCCGCCGACGGCTGCGCCAGCAGGGATTCCACCTCGCGCCGAAGGTCCTCGTCCCCGGCGCAGGCCCCCTCAAGAAACGTCGCGCGCTCCCCAATCTCGCGCCCCGACGCCGCCAGGAAGACTTCCTCGACGCGTTTCCAGCGGGCTGGATCCATAACAGCCTGGGCGGATTATAGCACTCCAAAATCTGAAATCCCACGGTTTCTTTGGCGGGCTCTTCGGCGGTTTCTTTGGCGATGTCTTTTTGACGATGTTACAGTGAAAGACCTAGGAGACTTTTTGACGATGCTGAGACGCAATTTCCTGCCGATCATGGCCGGCGCCGCGGCCGCGCCGGCGTTCCTGCGCGCGGCTGAGCTTTCCCACATCGACCGGGTGGACCGCGCGCTGGCCGGCAAGGAATTGGATCGCCCGGCCTTCACGTTCTGGCATCATTTCGGGCTGAAGACGCCGGAAGAGCACGCCACGCGCACGCTCGAGTTTCACCGCGCCTACCGCACCGACATCGTCAAGGTGATGAGCGATTTCCCATACCCGAAGCCGCCGGGTAAGTGGTACGAGCTCAAAGTGGAAGCCAACCCGTTCCCGCAGCAGATTCGCGCCCTCGAGCTCGTTCGCGACGGCCTGGGCGGTTCCGCTTACATGATGGAGACGGTCTTCAACCCTTGGAACGTGGCGCAGAAGCTCTCCTCCAAGGAGGAAGTGCTGCGCCTCAAGGAGGAGAACCCGCAAGCCCTCCTGGATGCGCTCGATGTGATCACGCGGTCGGAGATCAACCATGCGCGGCGCGTGTTGGCCATCCAGGGCGTAGCCGGCATTCTGTACTCCGTCGCCAATGCCAACCGCGCGGAAATGGCGCCGGCCGACTACGACAAATTCAGCCGCCCCTTCGACAAGCGCTTCCTCGAAGCCATCGGCGAAACCAAGCTGACATTTCTCCACCTGCACGTGCAGCCCGGTTATCTCGAGTTTTTCCGCGACTTCACGGCGCCAGTCATCAATTACTCGCTGCACGTTTCCGGCATCCCGATGGCCGAGGTGCGCAGCCAGTTCCCAAGTTGGGTGATTGCGGGCGGCATCGACGAGGTCAACTACCGGACCCTCACCTCCGGCGATCTGCGCCGCCAGTGGCAAGCCGCGGCTCAAGCCGCCGGCCGCAAGTTCCTTCTCACCCCCGGCTGCTCGGTGCCAAACGACAGCACTGCCGAGGAACTGGCCCGGTTGCCGGACCTGCTGCACGCGTAAGTGGTGGGGCAGGCGCTTTCGCCTGCCAACCGAAGAACCCAAGGAAGACACGTCGGCACGAATGCCGACGCGGCACGCAGGAGTGCGTGCGCCACGGTCACTGCAGCGGATAGCCGTGGATCAGCTTCAGCGTGCGCGACCAGCGCGTCTTGGTGAAGAAGTGCGTCACGACATCCACCATGTGGTCGACGCCGATGTTCCCGTTCATCAAATCAGCGGTGGGCGCGTCAAACGACCAGTAGATCACCAGCGGCGTCCCTTCGATGTTTTGCCGCGGCACGAATCCCCAGTAGCGGCTGTCGAGCGAATTGTCGCGGTTGTCGCCCATGGCGAAAATGCAGCCAGGCGGCACGATCAGCTCTCCGTTCACCACGTTGCCGGCGAGCATGGCGATCGCCGGCGGCATCACTCCCAGTTCCGGCGGCGCGGCGGGGAAATTGTCGCGGTATGGGTCGATGTACGGCGTGATGTGCTGTACGTACGGCTCGTTGACGGCGTGCCCGTTGAGGATGAGCTGTTTGTTCACCAGCCGTATATGGTCGCCCGGAATTCCGATCGCCCGCTTCACCAGGTCTTTGTCGATGTCCACCGGATCGCGGAGGACGATGATGTCGCCGCGGCGCACGTCGCGGTATGGCAGCAGGCGGCTTGAAATCGCGCCCGGCGGCGCGTAAACCAGCTTATCCACGAACACGTGGTCGCCCGTCAGCAGCGTACCCTCCATGGACGCGCTGGGAATTACGTAACCCTGCACCACGCTGGTGAACAGAAACAGCATCACGATGATGGTGACGGTCCATTCCGCGATAAAACCGCGGTTGACACCGCGTGTCAGCGCCTGATACCGCTTCCAGATTCCGCGCGGCTCTAGGCTCGTCGCCGGCGTCACCGCTGGTCCGGTCTTCCTGTTGGCCATTTTCCACCCCCGCTGGTGCAGTTGATGTTGAAATCGGCGTTGTTGGAACCTTGCGTCGGAATACCATGATTGCCCGAGGAGTTGGTCCCCATCGCCTCCAGGATAGCTCCACCGCTCATCTGATTGCCTTGCCGTATGTGGGCAACCGTCGCATCGCACCCTTCTAGATTGTAGAGAGTTTCAGGTTCCGAAAGTCAACCGGGGGTGTGCGACAGGGAAGTGGATACGCATTCCCATCCCCATCACCACAATCCCAGCGCCTTCCACCACCAGAGACCTACGCCCAGCCAGATCGCCAGATTGACTAAGGAAATGGCGAATCCCAGGCGCCACCAATCTGACTGACTTACATAGCCGGAGCTGAAGTAGACCGGCGCCGATCCGGTGCCGTAGTGAGTTATGCCGGCGTTGAGGTTGGAATAATACGCCAGCACCAGCGCGGCTAACATCGGCGGCACACCGCCGGCCAGCATCGCCACCAAAAAGCCGGGATAGAGGGCCATGATATGCCCCGTCATGCTGGCGAAACCGTAGTGTATGTAGAGATAAGTCACCGCCAGCGCCAGCGCCACTAACATCCAGGGCAGGCCCACAAAGGCGTGGAACAGCGAATGCGAGAGCACGCCGATCGAGCCACCGCGCGAAAGCTCGTCCGACATCATGATCAGCGGCGCGAACCAGATGAGGGCGTCCCAGGCTTTCTTTTCGTCGAGCAGATCGTCCCAGTTGAGCACGCGCGCCAGCAGAATCGCGGAGAGTCCGGCCAGCGCGACGAACGTGTTGGGGATGCCGTGCCAGGGCGAGGTGACCCATCCGGCCATTACGGCCAGCATGATTCCGACCAGCCACTTCTCGCGGCGGGAAAGCGGGCCCATCCGCTCGAGCTCCGCAGCGGCGAATGCGCGCGCCGGAGCCGTATCGCGGATGGCCGGCCGGCACCAGCGCTTCAGCAGCCATGGGACAATCGTCAGCGTCAATAGGCCGGGCACGATGGCGCCCTCGGCCCAGCGCACCCAGGTCAGCTCGACGTGGGCATATTGGCGGGCGAAATCGGCAATCAGAGGATTGGCGGCCATGCCGGTGAGAAACATGGCCGAAGCCACGTACGTGGTGTGAAAGCAAACCAGAATCAGAAAAGCGCCGATCGAGCGCGTGGGGCCGCCCGGCTCGGAGCCGAAATCGAGAGCCACGCTTCGCGCGATGGGATAGATCACGCCGCCGCCGCGCGCGGTATCGGAAGGGATGAAGGGCGCCAGCACCAGGTCCGCGGCAGCCAATGAGTAGCCCAGGCTGAGCGGCGTGCGCGCGAACCGGCGGATGAACAGGTACCCGATGCGCTTGCCCAGGCCGGTCTCGGTGAAAGAGCGCGAAAACAGGAAGGCCGTGAAGATCAGCCACACGGTGACGTTGGCGAAGCCGGAAAGCACTTCGGCCGGCGGCACCGTGCGGGTCAATGCCAGCACGGTCATGGCCACCACGCAACTGACGCCCATGGGAACGGGCTGCGCCACCAGCGCCACGATGGTGGCCACGAATACCGCCAACAGATGATCTTGCTTTGCGTTCAGTCCGGAGGGCGGGAAGGCCAGCAGCAACGCCGCCGGAATCAGCACCGCCGCCCAGCGCAGCCAGGGAACGCGCGGGATCGAAATGTTAGGGCCGGTCATCGGATCGCCAGTTCAGTTTGCAACAACCGCTCCCTGACGGTCGCGGCTCCGAAAGCAGCAGGCCACGCATGAACACGGATGCACACAGATCTAAAACAAAAATCTTATTTGTGTTCATCCGTGTTCATCCGTGGCCATCTGTGTCGTGTTCATCCGTGGCTCGAAGTTTTCTCAGAACCGTTTCTTGAAAAGAATGTCCATGCCGACCAGGCCGTTTTCGTCTCGCTGCGCCACCACGGACCATTGCTTGGCGAAGGCCCATTCCACGCTGACCACCTGCGGGTTGCTGGTGGTGACGTCGGTGATGTACGTGAACGTGATATCGGGTGTCACCTGCTGCTCCAGGGTGACGCGCGCCGTCCCGTTGAATTCGGTGCCGGGGAGAGTGGGATCGATGCGCAGGCGGCTGACGCCGAAAAAGCGCTGCAAGCGGCCGGTGACGGGGCTCGAAATGGCTTCGCCCAGCAGCGCCGATCCGGCGGATTGCTGCCAGGCGGGCGCGGCGGTGTTCTCGCCGGCGTAAAGCGACGATTCATCGGTGGGCGTGCGGCCGGTGGCGAGCAGCGCCACGATTTCGCTGAATTGCAGCGGCGGGTCCGAGCGCGGCGTCAGGTTCAGTTTGCTGAGCGGGCCGGAAACGTTGAGCGTCACCTGGATGCCCCGGGCCTTGGTCTCCAGATCGACATCCAGCACCGGGTCGATGTTGACGGGATTGAAAAACGAGACCGATCCCTGCGAGATGCTGTACCGCGTGCCGAAGAAGACCACCTGGCCATGCGTAATATTGACGCGCCCCAGCACGGCGGGACTGGTGTAGGTGCCGCGCAGGCGCAGGTTGGCTTCCACCTGGACGTCCTGGGCGAGCGCGCTCTGCACCTGAATATCCGGCGCGGTCGAGACCTGGATATCGTAAGTGAGGCCGCCGAGCAGGCCGGGACGCGCCGCCGGCGTGCGCGCCGGCTCGGAGGATTGCGCCAGCAACGAGCTGAAATCCGACTGCGGATTGAAGCCGGTGCGCAGCACGGTGATGGTGCCGGAGAGAATGCTGGCGGCGGTGGTTCCGGTGAAACGCAGGTCCGCGTTGGCCACCGTGCTGACGCCCTCGGGATAGCGCACGCGCACTTGTACGGCGCGGGCGTGCAGGCGAAACACGGTGAGCCCATCGCCGCCGTAAACGGCGAAGCCACTGAGCTCGATTTTGCCGCCGCCGGTTTCGCCGGTGAAGCACTGGATGGAGGCGCGGTCGCCGCTGAACAGCAGAACGCCGTTGGCGTTGGAGATGCCGTTGGAGACATCGCTGATGTTGAACGCCGCGCCCGAGAATTCCAGGCGTCCGGCGATTTGCGGCGCGGCCAGGGTCCCGCGCACGCTGGCGTCCGCTTTCAGCACGCCGGAGGCGGTCAGGCCGCGATCCAGGTCATGCACCAAACCGAGGTCGGCCTGGCCGTCCACGCGCAGATCGAGCGGGTTCTTCTGGCCCAGCAATACGCGGCCGGTAACGCTGAGATCCGTGTTGTGCCCGGTCAGCCGCGCCGACGCCACGGTGACCACCGAGCCGGCCATGGTGACAACGATATCGCCGGAGTTACGCAGCGCGAACGTGCCGGGTGCGAGACCGGTGGAAGGGGCGGGCGCGATTTCCAGGCGCGCGATCCTCAACTCCGCTTTGATCGTCCGCGGATTGAGCGCGGGGCCATCCAGGCGGAGCGAGGCTTCCGCCGCGCCGTTCAGACCGGCCAGCGATCCGGCGGGCGCCAGCCACGCGCGCAACTGGGCCAGATCCACCTTGGTGAAGCGGATGGTGGCGCTGCCGGGGTAATCGTCCGCCAGACGCCACTGGCCATCGCCGACGATCGCCGATTCGGCGAAATTCGACTCCAGGTGCGTCCGCAGCGCGCCGCCCCCGGTCTCCGCCGTGAGACGCACGTCGCCCAAATCGCCGCCCGCCAATTGCAGCTTTTGGCCGGTGATTTCGGCGTGCAAATCTCGAATGCGGAACCCGGGCCGTCCGTTTTCCGGAGGGACAATGTCGATGGCGCCGCGTGCAACAACCTGGGCTGTGCCCTTAGCGCCGGGCCGCGCGGCCTCGAGGAGGTGAACCTGCTCGATCGGCATGGCGTTGGTCGAGATCTGAAACCGCAGCGCGCCCGTATCGAAGCGGTCCGGCGAATGAGCGAAACTGGCGTCCACGTGGATCTGTTTGGCGCCGGCGGAAATCTCGCCCGCGGAAAGCTCGAGCGTGCCGGCGCGGTAGCGTGCATGGCCGGCGATGCGGTCGAAAGGCTCTCCTTCTATGTCGCCCTTGGCGGCATCGAGATCGGCCTCGACAATCGGATCGCCCGCGACGCCGGTGATCGCGACCGCGGCGTTCAGCGTGCCGGTGGCCGATACCGGAGCGCCGCCGGCCATCGCGATCAGCTCGGCGAGCGGCGCGCCGTGAATCGTGGCGTTGCCGAAGATATCGCTGCGGTCTCCCGCATCCCAATCGCGCAGCGCCACGGCAATGGAGAATTGCGCCCGCACGCCTCCGTGAGCGAGCGTAGCATGATCGAGCCGGACGTTATCCGGCGAGGCTGTGACCGTGGTATCGAACGAATCGAACGCGTGGTCCGCATAGGTGAAAGCGCCCGCACGCACACGGCCCTGGATCTGCGGACGATCCAGGCTGCCTATCGCTTTGCCATCGAACACTACCGTGCTGCCGTGGAGCCTCACCGGAAGCGCCGCCGCGCGCTCGCCCAGAGCCGGCAGCAACTCGTTCAGGTCGCGCGTCTCCAGGTGGACGCTCAGCTCGCGTCCGGCGGCGCCGGAGAATGCAACGCGCGAGTGCGGCAGGCCGAGCCGCGAATGCCCGAGATCGAGAATCTCGCTCGGCGAATCCCAATCCGCGGTAACTTCGCCTTCGACCGGCGCGCTCGCCGGCGCCGGCCCGATTTCGAGCGCGGTAATCAAATGCAGCGCCCGCGGGTTGTTGAACGAGCCTTCCATTTGCAACGAGCCGCCGCCCGTGCCGTTCCAGGGCAGCGGCGCGGAGATGGCGAGGCTCGCCACGCGCCGCACATCGAGACCGGCCACCGCGCCATTCACCGTGTAGCGATTGAAGGCGCGCAGCCCGATGGCGCCGGTGTAGTTGCCGCCCAGCGCGGCGATCAAGACCTCGCGCAGCTCCAGATCGACGCCGCGCAGCACGGCCGCCGCGATGTTCGCCTCGACGGGAAACGACTGCCCGCTGAGCACGGCCTCGCCGGACAGGTGTATTGGGCGCACGGTGACACTGCGCAAATCGGAAGTGAGAGGGCCGGAAGCCGTGAAATCGTGCAATCGAATGGTCGAATCGCGATATTCCAGGCCGGTCGCGACCAGGTGGCCGGCGATTGAAACGTCACTGCCGCCGCGCCAGATGCCGCTCGCGGCAACCTCCGCCGTGCCGCGAGCGAGAAGCTTGGTTTCGAAAATGCGTTCGGCATCGCCGTTATCCAGGCGCGCTTGAAAGTCGAACCGGCCGTGTGGGTTGGTCAGGTTCTCGATTTGCCCGGCCAGGCTCACCCGCGATTTGCCGGTGGCGAGGCTGGCTGTCGTGACGTCGATGCGGTTCACTTCCAGCGCGAACGACGCGTGGATGGCGACCGCCGTTCGGGCGACGCCGGGAGCGGCGAACTCCAGCGGCTCGATGGCGATATTGCCCCGGTAGCGCGGACCGGCGGCGTCATAAGTCAGCAGCGCCTCGAGGTTTCGACCCTGCGCCGCGAATGGCACGCTGGCGTGCGATTCTACTTGGAATTCGCCATGCTCGACGCGGAAACGGCCGATGGCGAGCTTGAGAATCGTAGCCAAGGTATCGCCGCGCCGGCCCCGGGTTTTTGGTTGCGGCAGGTTGGTGCGGCCGTTCGCATCGACGATGAGGGCGATGCGCGGCGCTTCCACGTCAAGCGAGCGTATGTCGATATCGCGCTTCACCAGTGAAATGATCTTCACCCCCGCCGCGATAGAGGCGGCGCGAAACAGCGGCGGCTTGCCGGCGGCCTCGGTGCCGTGCAGGACAAAGGAATCGGCCTCCACCCGCAAGGTCGCGAGGTCGAATCGAAGCGCGCCCATTTCGGCGCGCCCGCCGGTGGCGGTCTCGATCGAGCTCACCAGCCACCCGCGCGCCTTGCCGCGAAACCACCCGCTGCGCAGCACCAACATGCCGGCCAGCGCCGCAAGCAGCGCCGCCGCGGCCACCCAAGCGGCAATCCACAGCAGGCGGCGTTTCATTGGAGCGCCTCGTCGTGATAGAGGATCGGCGTTTGCCGCCGCGCCTCGCGCATCCAGTTGTCCATCTCGCGGTCTTCGCGCTGGCCCGCCAGAATGTCTTCGATCTGGTCGCGATAATCGTCGAGCGAAACCGTTTTCGCGGGCTCAGCCGCGCGCATCTTCGGCGCCAGAATGGTGTCGAAATAATTCCGGATCTCTTCGGAAGTGATTTGCACCGCGGGGCGGAAGCGCACATCGACAAACTGCAACAACGTGCGCTGCCACAGCAGCGCGTCTCTCACATCCTGGTCGCCAATGCGATAGTGAACCAGCGCGCGCCGGTAATCGGCTTCGGCCGGATAGTAGCGCTGCCGGAAGGCGGCCAGCGCGGGCTCGATCTCGGCGGGCTGCGGCACCGGGTAGCGGCTGGTTTCGAGCTCGTGGCGTACCAGCCGCTGCTCCACCATCCGCTCGGCCGCCGCGCGCTTGCTGGCCGGGCTCAGATCCGGCGGCTGCCCGTTCAGAAACGCGGTCACGCGAATCTCGCGCTCGATGTCGCTGATGGTGATCGCGCGATTGCCCACCGTAGCCGCGATGCGGTCGATGATGGCGCCCGAAGCAAGCGTGGCGGCTAGCGCCAACAACGCCAGGCGGATGGGCGCGGCGGATCGCAACTCGAGCTTCCTCCTCAAAACGTCTGTCCTATCGAAAAGAAAAACTGAAAATGGCTCACGCTCTGCTCGGTGCACTGGTTGACAACGGCCTGGCACGGGTGGACGCCGGCGTTCACCAGGTCCTGCTCGGTCCCCTTGAAGCCATAAAAGCGCGGCGGATTGAGGTCGTAGGCCAGGTCCACGCGGAACGGGCCGACGGGAGTGCGGTAGCGAATGCCGAAACCTACCGCGTGCACCATGTAATCGAAGTCCCCCAGGCCGTCCTGCTTCACGCGGAAGGTGAAATCGCTCGCGCCGGTGAAGGTGTTACCGAAGTCGTGAAACAGAATGCCGCCGACATTCTCTCCGATCAGCGGGAACCGCAACTCGGTCTGGTTGAAGAACAGGGCGTTGCCGCCGATGGGAAAACCGGTCTCCGGGTCGCGGGGTCCGGACTGGTCCTCGGGGAACGCGCGATCGGACGATCCGCCGCCGCCGAAGAAACGCTCCGGCAGCGGAACCGCGTCCTCCCCGGTGCCGCTGTAATGGAACGCGGCGATGTTGCCGATCTCGGTGCTGCGCGCCAGCACCAGCTTCCGGCCCAGCGGGTGGTAAGTGGAGTTGCGCGCCAGCACGCGCACGAAGTCGCGCTCGGAACCGAAAATGTGCTCGGCGAAATCCACGTTGAGCGTATTGTAGACGCCCTTGCGCGGGTCCAGGGGATCGTCGCGCCGGTCTTGAATGACGTTGAAAGAAAGGAGGCCCAGCCGGACCGGTTGCGAGAGGAGCGGGATCAGCTCGGGTGAAATCTTCAGCGTGGCCTGGTTCACGTTGACCGCGCGGTAAGCGTAGCGGTACAGCAGCGTGACCGACTTGTTAACACGCTGCTTCAACTGCGTGGAGACTTCCTCGCGCTTGAAAGAAAAGGTGCGGACGTCCTTGGAATCGTCATAGCGGGCGGTGAACGTGAGCAGCAGCTTGTCGTTGCCGCGGAAGCGGGCCCAATCGTAAGTGAGAATCGCTTGTTGTTCCAGGGTCGAGAACCGCGTGCGCAGGCTCAGGCTGTGCGCGATGCCCCACAAATTCGAACGCGTGACGCCGAGCGAAACGCGCGGCGCAAACCCCGTTTCGCCGGCCGGCGCATCCAGGCAATATTCGCAGCCGCCGATGCGCGCGAATTCAGCGCCCACGCCTACCGACAGGGAGTAGCGCCGCGCTTCTTCGAGATCGTAGACCACATATTTCTGATCCGTCTCTCCATCCGGATTCTGAATCGCCATGTCGACGCGCGAGAAGACGCCCAGGTCGTACAGGCGGCGCTGGGTCTCGCTCATGGCGGTCGGCGACAGCGGATCGCCGGGGTTGAGCTGGAGGTTCTTATAAACCAGGCTGGGCCGCGTGTGCGCCAGGCCGCCCGGATTGAACAGCACCTGCCGCACGAACTCGCGGCCGCCCTCGCGGATGGTGTAGCGCACATCCACGCGGTTCGGCGCGGCGGGCTTCGAGCTCCAGGCAAAGGTGGCGTTGGGAAAGCCGTCCTGGTAATACTGCGCCAGGATCGCGTCGCGATCCACCGCGATATTGAACTCGCTGAACGGCTGATTGGCGACCGAGCTGAGCAGGGAGAGAATCCTCGTCTTGTCGAACTGCTCGATCCCGTCCACGGCCAGGCTGTTGACGAACGTTTGCGCGCCTTCGTCGATCGAGATCCACACCGCCTGCTCGCCGCTGCGGCCCTGATAGCTGTCGTCCAGCCGGTGGGTCACCTTTACGTCGCGGAACCCGTTGGACTGGTACAGGCTGACAATCGAATCCTCGTCGCGCCGCAACAGGTCGGCGCTGAAGCGGCCGTGCGGAAACTGGAGCCAGGAGGCGGTGCGCAGGAACATGCGCTCCCGTATGTCCTCCGTGGGGAAATAGCGGTTGCCCTGGATGCCGATGAAAACCAGCTTGTGCCGCTCGCCGAGGTTGACCAGGTAGTCGATGGTGGCCTGGTCGTTGACCACGCGCTGCTGCTTGAATGCGACCTCGGCGTCGAAGTAGCCCTTGGATTGAAAGTAGTCTTGCAGGTTGTGGGACCCCTCGGTGAGCAGGTCGGCATCCACCGAGTGCTCCTCGAAAATCGGCACGAATCGTTCCAGGCTGTGCTCGGACATCTTGGCGCCAATGGCGCGCAGGCGGATGCGCGGGCCCGCGTCGATCTCGATCACCGGGGCGGCGCGCTTGGTCTCGGCATCGTACTTCACGTCTTCCAGCGTCACCTTGGCTTCCAGGCGATGGTCCTTGGCGTAGAGCGCGCGCACGCCCTCGACGCCCTCGCGCAGCCGCGTCTGCGTCATCGGTTTCCAGGTGTGGACGATCCAGCGCTGAAACCCGGTGGCGCGCGCGACGCTGGCGCGGTCGAGCTGAACGTTGCCCACGATCGTGGGCGCGGCGAATCGGGCACGAACGCCGCTATCGATGTCGAAGCGGGTGTGCACCTGCTGGTAGTCGTTGTCCCAATCGAGCACCGGCGTCACGTTGCCGGCAAACAGGCCGTTCGATTCCAGCAGCTTCTTCTGGCCGGCTTCGGCCGCGGTCAGGCTGGCCTCCGTATAAGGCGCCCCGAGATCGAGCTGCGCCGCGTTTTCGAGCTGCGCCGCGCTGGGCGGGTTGGAAACCTTGCCCGTTACCACCACGTGACCGATGAACCAACTATTCTTGGTCAGGAAGCGCACCACCACGCCATCCTGGTATGGCTCGGCATCCACTTGAATATCCGCATATCGCCCCGTGGCAAAGAGCCGCTCGATACTGGAGCGCACGTCGGCCAGCCGCAACGGCTGGTTCCGCTTCAGCGGGAGGATCTGGTTGATTTCAGCCGGGTCGAGTGGTTGTTGGGCCGGCTCGAACTGGATCGCCGCGATCCGCTTCCCCTCCCAGGAAGCGTCCTGCCCCAGCAGCAAAATCATTGGCGCGGCAAGGGATAGCACGACGATGCGAGAGACGCTGGCGAACGGGCGGCGCACCAGAAACATAATAGCGTAAGCAATTCAAAGCAAGTTTGTTACCATGGGTGGGGCATGCTTCAGCTTGCCAACGCCCGCTTGCGGGCGCATGTGTTCTTAGCCTGTTCGGAACCAAGATGAATGCGGCCGAGCGCCAGCGTTATTCGCGGCAGATTCTCTTCGCTGGGCTAGGCGAGGCCGGCCAGGAATCGTTGCTGCGCTCCCACGCGGTGGTGGCCGGCTGCGGCGCGCTGGGCAGCTTTCACGCGGCGGCCCTGGCGCGCGCTGGCGTCGGCCGGCTCACCATTATCGACCGCGATTACGTCGAGCCCGCTAATCTCCATCGCCAGTGGCTGTTCGAGGAATCCGACGCCGCCGAAGCGTTGCCCAAGGCCGTCGCCGCGGCGCGCCGCCTGGAGCGCATCAATTCCTCGGTTGCCGTGCGTGGCGTGGTGGCCGATCTGACGGCTGAGAATGCCGCGGACCTGTTGGGCGGCGCCGGAGTGATTCTCGACGGCACCGACAACTTCGAAACGCGTTACCTGATCAACGATTTTGCGGTGAGCCGCGGCGTTCCGTGGATCTACGGCGCCGCAGTGGGCAGTTACGGCCTTACCATGCCCGTGATCCCAGGCCACACCGCGTGCCTGCGCTGCGTCTATCCCGACCCTCCCGCCGGCCCGCAGCCGACCTGCGAAACCGCCGGCGTGTTGAACGCGATCGTTTCCGCCGTGGCCTCGCTGCAAGTCGCCGATGCGCTGAAGATCCTTAGCGGCCACGCCGATCTGGTCCGAGCCCGCATCACCACCATCGATATCTGGGAAGGCGGTATCCGCCAGATCGATGGTCCGTCACGAGACCCCGATTGCCCCACCTGCGCCCGCCGCGAGTTTCCATACCTCGAAGAATCGGCGCGCCCTCCGGTTCGTATGTGCGGCCGCAACGCCGTGCAGGTCCGCGAGCGGGAAGGCCCCATCGATTTGGAAGAACTGCGCGCCCGCCTGGAGCCGTTAGGCGAAGTGCGCTCGAGCGAGTTCGCTCTGCGATTCCTCGTCCCGCCCTACGAACTAACAGTTTTCCCCGACGGCCGCGCCATCATTAAGGGCACCAGCGACCCCGGCGTGGCCCGCAGTTTGTATTCGCGGTATGTGGGGTAAGCGTGGGGCTTCGCGAGCCAGTTGATTCTTACTTCTTTGGCGGGCCCTCCGGCGGGTGGCTCTTGTCGGTACAACCCGGCACAGCTTCCACCTCATCTTCGGACTTGAGCAAGAGTTGCCCAGGCGAGCCGCCGAGATGCCCGAAGACGGCGTATTTCCAGCTGCCGTCCCGGTAAACCAGCTTGGCGGCGGACCAATCCACCCGTGTTTCGAACATGCCAGTGTAGATAACCATCAGGCAGCGGTCAGGCACGGATTTTCGGAGGGCAGCGGCCTTCGCATTTGTCCTGCTTCCCGAATCCCAATGGCTCCGTTCAGAGCACTCGCCGAAAACCGCTATACTCCAGTATGCGCTCCCTTGCTTTCTCGCTCCCCCTGTTGGCTGCTAGCCTGGTGTGGGCCGCCAATTCCTCCGCTCAGACGATCTCAGTGACCCTTCCCGCTGCGCGCTCGGAGAAGCCACTCGACGGCCGGCTGCTGCTTCTGCTCTCGAACGATCCAAGCGACGAGCCTCGCATGCAGATCGACGATTCGCCGAAGTCGCAGATGGTTTTCGGTGTCACGGTCGACGGCTGGAAGCCCGATGAGCCGATCACAATCGGCGACGACGCGCAGGGTTATCCGCGGGCGAGCCTGAAGGACGTGCCGGCCGGAGAGTATACGATTCAGGCCGTGCTGAACGTTTACGAGACCTTTCACCGCTCGGATGGCAAGACGGTGAAGCTGGCGCCGGATCGCGGCGAGGGCAAGCAGTGGAACCTGGCACCCGGTAATCTGCTGTCGAAGCCGCGGCTGGTTCACATAGGTCCCAGTGCGCCGCCGATCGCCATCTCGCTCGATGAGGTGATCCCGCCGATCAAGCCCGAGCCGGATACCAAGTACATTCGCCACATCCGCATCCAGTCGAAACTGCTGACCGATTTCTGGGGCACGCCGATGTATCTCTCGGCGGTCGTCCTGGTCCCGGAGGGTTACGACACGCATACGGAAGCGCACTATCCGCTGATCGTTTTCCACGATCACTTCGTAACCGGCTTCAGCGACTTCCGTGAGACTCCGCCCGATCCTAACCTGAAGCCTAACTACTCCGACCGCTTTCACCTGGCGAGTTACAACCGGATCATGCAGGAGGAAGCGTATAAGAACTACCAGTCATGGATTGCGCCAGGCACTCCGCGCATGTTGATCGCGAAGTTACAGCATGCCAATCCTTATTACGACGACTCCTATGCGGTGAACTCGGCCAATGTGGGACCCTACGGCGACGCCATCGAAACCGAGCTCATCCCGGCTATCGAGCGCCAGTTTCGCGGCATTGGCCAGGGCTGGGCCCGATTCGTCTACGGAGGCTCGACCGGCGGCTGGGAATCTCTCGCGGTGCAGGTTTTCTATCCGGAGCACTATAACGGTGCGTTCGTCGCCTGCCCGGACCCGGTCGACTTCCACGCTTACATGACGGTTGACCTGTATAAAGACGACAATATGTTCTATATTCAGGGCGCGAACAAGCGGGTGGAGCAGCCGGCCATGCGCGACTATCTGGGTCACACCTTGCTCTCGATGCGCGATAATGTCGCCTATGAAGCCGCGCTGGGCGACCGCGGCCGGTCCGGCGAGCAGTTCGACATCTGGCAGGCGGTCTACTCTCCGGCCGCGGAGGACGGCTATCCGCAGCCGATCTTCGATAAGCGGACCGGCGCGATCGACCATCATACAGCCGATTACTGGCGCGAGCACTACGACTTAGATGCCATCCTGCAACGCGACTGGTCGACGCTGGGGCCGAAGTTACAAGGCAAGATACACCTCTATGTCGGCTCGGACGACACTTACTTCCTGAACGATGCGGTGTACCTGATGGAAGACTTTTTGAAGCAGACCGGCACGGCCGGACACGGCGTTCCCTACAACGGCGAGGTTCGCTACGGACCACGCGCGGAGCATTGTTGGAATGGCGATCCCACGAAGCCGAATTGGTACTCGCGGCTGCATTACAACCAGATGTACGTGCCGCAGATCATGGAGCGCATCCAGAAGACGGCGCCGCCCGGCGCGGACTTGACAAGCTGGAGATACTGACCGGACGATCCTTGTCCGGAGGCATGGGGCCACTTAAGGTAACTCGCCTAACATGCGATCGATATCGGCTGGGCTGATGTAGAAATGAGGGGAAGTGCGCACCCAGCCGGCGCGCGGAGCACAGGAGATTCCGGCCTCGCGCAGGCGCCGCACGATGCTCCCAGCTTCCAGGCCGGGCTTGCGGAAACTGACAATTCCGGAGCCGCTGGCGGGCGTTCGTTCGCCAAGAACCTCATACCCTAAAGCCGTTACGCCGGCCGCGATGCGGTCGCCAAGATTCTGGACGGCGGGAGCGATGTCCGCAATGCCCACTTCCAGCAAGAACTCAATTGACGCTCGGAGGCCGAAGCACCCGATCGTATTCAAAGTTCCGCACTCATAACGGCCCGCGTCCTTGCGCAAAGTCATGTCGCGCGATGCGTAATCGGCGTAGCCGGCCACGTTGGTCCAGCCGAATTCCACCGGCTCAATCCGGTCTTGCAGTGCTTGGCGAATGTAGAGGACGCCGCAACCCTCCGGTCCCAGCAGCCACTTGTGCCCATCCGCTGCCAGCGCATCGATATGGCAGGCCTGGACGTCGATCGGAAACGCACCCAGGCCCTGAATCGCATCCACCAAAAAGATGCAGTGGTCGTGCCGGCAAATCTCACCGATGGTTTCGAGCGGAGCCCGATACCCTGTGAGAAACTGCACGAAGCTGATGGCCAGCAGGCGCGCGCCGTGGCAGGCCGCTTCAATCTGCTCCAGCGGGTCGGTGACGCTGAGCCAGGTGACGGTCACGCCTTTCGATTCCAATCGCTTCCATGGGTAGAAGTTGGCGGGGAACTCCTCGCGGAAGCCGACCACGCGGTCGCCGGGCTTCCAATCGAGGCCCAGCGCCACGGTCGCGATTCCCTCCGACGTGTTCTTCACCAGCGCGATTTCGGAACGTTCGGCGTTGATCAGCCGCGCAGCCGCAACGCGCAGGCCTTCGTAGGCGCTCATCCATTGGTCGTAATGCAAGCTGCCGAAGCTGGTGCAGTCGCCAGCCAGGTTTTGCATGGCCTCGGCGGCCGGCTTGGCCAGCGGCGCAACAGCGGCATGATTCAGATAGATGAGATTCCGGCGAATAGGGAACTGGTCCGCATAGCGTTCCCAGATCGGGAGCCGCTGTTCGTCCACAGGCGCGTTGGTCATTGGTTTGAAGAATCGAGTCCTTTCATGAAATCGGTGCGGCTATTGCAGCTCCTCAATCGCGCTCGCTACCTGCCGGCGAAACGCCGCCCAATCGTCCACGCCGAACAGGCGGTCATGATCGCGATCGTCCAAATGAAACGCCGCCATCCGCGTGGCGATCAGGTGCTGCGCCGACTTCGCGGCCGGCGTGCCGGATTTGGCCTGGGCCAGCCGCGCCAGGGTAACCAGCGACCGGTAATCGTCGAGACCGGCGCCGATGCGGGCGAATTCCACCGATGGCACGAGCTGGCCGTCCGGCGTAGCGTTCGCCCAGGCATAATCGTCCTCGCGGCAATCCAGCGCGTAGTAGGGATCGCCCGCCGCCGCGTTCCAGTGCCAAGCCAGGCGGAACTGCAAGCCGAACTCCTTGGCGGCTTTGTAGAGGTGCACGCCGTAGGTCCAGCGATTGCCGGCGTTGTAAGCGGCCCACCCGCCGCCGCGCTGCCGCAGCAGCCTGAGTTCCCGCTCGCCGTACAAAGCCAGGGCGGGAGCGTCGAGCGCCCGCGCGAGAATGAAATCTGGATCGCTTTCACCGCGCCCCTGCAAGCTCAATGCCGCGGTGAAAAAAGGAGGCCCCTTCGGAAATGCGCGGCGGTAGGCCTTGGCATTGTCGATGGATTGCCGGAGCGCATCGCCGGCCGGCTCGTCGCCCAGGTTCCAGTACACGGGTAGCCAGCCATTCTGCCGCGCGTGCCGCTCGATGGCGGTGTAAATCGCCTTGATAAAGTCGCTGTAATCGGTGAAGCCCGCTTCGGCCATCTTCGCCCTGTCCTGACGGTAGGAGTCCAAACCCATCACGCCGGCGCCATAGGAATTCACGGCCAGGAACCCATAGCCCTTGGCGTCCCGCATCTCGCGGTCCGCGGCATCGAAATCGAGCACTGGTTCGCCATTCGCGAAACCGCGGTACCCAACATGCGGAATACCGGAGAACATCGTGAAACCGTGGGCGCGCAGCGAACGCAGGCTCTTGGCAGTCATTTCGGAGCCGAACGCGATGGTGTCCTTATCGTCGGCGAACCAGGGTATGCCGATGCCGCCGCCCCAGGGACCCGCCGGTATGTCCGCTGCGTCCAGCGTACCTTTGCGGACGGTGAAGCGCAGCGGAATCCGCAGCGGCGCGCCCTTTTGCGGCGTGAAAATCACCTGGCCGGTGTAAACGCCGGGGCCGGCGGTAGATGGCGTGCGGACGGTCAGCCAGAATGTCCGCGCCAGCGCTTGCGGCATATTGACGGTGTTTCGCGGGACGATGAGGCGCGGCGTAATGGTGCACACCGCGCCATCCGCCGTCACGCGGCTGAGACGGTAAGAGACGTACCCGGCGTCGATCGCATCGGCTGGAATGGTGGCGCGTGGCCCGCTCAATGCGCTCACCGTGACGGCGCCGCGGCCCAGGTCCCGAAGCGGCAGAATCGACACCGTCACCGGCGCATCCTGGCCGGCGAAAGCTTCCACGGTGAGCGCGTTCGCCAATTCGCCGCGGAAGGGCGTGTCGTCATAGTACACGTCCTTCATGAAATCGCGATGGAACACCAGATACCCGCGCGCGGTGTCTTCCGCTGTAGGCTGGAGCGCATCGCCGGCCGGCCGGTGCAGCGCGCGTTTGTAGGCGTTCTCGAAATAGAAGCGCCGCTTTTCTCGCACAAGATCGAGGAAACGCGCGCCCTGGGCGGCCTGGGCCACTGGAAAGACGACTACAGCGGAAACGCTGCACGCCCAGTTCTCGCCGGTGAATTCGAGGTAAAGCTGACCGTTGCTCACGGTCACGTCGAACACTTTCTCGTGGAAGTGCGCGCGGTCGTACTTGTCGAATGTGTCGCCGGCCGGCAAGTCGTCCTGGTCCCAAAACTGAAAATACTTTTTTCGGAACGACGCGAAATCCTGGTGTTCGGAAACCACCACTTTCCCCTGCGCGCGGATCGCCCGGTCGCGATAGATCTGGTATTCGCCCCAGTATCCGGCCGGGCTGTCGATGTTGACGAAGACGCGGTATTTTCCATTCGGCAGATCCACCGCCAGGCCGCCCGATTCGATGGCGAGAGAACGGCGGTACAGCGGATCCTGATCGAACGAGTCCACCGCATGCCAGACGCGCGCATCCTTCAGCCCGTATCCGCGGCCCGGATTGTACAGCGTGTCGGGCGTGATGCCGGTGAAGCCATCCATCGCCGGTCCGGCGCCGAGAGCAAACGCGAGCAGCCCGTCGAACTGGGCCTGCCGGATGGCCGCGTCGCGCTCCAGGCGCAGCCTGGAGAGGAAGAGCGGCGCGGCGGGCGTGTCGCCGAGAGCCACCACCACACGCGTGATGGCGTCGAGCATCAGGTTGCGGCCGGGCCGGTTCCTCTCGCCGACGGCTAACCCGCGCAGGGGAACGATGAGCGTGCTCCGCCCCGGCGGCGCCACCGCGTTGTAATTCACTCTGCTCCAGTAGCCCGTCGTGTCGCGGTCCCAGAATTCGAGCGTCAGCGGCAGGGGCTCGGGCGCATTCGTGTACAGGTCCATCTCGAACAGGTCGTAGCCGGACCAGTCTTGCGGTTGGCGCATCGCGACGTAGTGTTTGTCGATGCGCAGCGCCTTTCGGCCGCCGGTAGAGTGTTCCTCGACCACCACGCCGCCGGTGAAGGGATTGCTTTCTTCGAAGGAAGTGATGAGCCTCTCCAGCGGCCCGGTGGTTTCCACCGGCTTGTCCGCGAGAGCGGCGCCGCAGGCGTAGCATCTCTTCCAGGCAGGCATGTTCCGGTAGCGGCATTTCGGGCACCGGACTTCGCCAAGACCCAGTGGGCCCGGCGGCGCAATGGGCGCTTCCTGGCTGCCCCATTCCGCTGAGTCGGTCGGTTGGACGTTGCTGCCGACGCGCTCGATGGACACGTCGTCAATCCACAGCAAACCCGGCGCACACAACTTGAATGACGGCCCGGTAAGGGTTCGTTGCGTCAGCTCGGCGACGTAAGTAAACCGCGTCCAGCCGAACGTGCCGGTCTTCTCGAGGTCGATGGGCCGGTCGTCGAACGCGAACTCAGTGGCGCAACCGCCGCCAGAGCCAATGTCGAGCCCGCGCAGGTAAGCGCCGATCGAATAACGGCCGGGCGCAAGCTCGCGTTGCTGGCCGAGGCGGATTTCGCCGGCCGCTGCGCAATCGAGCAGCGCCGAGGTGCGGCCGGTGTGCGCCACCAGTCCAACCGCGAACGAACAGCCGCCCTCGGGTTTCGAAACGTCCCAGTCCGCGAACACCTGGCCGGCGGCGTCCCGCTCCTGGAGGATTTCAAACGAAGGATTAACGGCCAGGTTGCCCGTGTTATTCGGGGCGGTGTTCTCGGTGGCTAGCGGCGCCCAGAGGATGACGATCCAGGCCAGCAGCAGAATGCGCAGGGCGGCCAGCGCCCCGCGGGCGAGAGACATGTTCCGATTATACGGTGGGGCATGCTTGAGCTTGCCCATTTTTCCTCTTGACCAACGAATACTTTCGTAGTAAGGTCTTCGTAGATGGCAAAATCAAACGAACTGCCGCGGCCCACCGATGCCGAACTGGAGATTCTGACCGTGCTATGGAGCCGCGGACCGGCCACCGTCCGCGACGTGCATTCCATCATTTCCCGCCGCCGTCCGGCGCACTACACCACCGTCTTGAAGCTGATGCAAATCATGACCGACAAGGGCCTGGTGAAGCGCGACGAAAAGCAGCGGGCGCACATTTATTCCGCCAGCCGTCCGCGCGAATGGACGCAGCGGCAACTCGCCGGCGACTTGCTTGAACGGGCCTTCGCCGGCTCGGCCAGCAGCCTGCTGGTGGGCGCGCTGGCGGCGCGGAAGGCATCGGCGGCCGAGCTGGCTGAGCTGCGCAAGCTGGTCGGAGAATATGAGGAGGACAAGCGATGACACTCGATCACTGGCTGGCCGCGCCATTGGCGCACGCGCTGGGACGGGCACTGGCGCATTTCCTGTGGCAAGGCGCGTTGCTGGCCGTGGCGCTCCGGGCCGCGTTGTTCCTGGGCACGGAGCGAAGCTCGCGCTGGCGCCACCAGGCGGCCGCGGCCTGTTTGCTGGCTCTGCCGCTGGCATTCGGCATCACACTGGCGTTGCTGCTCAGCGGCGGTCACCCGATCATGGCGCCACCACAGGCAGCGCCGCGGATGGTCTTCGGCCCGGTGATCGCCCAGGGCGCGCCAGCCGCTCCTGTCGACTGGCTGGCGTGGCTGGCGCCGCTATGGATGGGCGGCGTGATTTTGTTTTATGCCTTCCGCCTGGCGGGATGGGTGCGCATCGACCGCATGCGCCGGCGCGGCGTGTGCGCGGCGCCCGCAGAGTGGCAACAACGGCTCCGCGCGCTTGCCGCGGCCGTGCGCGTTTCGCAGCCGGTCGAGCTGCTCGAATCCTGCCTGGCCGGCGTGCCGCAAGTGATTGGCTACTGGCGGCCGGTGATCCTGGTACCACTGGGAGCGCTCGCAGGTCTGAGCGCGGAACAGGTGGAGGCCATCCTGATCCACGAATTGGCTCACATCCGCCGCGCGGATTATCTGGTTGGCCTGGCGCAGAGTTTGATCGAAGGCCTGTTCTTCTTCCACCCGGCGGTGTGGTGGATTAGCGCGGTGGTGCGCGCCGAGCGCGAGTACGCTTGTGACGATGTGGTGGTGGCGCTGCGGTGCGACGCGCGCGCCTACGCCGCGGCGCTGACCAAGCTGGAGCAAAGCCGGTGGCCGGCAGCCTATGCCGCGGCCGCCGCCAATGGAGGAAACCTGGTGAGACGCATAAGCAGACTTTTGGGTGAGCCCGCGCCCGCGCGGGTTCCGAGCGCCCGAGCCTCAGCTCTGGCGGGCGCTCTTGTGCTGGTGGTTGCCGTTGCCACCGCGCTGGTGGTGTGGCCGCCGGCCAGGAGTTTCGCGCAGGCAGCTCCGCCGGCCGAATCGACCGTGGATAAGCAGGACCAAGCTAAAGGCTCTGATCCGGCGCGACGGAGTCTCGAACAGTTGGAAGAGTTGCTAGCGGCGAAGCAAGAGGAGATCCAGGAAGCGGAACAAGCCGCCGGCAAAGCGCAGGAACTGCTCCGGCGCAATGCCGCGGAGCTCGAGCCCGCACTCCAGAATGCCGGCGGGCATCCGGATGAGTTCGCGAAAGCAGAGGAGCAAGTGCGAAAGGCAGAGGCGGCGCTCAAGGAACTGGAGTCTCAGGCGGACGAATCGCAAAAGCTCCTCGACGAGCAGCGGATGGCAACGCTCCTCAGGCAACTGGCGGCGGGGCAGGCCGGAAAATCGCAGCAACTTCAGGAACTCGAGAAGCAATTGCAGGAGCTCAGCAACGGCAAGTTCCATGAAGCGCTGCGGAAGCAGCGGCAGCAGATCGCACAGGCAGAGCTGGCTCTAAAGCAGGCCGGGGCGGCGTACGGCGATCAGTCGCTTGAGCAAATCCAAAAGCAATTGCAGCAGGCAGAGAAAGAACTCGACCAATTCAACCAGGGAGTGATGATCGGCGTGGCGCGCGCATCGAAGTACTGGGGCCAGGGGAGCAATAGCCCGCTCGCGCAGGCGCAGCCCGAATCGCCGCGGCCACAGGCCATGACTGAACTCGGGGCGGCCTATCAAAAGTGGCTGAACGAAGATGTGGCGTACATTATCACCGATCCGGAGCGGCGCGACTTCCTCGCCCTGAAAACCGACGCCGACCGCGACCAGTTCATCGAGAAGTTCTGGCAACGGCGCGACCCGACGCCGGGCACGCCCGAGAACCAATTCAAGGAAGAGCACTACCGGCGCATCGCATACGCGAACGAGCATTTCGCGTCGAGCATCCCTGGATGGCAGACCGACCGCGGCCGCATTTATATTACGTACGGCCCGCCGGATCAGCTTTCGGTTAGCAAGATGGAGAATGTGTTGCGACAGGTGTGGCGCTATACATACATCGACGGGCTGGGATACGACATCGAGGTTGAGTTCACTGACACCGGTAAGACGGACGACTTCCATATGACTGCGGCGCCGGCGTCGCGCGGGTCCTACTGGCAGGTGACGGCGAAATCCCCCGGGGAAACGCAGGCGATTGTGCAATCGCTCCGGGCCAAGGGTTTCCAGGCACTCGCGGGGCGATCTGGCTTCGGAGGTGGGGCTTTTCGCGTCGGTGCGGAGGCAGCCTCCACGTCGAAGTCCGTGATGCTGGAAACCGGGAGCGTGTTGGTGGGACCGTATCCGGATGAGGCTTCGCTCGCCAAGGCGAAAGCGGCGCTCGAAGCTGAGGGATTCCAGCCGATGCGAGCGCAGTGACCGTTCTCCATGTAGGGCGCGTGTTCTTGCGACAAGGCTGTAAAGATCGGCGGTGCAGCGAGCGCATGGAGAATCAGAGCGGTCTCAGGTGTGGTCGCCTTCACTCCAACGCCGTTGTCGCCCCGCATCGCGGCCAAAGGGCATGTCGCGAGCGCGAGGCGCTTACCAGCGCCAACTGGGTGCGAAGCGTTGTTTGAGCTCGCGTCTTTTGGCCCGATCGCAAGGTCAATGGAAGATCTCGAACCGATGCGGCGGATCATCAGCGAGCCAGGCACGCCGCCCCTCACCCCGCCCGCACCAAGGACGGTGTCAGAGTTGCGCGTTGCCTGGACCAATGACTTTGGCGGGGCACCTCCTGATGAGCATCCAGACAATTCACCAACAACTCATCTGCCAGGGGCGACTCATGAATTCCGAGCCTGATACTGTCCGCTTACGGACACTCGGACGCCAGAATCGCGACGGCAGACACCGGGTATTATTGCAAACTAATTACAAATCAGATGTTCGGCCCTGAAACTCAGGTGGCCGTGATACTCGGCAGATGTGGCAGAGGAATTGCTAGCTTCTTTCGCCAGGAGCGGCCCGTTATGTTGACATCCGTCAGGCATGCCTTCCGGGTACTGCGCAAGGACCCTGGGTTCACGGCCGTGGCCATCTGTTCGATGGCCATCGGCATTGGCGCGACCTCGGCCATGTTCAACATGGCCGATTTCATGCTGCTGAGGCCGCTGCCGGTCGCCGACCCCGACCGCGTGGTCGCGATTAACACCGCAAAGTCGGCGCCGTTCGGCAGCAACACGGCGATTTCCTATCTGGATTACGTCGACCTGCGGGACCACAACCGCAGCTTCGACGGCCTGGTAGCAGCTTCTTACGCGAAGTTCGGTTTCAGTCCCGACGCCCGCGCGTTGGCTCACTTGAAATTCGGCTACTTCGTTTCGGGGAACTTCTTCGGCGTGCTGGGCGTGCGGCCGGCGCTGGGCCGCGACTTCCGTCCCGATGAGGATCAAGTCCAGGGACGCGATGCCGTGGTAATGCTCGGTCACGATTTCTGGGTAAGCCAGTTCGGCGCCAGCCCCTCGGTTCTCGGCTCGCGAATCCGGTTAAACGGGATCGAATTGACGGTGATCGGCGTGGCGCCCGAGAGGTTCACGGGTCTCGACGTCGTGTTGCGGCCCACGGTGTTCGTCCCGCTCGCTATGTCGCCGCGGATGGCGCCGAAAAATGAGCTCGACGACCGCGATGCCGGCTGGCTCCTGGTCAAAGGCCGGCTGAAGCCGGGCGTCAACGTCGAACAGGCGCGTGCGGACGTCCAGGCGATTTCGGATGGGTTACAAAAGCTGCATGCGCAAGCGAACAAGGACCGGCGGCTCACGGCGGAGACCGAACTGCAACTTCGTGTGGATCAGGGTACCCCATTTGAGCTGCTGATCATGCTGGGCATGCTGGGGCTGGCGGTTCTGGTGGTGGCCTGCGCCAACGTGGCGGGTCTGCTGCTGAGCCGCGCGCGCGCCCGGTCGCGCGAGATTGCGGTGCGTCTGGCCATCGGCGCCGGCCGCGGCGCGCTCATCCGCCAGCTCCTGCTGGAGAATCTCTTCGTGGCGTTAGCCGGCGGAGTGGGCGGCCTGGCGGTGACGGACGCTTTCGCCCAATTCTGGCGCAGCTACCGGATACCCTCCGACGTGCCGATCGTTCTTAACATTGGCACGGATCACCGGGTGCTGTTGTTCGCGCTGGTGGTCTCGGTCCTGAGCACACTGCTGTTCGGTCTGGCGCCCGCCTTTGGCGTAACGCGTCCGGACTTGGTGCGGACCCTGAAAGCAGCCGATGCCGATAGCTGCGGCAAGCGCCGGCTCTGGGGCCGCAATCTGATCGTCGCCGGACAGGTGGCTCTCTCGCTGGTGCTGCTGTCGGTTTCGGCCGCCCTGGTGCAAGGTTTCCGCGGTGAAATGATGCAGGGAGCCGGCTTCCGCACCGATGGCCTTTTCCTCACCAGCTTCGACACGCAACTGGCCCGCTACTCCGAAGACCGGACCCAGCGGTTCTACGACGATCTGCTGCGGAGAACGCGCTCCGCGCCGGGCGTGCGATCGGCAGCCCTGGTCTCCGACGTGCCGATGGGCGGATGGGAACCCATGGACGTTTTCGTGGACGGCTTCGAGTTGCCCCCCGACAACAATCCGCTGCCACGGCTTGGCGCTTATGTCAGCGACGGCTACTTCGGCACCATGGGCATCCCCATCCTGGCTGGTCGCGGCTTCCTCGAGTCGGATCGGAAGGACACGCCGCCGGTGGCCGTGGTCAACCAGCACGTGGCGAATCATTACTGGCCCAAAGGAGACGCCGTGGGCAAGCGCTTCCACCTGGGCTCCGCCACCGGCCCACTGATAGAGATCGTGGGCGTCGCCAAGAACTCGAAGTACACCTTCGTTTCCGAGCCTCCCAAGGACTTCGTCTACTTGCCCTTCCGGCAATACCCGCGCACGACGCTGACTCTGGTTGCCGAGTCGAATGCGCGGGACTCCGGGACGCTGGCGCCGGTGCTCCGCAACGTAGTGCGCGGCATCGATCCGGATATGCCCGTGTTCGACATTCGAACCATGGAGGATTTCTTTGCGCAAATCGTGGAGAAGACCTCCTTCCTCACCAGGGTGGTAGGGAGCATGGGCCTGATGGGGCTGCTTCTGGCGGTGGTGGGTCTCTACGGCCTGGTGGCTTATTCGGTGAGCCGGCGCACACGTGAGATCGGCATCCGCATGGCCGTCGGCGCCGATCAGCGGAAGGTAGTGTGGATGGTGCTCCGGCAAGGGCTGCACCTCGGCGCGGCCGGGGTCGCCGTGGGTGTAGTGCTGAGCTTCTTCGCCTGCGGTATGGCTGTTTCGATCTTTTCAATCGTCACGTTTAACCGGTTCGATCCCTTGATCTTTGTTGCTCTTCCGCTGTTGCTTCTGATGGTCATGCTGCTGGCAGCGTGGGCGCCGGCGCGCCGGGCATCGCTGATCGATCCGATGCGGGCGCTGCGCGACGAGTGAGCGGATTACGGCCTCGCAGGGCTTCGATCGGTTTGAACGAGGTGTGACGAGGCGGCAGCGCTGAGGACAGATACGGATTACAGGCGTGATGGTCGAGGACGCCGGTGCGAGGCCCGATCTGGTCCAAGTTCGTGCCTTGTTACAATGGGTTCTCCGATGGTTGCGCACTTTCGCCCAATCCGCAAAGAAACCGTCATGTGCTCAGTCGCGGGTTGCCTGCGCGTTGCCGCGTTCGTGTTCACCGGCGACAGTGAATGCGCCGCCGGCGAGCGCTCCGTTGTCGCTGCGTACTGCGATCATCACGCACAGGAAGCTGCCAAAGGACTGGGGCATCAATGGCCGAGTTCGGAGCGTCAGCCGTAAGATCGGGCGACGTGATGGGTACCTGCGCTCCAGGCGCTCGCATGCGGAGCCGAGGCCGGCACCAATCTTCCCCCCAGTAAGATCTTCCGACGGCGGTCCAGCGCCGTCGTCCGTGATTGTCAGGATCGGATTGTCGCCCTCGCTGACGGCCTTGACGGCGATCGCGCCCGCGCGCGGCGCCCCCCCAGTCCGTGAACGATCGCGTTCTCAAGGGCGGCGATCGTCCCGAATCGATGACGAGGCTAAAACATAGCGTCATGAACAACCGCGCACACTATTCGTCGGTTGCCGCCGGCAGGAACCAGCGCGCACCGGATCATAGGCAGCTTGCGGGTAGCGGGGTTGTTCTGGCAACATCCATCTGAATGACCTTCGAGCGCCCGGTTCTGTTTTGTCTGTTGTTGCTGTGCACCCTGAGAGGCGCGGCCGCACAGACTGGCCGAGACGCGGCGCCCCCGAAACCCCCGCTCGGCCTGCCCTCGGTGATCTGGCCCGCCGGCAATCCGTACTCCGCGGCCCGCGTCGAACTCGGGCGCAATTTGTTCTTCGATCCCCGCCTGTCATCGAACGGAAAGGTCTCCTGCGCGACGTGCCATCCGCCCGAGCACGCTTTTGCCGGCGGTGAGCCACCTCCGCTCGGCGTCACCGGCACGCCGCTGCGCAGGCGCGCGCCCACCCTGATCAACCGGGCTTACGGGCGAAGCCAGTTCGTGGACGGGCGCGCGCTCACGCTCGAAGCGCAGATAGTGGGCCCGATTACAGCCGTGGACGAGATGGGAACCACACCACAGGCCGCGGCCGGCGCCATATCGGGTATCGCGGGCTATGCGCGGCTGTTCGAGGACGCATTCGGAGACCCCCAGGTCACCTTCGATCGGATCGTGAAGGCGGTCGCGTCCTTTGAACGGACGATTGTCTCAGGCAACTCTCCTTATGACCGCTTCTTGAATGGGGACAAACACGCACTGAGTCCCAGTGCGAGACGCGGCCTGGAGATCTTTGAGCGCTCCGGAGAATGCTCGGAGTGCCACAGCGGCTACAACTTCACCGATGAGAAGTTCGCGAGCCTGGGCATCGGCCCGGATGGCCACCCACCCGATCTTGGCCTAGCGGGGATCACTGGGAAACGGCGCGACGAAGGCAAGTTCAAGGTGCCCACGCTCCGCGACGTGGTCCACACCGGCCCTTATATGCATGACGGTCGTTACCGGACACTCGATGACGTGCTCGAATTCTACCGGAAAGGTGGCAACCCGGGTCCGCACCTCGATTCCCGCATCGCCCCATTCTTTCTTGATTCGCCGGCCAAGGCGGACCTGATGGAGTTTCTGCAATCGCTCGGCGGCGAGGGCTGGCAGCAGATCAAAGCGCCGGAGAAGCTGCCTCAATGACCGCCGCCTGTCGCCTATCTCTTCCCGAGCTTCAACCGCCGCCCGAGGATCATCTTCACCAGCAGATGATCGGTCCCTCCCGTCAATCCGATACCGGGCGCGAAATTGAATTCCCAGTTGGGACCGAGGTTCAGGTCGATCGCCGGCATGATGGCCTGCTGCTGGTTGCCCACCGGATCGAAACCGGTGATAGAACCGAGTGCGCCGTAGTATTCAAAACCCACGGTTACTCTTTTGGTGACATCGTAACTCACCTTGGCGTTGGGTGCGAAGGTGACTCCTTTGCTCACCTCCAGCCCGTGGAAAGATCGGTCGAGCGCGGGGTTGAGGCTCAGGTACCAGCGGCCCAATTGTTTGTCGGCTATGGGCCGAATCTCCCAGGTCCAGGTGTCGGTGGAGTAGACACGGCGCTGATAGCCGATTTCCGTGGAAAGACTCACATCCACGGGCCAATGCCAGGCTTGCGGGATCCTCACGCGCGGGCGAATATGATCGCCGACCCATTGGTAACCTTCGCCAGACCGGTAGCTCATGAAAATGTAGAAACCGGTTTCAAACCACGACGTGAAGCCTTGCGTGATCTCGATCGTTTCGTGCAGAGCATGCTCATCCGGGCGTACTCCGTCTATCGTGTCCTTCGACCCTTCGAATGTGAAGTTGGAGTGCAGTTCCACCATGGTGCGGCCGGGTGGAACCAGTTCGGAGCCGTACACTTGCACCTCATAGTTGCCCTGCGCCCGAACCACTGCGGCAGTTGGCAGGAACAGTAGCAGCATCAGTAGGGTTTGGATTCGCCTTGGAAGACCCAGCAGCGTCGCAATTCCCGATCTCACTTCCCCAAACGGAGCGCCGGGCAACGTCCCCACGGTCGCCGCGCCGGGAGTTCCGCCTCGCCGTATCTTCAGGCCGGAACTCTGCAATTGCTCCCCTGTGGACACCATAGAACCAAGCTATTTCACGCCAGCGTTGTGATCAAGTGGCCGCCCTCCCCGGTCGGCGGCACCGCGGAGGGTGATTGAGCAAGCCACGCATCCTTGACGCTGGCGTATCCGTCGCAAGCGGGCGCGCCGGCCGCCGACTGCTGACGCTTAGAAGATAACATCCAGGTCGGCGGTGAATCGCCGGCCGCGTTGCCCGAAGAAGAGGCCATATGCCGGATCGGCGATGTTCCCGTGGAAGGTCTCCGGATTGAAGTGGTTGGTCATGTTGAAGACGGTGATGGACGGACGGATTGTGTATTTCGGACTTAGTTTGATGTCCTTGGAGAATCGTGAATCGAGCGAAACGAAACGGGGGAATCGATTGGCATAGGGCAAGCCAACGTAGTTCTGATACGCGTCGGTCACTGCGTACGGGAATCCGCTACGATACTCGAACACCGGGGCGATCCGGACGCCTAGCGGAAGCTGGATCAATCCCCAGGCCAGGAAGCGATTCGGCAAGTCCGTGGGCAGGTTGCCGGATTGGTTGTTGTGGATGATGGGAACGGGAAAGCTGCCCAGGTAGCTGGCGAAGTCATTCAAGTCGCCGCGCGCCCCACTGCGGACGTATGAGAAAAGCAGCTCGCGCCGGTCGTTCAGTCGCACCCGCGTGGTCACTTCGAACTGCCGGTAAAGGGATTTTCCGGTGCCGGAAAGCAGGTAGGAGCCGGTATTGGTCGCGGGATCCGGCGCCACGGTGTTCATGATTACGAGTCCCGACGATGCGCTCTGCATATAGCCGATGCGGAGCTTCAGATACCGGGTAAGCGGCTGTTCGATCTGAACGCTTCCGCTCGCGCTGCGCGGCGAGAAGTTGCCGGCAGCCGGTTCCTGGAAGACGAACGGGTAGCTCGTGCCCACCGTGCCCAGTCCGTTTTGATAGAGAAACGGCCCGGCCGAGACTTGGCCGCTGGAGTCGAACATGGTAATTGCCCGAGCGGGGTATTGATTGAATGCGTAAACGTTTAAGGGAACCCGGTCGTAGAACAATCCGAATCCGGCGCGAAGCATCGTACCCGCGCCGGGGAAGATATTCCAGGCAACTCCCACCCGCGGCGCCACTCGAAAACTCTCCGACACCTCTTGCGACTCCGAGCGGACGCCCAAATCCATAGCCAGGTGCGGCGTCACATTCCAGTGATCCTGTCCGAAGAAGGCATACTCGGTATCCGCGCGGCGAAATGGCTGCCCGCCGCTGAAGGTGATGCTTTCGATCAACTGATTTGTCGAATTCAGAATGTCGATCGGATGTTCGGTAACTTGGCCGTTATCGGTACTCTCGGCAATATAGGAACCAACCTTGAAGTTGTGCGTGCCCAGCCAGTGGAAGGCTTTGAACGTGAAGACCGGCGTCCAACCGAGACGTGAAGCCGTGCGGCTCTGTTGCGCGTAGTAATTCCCGGCGTTGCCCGCGGGCGTCATAATCAGATCTTGCGATCCCAGGCCCCACACCCGCGCGTCGAAGCGGGTCGCTGAGAACGTGTTTTCGAGGAAAGACGAGCCGATGGTGAGCCGGTCCGCCAGGGTAGCGGTGTAGTTATGTGTGCTGGCATCGGGCGTGACCGGCTCCGGATTGAAAGCGTTCATGTTCACGAAGTCCAGGCGCTGGGGAGCGACGTGAACCGTGGCGGTCACCAGTTGTTTGCTGGACGCGATCCAGTCGAATTGCGCGAACGAATTGAATCCCTCGGTCTTTTTCTGGTTATAAGGAAAGGGTTGCTCGAAAACTTCCGTCTTGCGCATCTCGAATTCGAGTCCTTCCGAGAAGTACAGCTTGTTCGCGATCAAAGGACCTTCGACGTTCACGCGCGGCGTTGCATCTTTGAGTCCGCGCATGTGGTAACTGCGAATGCGGAAGTCCGGGAACGGATCGTTCAATTCCCATTTCCACTTCTCGCCACCGCGGCGCGTCTCCACCGAGACCAGGCCGGCGCCGAATCGTCCGTACTCCGCCAGGAATGGCGTCTGATAGAAGTTGAGCGTTTCCACGCTGTCGATCGGCACTGTCAGCCCGAACTGTCCCGTGGCGGGATCGGTCACATCGGCCGAGTTCACGATCAGCGCGCTGCGATGCTCGCCGGCCGCCGAAAGGATGAGACCGCCCCCCTGATCGCGAACCACACCCGGCAACATCGGCAGAGCGTCCGCCGCAGTAGCTGGCCTGCCTGGAAGCTCCGTGACGGTGTGCACATGCAGGTCGCTCGGCGCCGAACCGCCTTGATCCAGGGGCGTGGCCGTGGCTTTGACATCCACGCTATCGTGACGAGCCAGCACCGGTGTCAGCGTCAATTCGATCGATGCGGGAACCGGCTGCGATAGGTCCACATCGCCCTTCCGGGCCGTTTCGAAGCCATCCTTGATGGCGGCGATTTCATAGCGGCGCGGTTCCAGTGTCGTGAATCTGGCTTGCCCGCTCCGGTCGGTCACGGCGGACGCGACGGTGGCCTCGCCGATCTTCAGCTCGATTCGCGCATTGGAAACGGGCTGGTTCGATGTGTCGACCACCGACACTTGCAAAACCAAGTCCGCTGGCGGCGCGGCAGCGTGTGCCGCGAGCCGAGATAGAAGCAGCGCTGCGCACGCCAATCCCCGTAAGCGCATCAGCTTGCCCATTTTGAGTGCAATTACAATGCTCTACGCACCGCGCGTAACCGGGGTTACGACAAAACGCACGCCGCGAGAAAAGATTCAGTCT
>Ga0326728_10002702_pt1 | contig 57940 bp, 51 predicted proteins | sample MB3enrmetagenome_FD_207602 | JGI IMG/M metagenome (GOLD analysis project Ga0326728, IMG submission 207602) | Lab enriched peat soil microbial communities from McLean, Ithaca, NY, United States - MB31MN | ecosystem: Environmental > Terrestrial > Soil > Wetlands > Peat | place: USA: New York... | reverse complement strand
AAAGAAAACCCCGCCGGCTGGGGATCGTTGGGTTGCTCTACATGGCGGCCCGGGAAATCTTCGCGGCGCGCGAAGAATACAATGCATAGTAGTACAAAAGACCGGCTACCGCAGGCCGCGCCCGCTCACCAGGTAGACCGCGAAACTTCCCAGCCAGTGCCCGCCCTGGTAGTGTTCGCTCTTGATGCTGTCGAGCCCGGCCTCTTTCAGCTTGCCGGCGAGCGCGGTGAGAGTCTGGCGGCGCGCGTCGGCGGGCGGCAGCTTGGACACGATGCCTTCCAGCATCCAGGCGCGGCTCAGGTTCAGGCCGGCCAGGTGGTAGAGCTTGCCATCCGTGGGATCAGTGACGCGGGTCGGCTCCAGGTCGATGCCCGGCAGGAACGCCGTGAGCCACTGCGCGAACTCGGCCGGCGGCAGGATTCGCCGAACGGCGTCGGCCTCCGTGAGGCAGGGCGAGAGGAAGTCTTCGCCCGAAGGCTCGTACGCCAGCGGGCAGGCTTTATCCTTTAGGTAGTAGTCGCGCGCCCGCCCCTCCACGAGCTTGCCGAATTCCGCGTTTCCGGCGATGCGCGCGTAGTCCAGCATGAGGCCGATCCCGAAAGCCGTATTGTTGTGCTCGCCGGTGCGGATCGGGTGGTCCATCTTGGGCATCCAGGACGCGATCCGCGCCGTCACCGCGCGGCACAGCGGATCGAGCGTGGCGGACCACTTCCGCGCGCCCGGATCGTCCCATTCCTTCAGCTCGGCCGCGAGCTGCAGCAGCCAGGCCAACCCGTAGGGCCGTTCGAAGGTGTTGCGGCCTTCGGCGTTGAGGTAGACGATCTCTTGCCGGATGTTGGAGTCGGTGAGGCTCTGTCCCACCGCGCGGCGCGCGCCGGCGGCGAACGGCGCCTCGGGAAACAGGCGTAACAGCCGCACCAGCAGCCAGTGCCCGTGCACCGACGAGTGCCAGTCGTAGCATCCGTAGAAGGCCGGCGTCAGCTCGCGCGGCGGACGAACGTCGGCATCCGAATTCAAGGAGTGGGCGATTTTATTGGGATACTCCTTGTGGACGCAATCCAGCGCCAGCTTGGCGAAGCGCGCCGCCTGGGCCTGGTCGAAACCGGAATCGGCCATGAGAACTCCGCCGAGAAGCGTACCGCAAACCAAGAGACGCACCATGCTTGTATGGTAGCCGAAGGCCGGGGGGACGACGGCCTGTGGTTCTGCTATGCTCGGCTCATGGCGGACCGTCGTTTCAGCGACGTAGGTGGAACCCCGGGCGGACTCAGCCACTTTCTCGCGGGCCTCGCCATGGCCTGCGCCGGCGCATATTTTCTGGCCGATCGCGTCATGGTGGCCAGTTCCTACTGGAACTTCTACGGCGGCGGCAGCTTCGGCGTCACGCTCATCCCCATGCTGGCCGGAGTGGGGCTGTTGTTCTGGAACGGCCGAAGCATCGCGGGATGGGTGTTGACCGGCGCGGGCGCGCTGTTCATTCTGGCCGGCGTGATCGCCAACCTGCACATCTACTTCCAGCCCACCAGCCTGTTCCAAACCATGGTCATGCTGGTGCTGCTGGTCGGCGGACTGGGACTCATCGCCCGCGCGCTGGTACCGCATAAGTAGCCTTCAGCCATCAGCCTTCAGCTTTTGCGTGCGTAGGGGAAGGCCCGCCTGCGCTTCGCGGCGGAGCGCCATCACGGCCGCGCCTGTCGCGGAATGAGCTGATGGCTGACGGCTGACGGCTGAAGGCTTTTTCTCCTGACACCACGCTGTCAGCAGAGCCGTGCCATACTGCGCAGGAGGAAAGAAGATGCCGACCAACCCCAACCATCGACGCGTGGACTACATCGAGTTCCCCGCTACCGACATTGCCGCCACCAAGGGCTTCTATGAACGGGTGTTCGGCTGGAAGTTCACCGACTACGGCCCGGACTACACCAGCTTCGAAGACGGCCGGCTGGCCGGTGGATTCTGGAAAGCCGCCGCGGTCTCGAGCGGCGGGGCGCTGGTGGTGATCTACGCCACCGACCTCGCCGTCATGGAGGCCGAGGTGGTGGCGGCCGGCGGCGCCATCGTGAAGCCGGCGTTCTCTTTCCCCGGCGGACGCCGCTTCCATTTCACCGACCCCAATGGGAACGAGCTGGCGGTATGGTCGGAAAAGTGACCACTTGGCAGGAGCGGCGCCGCGCCACGCCGCGTAGCGTGGTCCGCGAGCTTTCGCGCATTCCCGGTGTCGGTCCGTCCATCGCCGCCGATCTGTACCTTCTCGGAATCCGCGAGGTGGCCGAATTGCGGGGGCGAGATCCGGAACGGCTCTACGCCGCTTTCTGCCGCAAAGTGGGCCAGCCCGTGGACCGCTGCTTGTTGTACGTCTTCCGGTGCGCCGTTTACTTCGCCTCCGAGAGCCGTCACGACCCCGAACTGCTGAAGTGGTGGAACTGGAAGCAGGCGCCGGCGTTCCCTACCGGTCTTCCCCGAGCGAACGCTGCATCAGGACGGTGTCCACCCAGCGCCCGAACTTGAAGCCGACCGACCGCAGGACTCCCACGTGCCGGAAACCGAACGCCTCGTGAAGACCGAGGGACGCGGTATTGCCGGTATCGCCGATCACGGCCACCATCTCCCGGCAGCCGGCCGCCTGGCAGGCCGCGATCAGCTCCGTCAGGAGAAGCCGGCCCAGACCCTTGCGGGCATGATCGGGATGCACATACACCGAGTTTTCCACCGTGAACCGGTAAGCCGGCCGCGGCCGGTAGGGCGCCGCATAGGCAAAGCCCGCCACGCGCCCGTCGAGTTCGGCAACCAGGTAGGGCAGGCCGTGCGCCAGCACATTCTGGCGCCGGCGAGCCATTTCGGCGGTATCCGGCGGGTCGGTCTCAAACGTGGCCAGGGCCGTGCGGACGTAGTGCCCGTAGATTTCGGCGATCTGCGGAATGTCGGCGTCGCGCGCGGCGCGGACTACGGCGAACGCATGTTCCTGGCCGGTAGATGGGGACAATTTCCCCGAATTATACCAGCGAGCAACTTCCAAGGTTGGACCGGGGACGGCCAGCCCCACGATTCGTGCAAACTGCCGGGCCGCCCGGAACGTATTTGTCAGAAGGAGATGGAACAATCCGTCCCCCAATCTCGTATTCCCTACATTCGAGGACCGATATGCGTCAGAAATTGGTTGTTCCCGCGGTGGCGGCGGGGCTGCTGTTCCTCGCCGCCTGCGACTTTGAGGATTTCAACTTCAACGGAGAGCGGTACAGCCGCGATTTCCATTACAGCTTCCCGCTGAAGCCCAACGGCCGGCTGACGGTCGAGTCCTTTAACGGATCGATCGAGATTTCCGGTTGGGACCAGGATTCCGTGGACATCAGCGGCACCAAGTACGGGCCCACCCAGGAACGCGCCGACGATCTCAAGATCGAAACCGGGAATACGCCGGATTCGGTGTCCGTCCGCGCCATCCGTCCGTCCGAACGGCGCAACAATCAAGGCGCGCGGTTCGTCATCAAGATTCCGCGGTCCACGCTGCTCGATCGAATTACGACTTCCAACGGCTCCATCCGCACCCTGGATGGCGCCGGACCGGCGCGCCTGCGGAGCTCCAACGGGTCGATCCGCGTGGAGGATCTGCGCGGATCGGTGGACGCGCAGACCTCCAACGCCGCGGTGGACCTGATCGGCGTGGAGGGAGACGTCGTCGCCCACAGTTCCAACGGCCATATTCACGCCGAAGGGTTGCGCGGCGGGTTCGATGCGAGCACGTCCAACGCCAGCGTCAAAGCCGAGATCACCCGCGCGAGCCGGCCGGTCCGGGTGGAGACCAACAATGGCAGCGTGGAACTGGCGCTAGCGGCGGAGATCTCGGGCGATGTGCGGGTCAACACCAGCAACGCCGGGATCACGGTTCGGCTGCCGTCCTCGACCAATGCCCGCGTCCTGGCGCGAACCAGCAACTCGTCCATCTCTTCGGATTTCGACCTCAAGGTGCACGGCGAGATCGGCAAGAATCACATGGACGGCGCGATCGGCTCCGGCGGCGGTCCGCTGATCGACCTGGCGACCTCGAACGGCGGCATTCGCCTGATGAAGATGTAGCCGGTTTGCCGCGTCCACGAGTGGATTTGCAATCGTACCGAATCCCGCGTCCGGAGACCTAGCGCATCTTATCCGCGTCGCTCCTCATGACGATGGCGTTGTGCCGCGCCTGGTCCGCGAGGGGGCCGGGGATAGCGGCGCACTGCTCGCTGAACTTGGCGGCTTCCAGCACGCGGGCCTTGCTCAAAAACTGTTTACCAAGCTGATAGTTGGACAGCCCCAGGTAGAACAGGGCCGGTCCCATCATGGCGTTATTGCCCTGGATCAGCGGCAGCGCGGCGCGCAGGTTCTTGTCGGCGGGGTTGAAGTCGTTCTTCAAGGCGTAGACCACCCCGGCGGTCCAGTAGGCGCGGCCCAGAAGGACGGAGCGCTTGCGCGTCCATTCCGCTTCCGGCACGACTTCCGGTCTAGGCTTGCCGAATGCGGCGATGAGCCGGGTGGCGAAATTCAGCGCTCGGTCGTTCTGCTGCTTGGCGAAAGCCGTATCGGCCAGCACTCCCAGCAGGTCCACGTTATCCGGAAGGCTCGCCAGCGCTTTTTCGGCAATCGCCGGAATCCTGGCGGCGGCGCCGGTCTGGTTCAGCGCCACCAGATACGGGGCACAAGCGCCCTCCAGGTATTTGCTCTTGGGATTCTGCTGCTCCAGGGTGGAGATCAGATCCACGACGGTAGCGGGCGGAGCTCCGATGGAGACGGCGTACAGGGCATACTCCATGTACTCTCCGATGCTCTTCACGTAGTTGTTGCGCGCGGTCCACCTTGCCTTCTCATCGTCGCCCTCGGGAGCGGGCACGGCCAGGGCCTCGCTAACCAGCGGAGAAGCATCCGCCACCAGCTTCTTCACTTGCGCCGCATCCTTCTTCGCGACGGCATCCTGAAGGCTCTGGTATGTGTCATCCAACGTGTCGGCAACGGCCACAGCGGGACCGCCGAGAAGAACAATCGCCGCAGTCAGGGCGGGCAGTTTCAAGGCAACCTCCTCACCCCCGGCGTGACGCCAGGAGCGGTATCCGGAATTTAACCACGTTGATTGTCTGTCATTGCGCGGCTCACCGCAAGCCGTATGGGCGATCCATGGGCGGTGGGCGATGGCCGTGCCTCACTCGTATCGAAGCGCGACGCTCGCGTCCACCCGCGTGGCCCGCCGCGCGGGAAGATAGCTAGCCAAGAACGCCACCGCGACCAGCAGCGCCGGTACGGCGATGAAGCTCACGGAATCCGTGGGGCGGACTTCGAAGAGCATGCCTTGGATCGAACGCCCCAAACCCAGAGCCGCCGCCATCCCGATGACGACTCCGGCCAGCGCCCAAATCATGTTCCGCCCCACCACCGCTTTCATCAGCTCCGCGCGGCTGGCGCCGAGGGCCGCGCGGATTCCCAGCTCGTGGGTCCGCAGCGACACCGAATAGGACATCACGCCGTAGATCCCCGCGGCGGCCAGCAGCAGGGCCAACCCCGCGAAGACGCCCAGCAGGACGGTGCGGAATCGCTGCGGCCCCACCGAGTCGGACACCAGGTCGCCCATGGCGTGGACGTCGAAGACCGGAACGCCGGCGTCGAGCGCCTGTACTTCTTTCTTCGCCGCCAGCGCCAGCCCGAGGATGCTGGCCCGCGAGCGAATGACGACCACCGACCGCAAGCCCACGGACTGGGTGTACATGGTGGGCCGCGGCGTTCCCGCCAGCGACCGATGCCGGACGTCGCCCACCATGCCCACGATCTCGCAGCGGAAGGGGAAACCGTGATCGATGACCAGGTGTTGCCCCAGCGGGTCCTGCCCTGGAAAGTACTGGTCGGCCAGAGACCGGCTGATCACGACGTCGTGAGCGCCGGCTTCGCCTTCCTGGAAAAGGCGCCCCTCGAGGAGCGGGATGCGCATGGTCCGGAAATAGCCGGTGCTGGCCGCGCGGCTGTCGGCATTCGGACGCTCGCTCGGGACTACGACCGGGCGGCCATCGATCGTAAACCAGGTGTCGTTTCCGTCTCCGCTCAGCGGCAATTCCGAAATCAGACCGGCGGACTCCACCCCGGGGAGAGCCTGGAGCCGCTCTAGCAGATCGCGGAAGAAGGCGCGCTCCTTTTGGCCGGGGTCCGCGGGCGGTGGATCCGTCACCGGCACCATCGGCAACTCCACTCGCATAGCCAGGACGTTGCCGGTGTCGAAGCCCGGATTGACGTTTTGCAAACGCTGGAAACTGCGCAGCAGAAGCCCGGCGCCGGCCAGCAGCACCACCGCGAAGGCGACCTCCGCCGTCACCAGGACGTTGTGGAAACGGCGGTGGGCGCGGCCTACGGAACTGCCGTGGCGCGAATCCTTCAAGGCCTCGGTGAGGTTCGGCCGCGCCGCGCGCAGCGCCGGGATCAGCCCGAACAACAGGCCGGTGACCATCGAAAGCCCGGCCGTGAAAGTGAAGACGCGCGCATCCGGGCGGACTTCGTCGAGGCGCGGTAGATTGGCCGGGTGCAGCAGGGTGAGCGCGCGCAACTCCCACACCGCCAGCAGGCATCCGAGCAGGCCGCCCATCGCCGCCAGGAGCAGGCTCTCGGCCAGCAATTGGCGCAGCACGCGGCCGGTGCTGGCACCCAGGCTGCTGCGGATGGCGATCTCACGCTGCCGCGCGGCCGCCCGCGCCAGCAACAGATGCGCCACGTTGGCGCAGGCGATCAACAGCACGAAGCATACCGCGATCATCAACAGACGCAGGGTGGGCCGCAGCGCGCCGACCGACTGATCGAGCAGGCTGACTACCTGCGAGCTGAAGCCGGCGTTGGAGTCCGGGTAGACCTTCGCCAGTCTCGCGCAGATCGATTTCATCCGCGCGTCCGCATACCGGATGGAAACTCCGGGTCTCAGGCGTCCGATGACGGCCATGAAATGAAACCGCCGCACCTGCATCTCCACGTACCCGAAAGGCGCGGGCTGCCAGAGCTGCGCGCCCTTGGGAAAGTCGAAGCCGGCCGGCATCACTCCGGTCACCATCACGTTTTTGCCGTCGAGATGAATGATCTTGCCGACCACCGCGGGATCGCCGGAAAAGCGCCGCTGCCAGAGTCCGCAGCTAAGGATCGCGACCTGCGGCCAGCCCTTCCGCTCGTCGTCGAGCACATTAACGTGGCCCAATTGCGGCTGGACGCCGAGCGTTTCGAAGAAACCGGACGAGACCGCGGCCGCGGGAACGCGCTCCGCGTCGCCCGAGCCGGCGAGGGTGACATTGATCCGCATGTAGGCGGACAGGTGTTCGAAGACTGTGGCGTCGCGGCGATAGTCGAGGAAGTCCGGCGGCGAGATCGCCCCTGGGTAGGCCTGGCCGGTGCGCGCATCCGCGGGCCACAACCAGACCAGGCGTTCGGCATTGGGGTACGGCAGGGGATTCAACAGCACGGCGTTGAACACGCTAAACACCGCCGTGTTGGCGCCGATGCCCAGGGCGAGCGTCAGGACGACGACCGCCGTGAGACCGGGACTCTTGGCCAGCGAGCGAAGGCCGTAGCGGATGTCGTACGCCAGGTCCGCGGCGAGGTTCCGCTTCTGGCGCGCGCCCAAAACGGGCGGCGGACTGGCGGGCAAATCCTCCACTTCGCGCAGATGCTGCGCCAGGAGCTTATCGTCGCTAAGCTCGGCGAGCGCCAGGCGCCGGGCATCCGCTGGGGTGGCTCCGCCGGCCAACAGCTCCTGGTAGCGGTCGGCGAGATGCTGCTCCAGTTCCTCGACAATCTCCCATTCGCGCTCCGGCTGGAGGCGCAGTCCCTCGATCCGCCGCGCGATCTCGGCCTTCCAGTCGGGCCATTCAGGCATGTTCGGCCCCCGTAATGCGGCGAATGGACTCGACGAAGGACTCCCATCCGCGGCGTTGCGCGGCCAGCACTTTGTGGCCCTGCGCGGTCAAGCGATAGTACCGGCGCCGCCTTTGACCCGGTTTTTCCACCCAGCGTCCCTGAATCCAGGCGCGCTTCTCCAGCCGGTACAGCAGCGGATACAGCGACGCGACGTTGAACCGCAGAGCGCCCGCCGACCGCTCCTCGATGAGCTTGCCGATTTCGTATCCGTGGCGCGCGCGGGTCTCCACCAGGGACAGGATCAGCAGTTCCGCGCTGCCTTTCTTCAGCTCGCGCTCGAACATTGCCGACGCTACATACGCCATAGCAATATATTGTATCACCCAGGTATGGATTGCAAGGAAGGGTGCGGAATGGGCCGGACTTACCACACTGCGGGGATCAGCCGGTACGGCGTGCGTCCCGCGTATTCGGCATAACCGGGGAGCTCGGCGCGAAGCATGCGATCTTCCAGAGTGGTGCGCCAGATGAAGAGGGTCATGATCACGCCGGCGACTACCAGCGCCCAAACCGACCCAAGAATCAGCGCGGTCGCGATGTACATGAGCATGCTACCCACGTACATGGGATGGCGCACGATCCGGTACGGCCCCTCCGTGATCGCGATGTGGCCGCGGTCCTCCTGGATGCGGACGGAGTTCTCCGCGAACCGGTTGACGGCTAAAGACCACCCGACTAACGCCAATGAAAGAAGAAGCAGCAGCGTACCGGGATATACGAGCCAAAACGGCATCGACGACCAGTGGCACCGCACCGCATCCAACCCGGCAATCACCGGCTGAAGGTAGACGAGGGGGAGATAGGCCGCGAGGAAAACCTTGTCAAAACGTTTGGTGTTCGGACGCAGCCACTTCTTTCGCGCATCCAGCACCGGGGCGTTGACACGCTTGACGATCGCACCCACCACTGGCATGCAGATGGAGTACAGCGCGACACAAATCCAGGCGCGGTACCAGTCCAGGCGTCCCGCGCCGGCGAAGGGCGCGCCGATCCATGCCAGGGTGGTTACAACGACTTGAAATACCGCCCACACGGAACGCCGCTTCATGTTTCGGACCTCCAGCCGTACCGGAAGCAGTCCACTAAGTGATCGTTCACCATGCCGGTAGCCTGCATGAAAGCGTAACAGATGGTCGAGCCGACGAAGGTGAATCCGCGTTTCGCGAGGTCCTGGCTCATGGCGTCGGATTCGGCGGTGCGAGCTGGCACATCGGCCATGCTCCGCCAGCGGTTCGGTTTGGGACAGCCTCCTACGAAGCGCCAGATGTAGGCATCGAAGCTGCCAAATTCCTTCCGCGCCGCGAGGAACGCCTCGGCGTTGCGCACCGCCGCGCGGACTTTCAGACGGTTGCGCACGATGCCGGGATTCTGCAGAAGGGCAGCGAGTTTCGCCTCGCCGTACCGCGCCACCTTGGGCGCATCGAAGTGGTCGAATGCCTCGCGATAGGCGGCGCGCTTCCTGAGGATGGTGGACCAGCTCAGCCCGGCCTGCGCGCCTTCCAGGATCAGGAACTCGAACAGCAGGCGGTCGTCGTGCACCGGAACGCCCCACTCCCGGTCGTGGTATTCGATCATCAGCGGGTCCACGCCCGCCCAGGCGCAGCGTACGATGGGTTTGGTCACTGCGCCTCCAGCGCACCGCGGATGCGGCCGGTCAATGTTTCGACGTACCGTTCGGGCACGTACCCGTTCAAGCGGCTGAACAGCTTGCCGCGCTTGTCCAGCACGATGGTGGTGGGAAACGCGAACACTTGCAACGCGCGCGTCAGGCCATCTTCGAGATAGACCGGGTCGGGCCACTTCTCTTCGTCCAGGAAAGGCTTGAGCAGCGAGCGGTCGTCATCGGCGTCGATGGAGAGGAAGACCACGCCGGGGTTGTCGCGAAACTGCGCGGCCACCTGCGCGTAGAGCGGGTGCTGGGCACGGCAGGGTCCGCACCAAGTCGCCCAGAAATCGAGCACCACCACCTTGCCCTTCAAGCCGGCCATGGCGAACTTGCGGCCGTCGAGCGCGGTCAGCGTGAATTCCAGCGGGTCGGTGAGTTGCGCGTTGGGGTCGGACTGCCGCAGGCGAAGCTCGCGGGCGTGCTGGCTGGCCACGTTGCGGTCGTAGGCTTCCAGCACCAGGTCGCCGAGACCGGACTGCGAACCTTTGGCCCGTTGATATAGCTCGCCCATGCGGCCACGGTCGCGGGCGCGATCGGCGGGGGTTGCGGCCGGGTCGGGTGTGGTGAAGGCGTCGGCCAAGGCGCGGGCGGCGTCCTTGAGTTTGCCGAGAGTCTCGCACCAGCGGGCGATTTCGCGCGCGGACTCGGCGCTCGGAAAGGTCTCGAAGGCGCGGCGCGCCAGCGTCAGGGCGTCCGCGGCGCGGCCCACGCTGCCGGTAGCCCGGGCTTCCAAAGCGAGCGCGTGGCCGAGGCCGCGATCGATCTGGTTCCGCCGGTCGGCAGAAACCGCGGCGGCCGGCGTCTCCCGATACAGTTCTTCGATACGCAGCGCGTAATTGAGCCCGCGTTGCGCGGCGTCCGCGGAACCGGTGGTTAAAAGGGCTTGCGTCACGGCATCCAGGATGGCGATGTCTCCAGCCTGGCGCGCCAGCACGCGCTCGCCGTACAGGATGGTGCGCGCGCCATCGTGCGCTTCGATGGCGGCGCGGGCGGCGGCGCGCTCCAGTTCGGCGCGGCGCGGCGAATCGGGATACTTCCGCAGGTGATGCTCCAGCGCGCGGAGGTATTCGACCGGGTTGGCGCCGGCTTCGGCCAGGGCTTGGTCAAGCTCCTGGCGCTCGTCGGGGGCCTGCGCCAGGAGTAACGGCGCAAACGCGGCCAAGACCAGCGGCAGGCCGCGCGTTATGGCCGCGATCATTGCTTTTTCATGGCGCGAATGCCCTCGGCGATTTCGGAGGCTCTGGCGCGCGCGGTGTGCATGTAGTTCTCGTTGGCCACGATGCGGTCGAGCAGCGGAAGGAACTGTTCGGGCGCCACCACGCGGTCGCGTTCCAACGCGTCCTCCAAGAGCATCAAAGCCTTGACCACGCCCAGCCGGTCGTACTTGGCGGTGCGCTCCAATTCGATGCGGTGCTCCGCCGATTCGGCCATGCGCTCGAACCAATCCTGCAGCGCCTGGGCGTCCTTGGACTCGGAGTAGTTGTACTTGACTTCGGTCTTCTGGTCGCCGTTCTCGAGGCGGAAGGTCTTGGTCCCCATGAAGGCCACTTTGACCGGAGATTCGAGCGGGCGTTTGAAGCAGTCCAGCTTATCGGCCAATCCGAAGATTTCGCGCACGGAGTCGGAGTCGAGCTTGAACTTGACGGGCAGTTCGTCGTCCACCGCCTCGCGGTATTCGGTGTCGCCGGCCTTGGTGAGGGTCACCTGAAAGTAGGCCGGCGTGCTGCCGGGGAACTCACGCGAGTAGAACAGCCGGCCGTCGGCCGCGAGCGACCCGCAGGCAAAGGCCGCGATCGCGAAAAGCAGGATGGAAAGCCGCTTCATACCGGGTGTACGAACCTCCGCACCGTGGATTCGCGGGTGGCGTGGCAGATGGCCACCGCCAGGGCGTCGGAGGCGTCTTCGGATTCGACGGCCCGCGGCAGCCGCAACAGCGATTGGACCATCATTTGCACCTGGGACTTCTCCGCCCGCCCGTATCCCACCACGCTGGTCTTGATCTCCAGCGGGGAATACTCGGCGAGTTCCATTCCCGCCTCGGCCGCGATCAGCAGCGCGACCCCGCGGACGTGCGACAGCTTGAGCAGGGTCTTCACGTTGACGGCGTAGAAGACTTCTTCCACCGCGGCGGTTTCGGGCGCGTACTCGCGGACCAAGCTTCGCAAACCTTCGGCGATCTCGAGAAGACGCTTCGGAAACTCCCGCTTGGGACTGGTGCGGATGACTCCGGCCGCCACCATGCGATGGACCGAGCCATCGCTATCGATGACGCCGTAACCGGTCCGCTGCGAGCCGCAATCGATGCCGAGGACCCGCACCTTACTGCTCGATGGCCTCCAACTCCTTCTCGTCGATATCGAAGTTGGAGTAGACGTTCTGGACGTCGTCGTGTTCTTCCAGCGCCTCGTGCAGCCGCAGCATGCCGCTGGCGTTCTTGCCCGTCAACTTGATCAGGTTCTTGGGAACCATGGCAATGCCGGCTTCGGTGGTGGCGATGCCGGCGGCCTCCAGGGCCTTGAGAACGGCTTCGTGGGCTTCGGGAGGCGAAAGGATTTCCCAGTTGTCGCCGCCCGGGCGGAGATCGTCCCCGCCCGCGTCCAGGACGATGTCCATGAGCCGGTCTTCGGTGACCTTCGCGGCCGGCACCAGCACCTGGCTTTTGCGTTCGAACATCCAGGCGACGCTGCCGTGTTCGCCCATATTGCCGCCGTTCTTGGAGAAGACATGGCGGAGTTCGCTGACGGTTCGGTTGCGGTTGTCGGTGGCGACATTGACCAGGACGGCGGCGCCGCCCGGTCCGTAGCCTTCGAACATCACCTCATCGATCTGGCCGCCTTCCAGTTCGCCGGTGCCGCGCATGATGGCCTTCTTGATGTTGTCGGCGGGCATGCTGACGGCTTTGGCCGCCGTGATGGCCGTACGGAGACGAGGGTTCCCGTCGGGATCCCCGCCGGCGCGCGCGGCGATAACGATTTCTTTAATGATGCGCGTGAACGATTTTCCGCGCTTGGCGTCAAGAGCCGCCTTTTTGTGCTTGATGGTGGCCCATTTGGAGTGGCCCGACATGTGAACCTCACAGGTAGGCCCGGCCACGCACGGCCGGGATCGGAAATGTTTATGAAATCGACCTATTGAGGATACCAGAATCGGGAATTTGGCTCAAGGCATTGGATGGCGCATTGGATCCCGCATCCAATTCGGCGACTGTGGACTCAATTCCGCGGCGGAATTGGCGAACGCTCGCGAGAGGCCGATTGAAGACTGCCCAGAGGGCACCCAGCAGGTTGAAAACCTGCCCCACATGGGCGTTGCGGGCGTTGCGCCCTCGTTCCGATGGTGGAAGGCTAATGGCAGCCCGACACACGGTATCATATAGAGAATCCCTATGATTCGAGACTCGCTCACCGAAGGTCTAACCTTCGACGATGTTTTACTCGAACCGGCCCGCAGCGACGTGTTGCCGGCCGAGGTCGACACCCGCACCTTTCTCACGCGCCGGATCGCGCTGAACATACCCATCGTCTCCGCCGCCATGGACACGGTGACGGAGTCGCACCTGGCCATCGCCCTGGCCCAGCAAGGCGGCATCGGAATCGTTCACCGGAACATGACCGTGGCGCGCCAGGCCGAGGAAGTGGACCGCGTGAAACGCAGTGAAAGCGGCATGATCGTGGATCCCGTGACCATCGGTCCGGAACAGCCCATCAGCGCGGCGCAGGAGCTGATGAGGCGGTATCGCATCTCGGGCGTGCCGGTCACCAAGGACGGCAAACTGGTGGGCATCCTCACCAACCGCGACCTGCGGTTCGAGACGCGCTTCGATTTGCCCATCGCGGAGGTGATGACCAAAGACAACCTCATCACCGTGGCGGTGGGCACCACCCTGGAACAGGCCGAGGCCATCCTGCACCAGCATCGCGTGGAGAAGTTGCTGGTGGTGGACGATCAGTACTACTTGAAGGGGCTGATCACGGTCAAGGACATCCAGAAGAAGTTGAAGTACCCCAACTCGGCCAAGGACAGCCAGGGACGGCTGCGCGTGGGCGCGGCCATCGGCGCCACCGGCGACTACCTGGAGCGGGCCCAGGAACTGGTGAAGCGCAAGGTGGACGTGCTGGCCATCGATACCGCGCATGGGCACACCGGACGCGTGCTGGCGGCGGTGCGCAGGATCAAGAGCAAGCTGCCCGACGTGGATCTCATCACCGGCAATGTGGCCACCTACGAAGGCGCGCGCGAGTTGATCGCGTTGGGCGTGGATGGCGTCAAAGTGGGCATCGGGCCGGGATCGATCTGCACCACGCGCGTGGTGTCGGGCGCGGGCGTGCCGCAACTGACGGCCATTTCGGAATGTTCCAAGGCGACGCGCGAGGCCGGCGTGCCGCTGATCGCCGATGGCGGCATCAAGTATTCGGGTGACATCACCAAAGCCATCGCCGCGGGGGCCGACGCGGTGATGATCGGCAGCCTGATGGCGGGAACCGACGAAAGCCCCGGCGAGACCATTCTCTTCCAGGGGCGCACGTTCAAGACCTATCGGGGGATGGGTTCGATGGGCGCCATGTCGCAGGGGAATGCCAACCGCTACGAGCAGGACCCGAGCGGGAAACTGGTGCCCGAGGGAATCGAAGGCCGGGTGGCAGCCAAGGGTCCGCTGGCCGACATGGTGTACCAACTGGTGGGCGGCCTGCGGAGCGGCATGGGCTACTGCGGCGCCAACAACATCCGCGAATTGCAGGACAAGGCGCGCTTCATCAGGGTTTCGCCCGCGGGTTTGCGGGAAAGTCACGTGCACGACGTGATTATTACCAAGGAAGCGCCGAATTACCGGGTGGAGTAGACAGTTTACAGTTAACAGTTAACAGTTCACGCGTGCCGTCGCGCGGCCCGGGTGGCGCTTCGCCCCGGGGTGTGCGGCGGACCCGCCGCGCCGCACCAAGGCCGACGGCTGTCAACTGTTAACTGTCAACTGTAAACTTCTTGAAGTCTTCGAGCACGGCTTTTTGCATGCGCCGGGCGGCTTTGTAGAGCCAGCCGGTGGGGCGCTTGTCGAAATCGCGCAGCAGGACGCGCGCTTTGGCGGTGCCCAGGTGGACGTTGGCGGTTTCCCATCCCATGGCCTGCAACAGACGGAGTTCGTCGCGTTCCTTGGGTAGCGCGGAAAGTTCGATGCGGGAACAATCCGGCGCCAGCCGCCGCACGATCCAGCGTCTCTTCAGGCGTACGAAGGGGTCGGGGCAGCGCACGGACCGGTCGACGATTTCCTGGTAGTGGATGGGCGCGGCGCCCTTGCCGGCTTCCGCCCAGACGCACGCCGAGGGCGCCAGAGCCTTGGCCTCACGCGCCACCGAACCGCCGCACCAGTCCGCCAAGGCCACGTAGCGTTCGCGTCCCAGACTGCCCAGTCCGGCGACACGGTGGGACAGGCGCCATTCCAGCCCTCGCGCGGGCATCAGGGCCGCAATGGCCTTCACGGCGCCCGCCGGTGGAGCCTCTTGCAGTTCCGGCAGGGCGTGCAGTTTGTCCCAGTATTGTTCGGGCTGGTGCAGACGCGCGGTGGCCATGAGCCGCAGGGCGGGGTGGTGCTCGGCGAGAACAAAGGGCCGCCCGCCGGCCTCCACAGCGCCGCGATAACCTTTGAGGATCGCGTTGAGGCCGTCCTTGAGATCGCAGTCCAGACCGGCCAACAGCGCGCTGGTGGCCAGGCGGACCAGGTCGTGGGTGTAGGGCAGACGCCAGGCTTCGTCGAAATCGTTGATGCCCCAGATGAGCCGGCCCTCTATATCGCGCCAGGTCCCGAAATTCTCCACGTGGAGATCGCCCACGGCGAGAGCCCTGGGCGCGCGGGCTTCATCCGCGCACACCTGGGGCCAGACTTGGGCCCAGCGGTAGTAGGTGGCGCGCAAAAAGGGAAACGGCGCGCTGCGCATCTGCTGGTGCTTGAACTCGAGATCGTCCTTCACGATACGCAGATGGCGCGACAACCAGGCTTCATAACGGTTGGTGGCATTTTGGATGTTCATGAGGTTCAGGCTCCGGCCACCGCCGGTGTCAGCATCCATTTCAATACGCCGGAGGGCGATGTGCCGATCCGTTCGCAATCGATGCGCACCAGCGTGGCTTTCTTCATGTCGACGGCCAGGGTGGGACAGTCCAGCAAGAATGCCGCCAGCGAACTCATGAGGGGTTCGTGGCTGGCCAGCAGCACCGCCGGTTCCTGGCGGTGGCCGCGGATCTCGTTCCAGGCTTCGGCGGGCGAGGCGTCGGGAGTCAGGGAGCGGGTCTCGACGATCTTGCCGGTGTAGTGGAGCGCTTCGGCCGCCACCTGGGCGGTCTGGACGGCGCGGCGATAGGGGCTGGAAAGAATCACTCCGGGTTCCACGCCGGCGGCCCGGGCGCGCCCGAGGACGCGGCGGAGTTTCTCGGCGCCTTCGGGCGTGAGCGCGCGATCGGAGTCGTGGAGTCCCGCGCGGGAGTCTTCCGCAATTCCGTGCCGCAGGAGATAAACCTGCATTACGGGCTATTCTATCGCTCCCGGGCGGCGGGCGCCGGCAGGCGAATCGCCGAATGCCACTTACTTTGCCCACTGCGGGATTCCGCATTAGTTGTGGGGCGGGCAATCTTCCCCGCAGCTGCCTTTGAGGCGGCTATCTCGGGCCATGCACGAGTCTTCGCGCCCGCCGGGCGCCGGTAGACAGGTTGGGAGGCCGAGTGCGGGGTGCCCACCTGGGGCCGGGCCGCAGGTTACCAACCTGCCCCACAAAATCGCCGCGGAGCGACCCGTATTAGCCTTTGTGGCGCGGGCGATTCGCCTGCGGGCCGGGGTCGGACAGCTTGAATCCCGAGGCCACCGCATCCGAATAGAACATCTTCACGGTTTCGAGCGAGTACTGCGATAGATCCTTCCCGATCAGCGGAAGCTTCTTCAGGACGTCAGTCGTGGCCGTGATGCGGCGGCCATCACCGGCACGGGATCGACGCCGGCCTTGTCCGCGCCATCGGCGAAAATCTTGATCTTTAGCTCGGAGATGGGTTTCATGCGCGGACTGTTCTATTATGCTCTTCCCGAAGAACCCAGGCGACGGCCGCGGATAGCGAAGCCACTCTGGCATCCGCCGGCTTCGCGGGGCCGCGCTCCGCGTACCCGAAATCGATCCACGCCGTCCGGCAGCCGGCCCGCTGGCCGGCTTCGATGTCGCGCCAGCGATCGCCGATCAGGTAGCTCTCCCGAAGCGAAATCCCATGCTCCACGGCCGCCGTCAGCAATAAGCCCGGCTTCGGCTTGCGGCACTCGCACGCGTCCCGGTCGTCGTGATAGCAGACGTAGAACCCGTCCAGCGGGAGGGCATCGCGCAGCGCCAGGTGTATCCGTTCCACCACGGCGCGAGTCTGGGCGCCGCGTGCGACGTCGGGCTGGTTGGTGACCACGTACAGCCGGAATCCCGCCTGCCGCAATGCCGCGAGCGCCGCCGGGGCTTCGGGAAAGACTTCCAGGTCCTCCGGGCCGGCTGGCGGATACGGCTTCCCTTCGCGGACCACGGCCCGGTTGAGCACGCCGTCGCGGTCCAGGAAAACCGCCCTCCGGACCTCGCTCACCGCACCGATTCCCACTTTGTCTCCGCCTGCTTGAGCGCCGGATGCGACACCACCAGGTGCCAAACCACCGCCTGGAAAGCCTCGGTGTGCGGCGTGACATGCACCGGGTTGACGGTGGGAACGATCACGCACGCGTCGGCCACCCGGGCGGCGTACCCGCCGTCGCGTCCCACGATGGCGGCGATTTTCGCGCCTACCGAACGGGCGTACTGCAGTGCCAGCACCAGGTTGGGGCTGACATTCTTCTCCACGTTCCCGCCGCCCACCGAAAAGACCAGGACGCAATCTTCCGCCCGCAGCCGGCTGGTGCGCAGCCAGGACTCGAAGACGCCGGGCCATCCCTCGTCGTTAGTGCGCGCGGTCAACTCCGACACGTTGTCGGTGGGGGCGTAGGCTTCCAGGCCGCAGATCTTGCGGAAATCGTTGACCGCGTGGGAGGCGTTGGCCGCGCTCCCGCCCACGCCCAGGATGAACAGCCGGCCGCCGCCGGAGCGCGTCCCGGCCAGGACCGCAACCACTTTGTCGATCGCCGCGGCATCCAGTTGTCCCGCGATCCGCACGACTTCCTGAAGGTACCCGTTCGAAAAATCGCTCATGACAGACTCACTCTCAATTTTGCTTCCGTAGGGCAGGTTTTTAACCTGCCCCGCATAACACTCATGATGCCCCGCCTGTCCGCGCCAAACGTTCCTCCAGCGCGGAGATGCCCTCGAAAGAGCCGATTTCGTAAAAGCGCTCGTCAACCTCCAGCGCGGCCAGCTCGTCCCGCGCCAGAAGGCGCTGGTACACCGTGGTCAGATCGCAGGGCGACTCCGGGAGATCCGCGAACACCGATCGCCGGAAGACCTCCAGGCCGTAATCGATGTGCCGCATGTTCGGGTTTGGCTGCTTCGAATAGGTCACAATGCGGCCCTCGCGGAACTCCACGTTGCTTGCGTCCCACTGGCCGTCGTTGCGGAAGACCGTCAGCAATCCCGGTTTGCCCGCCATCTCGAAAGCCCGTTCGGCCGCGCGGTAGTCGCAGGGAAGATAGGAATCCCCGTACATCAGAAAAAACGACTCGCCGAGCAACGGCAACGCGGCGCGGACCGCGCCCGCCGTTCCCAACGGCTGCCCGCCATCCCACGAATACTCCACCCCGAGACCGAAGGCGCCTCCGTCACCCACGAAATCCCGAATCATCCCGCCCAGGTAGCCGACGCACATCACCACCCGTTCCACGCCCCGATCGCGGACCAGCCGCAACTGGTGGCTGACAAAAGGCTCCCCGTTAATGGGAACCAGCGACTTGGGCAGGGCTTCGGTGAGCGGCCGCAGACGCTTCGCTAAACCGCCCGCCAGGATTGCCAACGGCAGCATCGTCGCCTCGGAATTGGGCCTCACGACTGGGCCAGCACGCGCGTCCCTTCGAAGTCGAAACGGAACCGCACCTCGCGTAAACCGGCTTCAAACATCACCCGCCGCAGTCGCGTCTTGTCTTCGGTATAGAACATCAGGAACCCTCCGCCGCCGGCGCCGATCAGCTTGCCCCCCAACGCGCCGTTCCTGCGGGCCAACTCGTAATACTCGTCGATCCGGCCTGTGCTCATACCCGCGCTGCGCTTCTTTTTGTTCTCCCAATGCACGTGCATGATTTCGGCAAAGCGGCGCAGATCGCCCGCCTCGAACGCGGCTTTACTCTCAAACCCCAACTGCTTCACGTAGTGCAGATTGTCGATCATCGCCTGGTCGCCCTGTTTGCTGCGAACATCCTGATCCTTGAGGATGGTGGACGCTTCTCGCGTATAGTTCGTAAAAAACAGCACCAGGTTGTCTTCCAGGTTATGCAGCGTCATGGGGTCCAGCCGGAGCGGGGTTACGGTGACATGGCCGCTGGGCTGGAATTCGAAGCAGGTGATGCCGCCAAACGCCGCGATGTATTGGTCCTGCTTGCCGATCGGCTCGCCCAGCAGATCCAGCTCGATGTGGCAGGCCTGCTCCGCCAGTTCCTGCCGGCTGATGTTGTCCCGCTTCATGGCGTGGAGCGCCCGCAACAGCGCGGTGGTGAAACTGCCCGACGATCCCAGGCCGCTTCCGGCGGGAATGTCGGACATGCTGGCGATTTCGAGATGCGGAATCCCGATGTCGACCAGTTTCAACGCCTCGCGCACGATCGGATGCTTCACATCTTCGGGGCGCGCCACAACCTCCATCTTCGAGTACTTGACGATCACTTCCGCGGCGAACGTCTGGTGTAGGGTAATGTAGACGTACTTGTCGATGGCCGCGGAGATCACGAAACCGCCGTGCTGGAAGTAGTACGACGGAAGGTCGGTTCCGCCGCCGCCCAGCGAGATCCGCATGGGACTGCGCGTGATGATCATCGGACGGCCTCCGCGTACACCTTTTCGATGACGCGCAGCGCCGCCTGCGCATCGCGAATGCCGGGAACGGGCTCGCGCCGCAGACGGATATCCTCCAGGAACTCCGCGAACTCGGCGTCCCAGGAATTATCGGCCATGGGATACTCCCAAATGGTGGTCTCGGGCGGGCCCATTTCGGGCGACATGCGGTAGAACGCCAGGCGCTCCACGCCATAACTTCCGCCCAGTCCCGAAATCTCCAGCTTGCCCTGGCGCCCGTAGATCTCCAGCGAAAACAGGTTCTTCCATTCCGTCCAGGTGGCGTGCAGAAAGGCCGCTTTGCCGGCGGCGGTGGTCAGGATGAGAAAGGCGTTGTCTTCCACCGGCATGTTCCAGAAGTAGGTGCCGATGTGGCCTTGCACGCGCTCGAAATCGCCCAGGAACCAGCGGGCCAGGTCGATCAGGTGCACGCCTTGATCCAACAGTTCTCCGCCGCCCGATGCCTGCGGATCGGCCCGCCACTCGCGCTCGTAGCCGACGCGCCCTCCATGGCCATATCGCCCGCGGACGAACATCATTTCGCCTAGCGCTCCCGAGAGGAAAATCCGTCGCGCACGCTGCAACGCCCGGTGATACCGATGATTGAAGCCCACTCGCACGGCGACCCCGGTACGTTGCGCTTCCCGCAGCGCGGGCTCCAATTCCGCCGCCCGCCGCGCCCCTGGCTTTTCGATGAGCACGTGTTTGCCGGCCGCGGCCGCCGCCTCCGCCACCGCGGCAAGCTGGTCGTGGGTGGTGGCCACGATGACGATGTCCACTTCATGGTGAGTCGCGGCCGCGCGCCAATCGCCCGACGCTTCGGCGCGCGGGAATCGCGCGGCCAGTTTTTCCGCCCGCTCAAGCACCGTGTCGCAACAGACCCGGACCCGGCAATCGCCCACGGCCTGGGCGCGTTTCGTTCCGATCAAACCGCAGCCGACGATCGCGACCGCATACCGTTCACTCACCGCCCCACGCCTTTCCCCGTTCTTCGGGCAGAATTCTACGAAGTGTGTACACGTCCGTGTTCTTGAGATCCTCGACGTGCAGGTGCAGGTTGCGCCAGGGATCCCACACCGCGCTGATGAGCTTTCCGGTGATGCCGGCCGATTCCTCCGAGGCCAGGTACACGATCAGCTCGGCCGCGAGCCGGGGGTCCGACGTGGCGCCGACGCGCTCCAGTCCGGATCGCAGCACCTCGCGCAGCATGTCCGTGTTCAGGACTCCCGGCGCGACGCAGTTTACGCGAATCCCCAGATCGGCCACTTCGGCGGCAATCGTCTCGCTGAATCGCACCAGGGCGCACTTGGCGGTGGCGTATGCCGAAAAATTCGGACGCGGGCCGGTGGCTCCGCCGCCCGAGAGGTTCACGATGCGTCCACCGCCGGTCTGGCGCATCCACCCGATGGCCAGCTTGCACAGCTCCGCGGGCGCGAGCAGGTCGACCTGGATGGTGTCGCGCCACGCGTTCCAATCGTTGTCGGCCAGCATGCCGATGGGTCCGCCGATCCCCGCGTTGTTGATCAGAATATCGAGGCGGGGCCACAGCCGGCGGGCCTCCGCCAGAATCGCAAGCGGAGAAGCCGGGTCGCATAGATCGGCCGCAAAAGCGTGGGCCTGCTGGGACTCCGTGGCGCTTTCGGCCAACGTGTCCCGAACCTCGCGCAACGCGGCTTCCGACCGCGCCACCAGCAGAAGATCGCAGCCTTCCCGCCACAGGGCCTCCGCCACCACCGCGCCCAGCCCGCGCGAACAGCCCGTGACGATCGCCTTGCTTCCCGGTAGCTTCATAGAGCCTATGAGCGGGCGCTCAGCACCCACTGGTTCTCCTGCAGGTAGGCCACGGTTCGTTCGACGGCCTGCCGGATGGTCAGACTCGGTTTCCACCCCAGACTGCGCATCCGGCTGCACTTGAGGAAGATGAACGGGCTGTCGCCGACCCATCCGCGCTCGCCTCCCGCGTACTGGCGCGTGGGCGTCAGCCCGAGCCGTTCCGTAATCCAGCCGATGGAGTCGTCCACCATGCAATACTCGTCGGTCCCCAGATTGAGAATGTTCACCTTGGCCGGCGCCCGCTCCAGCGCGATCAGGATGGCATCGATGCAGTCCTGGACGTACAGATAGGACTTCCGCTGCTTGCCGTCGCCCAGCACCCGCAGCGTCTCCGGGTGCTCGGTCAACTGCTTGTAGAAATCCAAAACGTGCCCGTGGGTGTAGCGTTCGCCGAGAATGGAGACGAAACGGAAGATCCAGCTTTGCATCCCGAAGGCCTCGCAATAGGCCGCGATCAACCCCTCGGCCGCCAGTTTGGAGGCGGCATACAACGAGGTCTGCACCGGAAACGGAGCGTCTTCCGGGGTGGGGAACACGTCCGGCTCTCCGTAGACGGAGCCGGTCGATGCGAACGCGATTCGCCGGACGCCCGATTCCTTCATGGCTTCGAGCACGTTGGCCGTGCCGACGGTATTCTGCTCCAGGTCTTTGCGCGGATGCTCCGGCCCATGCTGCACGTCGGCATTGGCGGCCAGGTGAAAGACCGCGTCGGCGCCGGAAATCGCCGATTTCAGTTTCGCAAGGTCCAGCAGGTCGCCTTCGCGCAGCTCGAATCGCCCGCTTTTCCGGGCATTTTCCAGAAACTCCGGCCGCCCGGTGGAAAAGTTGTCGTAACCCACCACCGCGTGGCCGTCGTGAAGGAGACGGTCCGTCAAAGTGCTGCCGATGAAGCCTGCGGCTCCGGTTACCAGGGCTCTCATATAGGATCTTCGCCGAATCAGTATTCATCATAACCTCTTGTCCGGACAACGGTCGCCGGCGCGCAGGTTCGCCGCCGCACGGCGGGCGCCCGGTATGAAGGTAGGCGCCAGACCGCGCGCTACCATGAGTCCATGAAAGTCCTGTTCGCCGCTCTTGCCATTTGCTGGGCGCTTCCAGCCCAGCAGGTTGCCTCGCTCGAAGGACAGTGGGAAGGTATGCTGCAGACCGCGGCCGCGCCCCGCCCGCTGGTCATGAAGATCTCGAGGACGCCCACCGGCGAATGGCGCGGCGCCCTGGACAGCCCCGAAGACGGCATCTCCGCTATCATGATCGGCGTCGCGCTCTCCGGCGACACCGTGAAACTGGATCTCGCCGCGTTCGACGCAACCTTCGAAGGCAACCTCTCGGGCGACCGGATTGCCGGCCAGTGGACCCGCCAGGGTAATGTCCGGCCGTTCACCTTCACCCGCCGCGCGGCCAACGCACCCGCGACGGCCGCTACCCCCGATCTGCTGCGTTACCAGGCCCAAATCGCCAATCCCCGCGATTGGATGGACGTGGAAGGCACCCAGGTCCCCATTCCGCCGCCCGAACACCCGCGCCTCTACCTGCGCGCCCGCGATCTGGACGACCTGCGCAAGCGCGTGGAGCATCCCGTGCTCAAACCGGTCTGGAACGACTTGCAGCGGCGCGCGGCTTCCAATCCGCAGATCCGCGTCGAAGTGGACGCCTTGCGCTACCTGCTGAATCGCGATCCCGACCTCGGCAAGCGCACTCTCGCGGCCGTGCTAACCACCCTGGAGTCCGCCAACTACGACACGCACGTGCAAGACATCTCGCGCGCCATCGGCCGCATGATGGTCACCGGCGCCATGGTCTACGACTGGTGCTATCCGCTCCTCACCGGCGAACAGAAGCAGCGCTTCCTGGCGCAGGAAATGCGGCTCGCCAGACAGTTGGAAACCGGTTACCCGCCCTACGACGGCGGCTATCTCACGGGTCACGGTTCGGAGTGGATGATCATGCGCGACATGCTCTCCGCGGGCATCGCGCTCTACGACGAATCGCCCGAGATGTACCGCTACGCCGCGAATCGCTTCTTCAAGGGCCACTTGCCCGCGCGCAACTTCTGGTATCAAGGTCACGCCTTCCACCAGGGCTCGGCCTACGCCGAGACGCGCGTGAGCAGCGAGCTGTATCCGCTGTGGATTTTCGACCGCATGGGCTTCGGCAACGTTTACAACCCCTCGCAGCAGTTTGTTCCGTACTCGTGGATCTACATGCGCCGCCCCGACGGCCAGTTGCTGCGCTCCGGCGACGGCCAGAGCACGGAGCCGAAGCTGCGATCGCTGTTGATCGCGAGTTACTATCACGATGGCTATGTGCTCGGCGACTATTTGCGCGACCCGGGCATCGGCGCCATGAACAAGATCTTCGAGCTCCTCTGGCGCGATCCCGACTTACAACCGCTGCCCGCCGCCGATCTCCCGCTGTCGCGATACATGGGCTATCCGTACGGGTGGATGGTGGCCCGAACCGGCTGGGATGCGGAAAGCGTAATCGCCGAGATGAAGGTCAACATCTTCAACTTCGCCAACCACCAGCACCTGGATGCCGGCGCATTCCAGATCTACTACAAGGGCCCGCTGGCCATCGATTCCGGACTCTACGAAGGCGCCAATGGAGACTACGGCAGCCCCCACCACCAGAATTACTATCAGCGCACCATCGCCCACAACAGCCTGCTGATCTACGACCCCGACGAGAAGTTCGCGCGCGGCCGCGGCGAACTGAGGAACGATGGCGGCCAGAAGCCGCCCGGCAACGGCCGCGAGGCGAACCGCCTGGAACAACTGCTCGGCGGCGGATACCACACCGGCAATGTGCTCGGCGAGGGCTTCGGCCCCGACCCGCAAAAGCCCGCCTACACCTACCTCAAAGGCGATCTCACCGACGCTTACTCCGCCAAGGTCCGCGAAGTGAAGCGCAGTTTTGTGTTCCTCAATCTGGCCGGCGCGACCGAAGCCGCCGGCAGGCCCGAACCCGCCGGCGTCCCCGCCGTTCTGATCGTCTTCGACAAGGTGGTTGCCGCCAACCCCGATTTCAAGAAATACTGGCTGCTCCACAGCATGGAGGAGCCCGAGGTACGCGGCGCGTCCACGGTAGTCTCGCTGACCCAGCGCGGTTGGACCGGCAAACTGATCCAAACCACGCTGCTTCCCGAGCCCGCCAACGAGGAGATCGCCAAGGTTGGCGGCCCGGGCAAGGAATTCTGGGTCTTCGGCGAAAACTACCCCAACCAGCCCGCCGCCGGAGCGGACCCGCGGGAATTCGAAATCGGCGCCTGGCGCATCGAGCTTTCGCCGCGCGCGGCTTCGGCCACCGATTACTTCCTCAACGTGCTGGAGGTGACCAGCGCGGGCCAGGGCGCCGCGCCCCCGGCCGAGAAGCTCTCCGCAACCGGCCTGGTCGGCGTGCGCGTGGCCGGCCGCGTGGTGTGGTTCCAGAAGGAGAGCGGGCGTATCGATCGTCCGGTCTCGTTCACCGTCTCGGGCGGCACCACCCTGCACTATCTGGTGACCGACCTTGTAGAGGGCACCTGGCAAATCTGGCGCGACGGCAAAATCGTTACGCCCGCGGTCACCGTGACACAGGCCGCCGGCACGCTGTGGTTCGACGGGCCGCCGGGGACGTGGGAACTGCGCCGGTAGGGCATCGGCCGCCGAGACCAATTCCGCGCGCGCCACAACCCCGGGCCACACGTTCTGTGCGATATGCGGGTTAACGCCCGGCGGCCTCTGTCGCGGTGATACGCGCCAGGTGGCCGTCCGAGACACAGCCGCGCACCAGTAAAGGGACATATGACGAGGTCGAAATGGCCCGTTTGCAAGACATTCCGCGTCACCCGATGTCCCCGAAGCGATGCGCGGCTGTATCGCGGTGGTAGTTCCGCTCCGTCACTGGCGCTGCATGTATACGACGTGCGTCTGCGTGAACTCGTAGAGGCCGTGCTTTCCGTCCGCTCCGCCGATGCCGCTCTTGCGCCAACCGGCATGGAAACCCTGCATGGCTTCGAAATTCTCGCGATTGATATAGGTCTCGCCAAAACGGATTTCCTGGCAGGCTCTCAAAGCCACGTTCAGGTCGCGCGTGTAGATCGAGGAGGTCAAGCCATAGTCGGAGTCGTTCGCGAACGCGATGGCTTCATCCAGATCGTCGAACCGGATCACGGGGATCACTGGACCGAAGATTTCGCGGCGCACGATCTCCATGTCCTGTTTGCAGCCGGCCAGCACGGTCGGCTCATAGTAGTAGCCGCCTTCCGCGGGCGCCCGCTTGCCGCCGGTCACCGCGGTGGCTCCCGCGGCTACGGCGCGCCGCACCAGCCCGTCCACCTTCTTATATCCCGCTTCATTGATGAGTGGCCCGTATTCGACCGCCGAATCGGCCAGCGGATTGCCGAATTTCGTCGCCTTCATCGCACCCGCCAATTCCGCCACGAATCGATCCGCAACGGCCGCCTGCACATACACTCGCTCCACGCAGTTGCAGACCTGGCCGCTGTTGATGACGCGCGAAGCCTTGATGGCCTTGACCGCCAGGTCGAGGTCGGCATCGCCCATCACAATGGCGGGCGCCTTTCCTCCGAGTTCCAGGTTCACCTTGGTGATATTGGCGGCTGCCGCGGACATGATGGCCGACCCGGTTTCCACGCTGCCGGTGAAACTGATCATGCCGGCGCCGGGCGACGAGGCCAGAGCTTTGCCGGCGCCGGCCCCGCGCCCATGCACGATATTGATGACGCCCGGAGGCAACTCGGTCCGCGCCATCAGTTCACAAAACTTCACCGCATTGTGCGGCGTCTCTTCGCTGGGCTTGATGACAATCGTATTGCCGGCGACCAGCGCGGGCGCGGCCTTGCGCGCGATCAGGAAGAACGGGAAGTTCCATGGCAGAATGCCCCCGATCACCCCGATCGGCTGGCGGAACAGGAAAATCGTCTCCCCAGGCCGATCGCTTTCGAGGATCTCGCCTTCAATGCGGCGGGCCCACTCCGCCATATAGTCGAAGTAGTCGGCGGTGAACGCAACCTCGACGCGCGCGAGATCGAGGATTTTGCCCTGCTCTTCGGTGATGACTCGCGCCAGCGGTTCCACCTGTTCGCGGATTTTGGCCGCGATCGCTCGCAGCGCCTGTGCTCGTTGAATGGCGGGGCGTTTCGCCCAATCCCGTTGCGCCTCGGCGGCCACGGCCAGGGCAGCTTCGACATCGTCCGCGGCGCTATCGGGCACCGTGCAGATCGCTTGCCCGTCGGACGGATTCACCACCGTGATGCGATCCTGGCTCTTCGAACCCGTGAATCTGCCGTTAACGAAGTTGTCGTAGTCGCTCACAACATGCTCCTTTCCACTCCCGGACGGACGGCGCTTTCCGGGAACGCCACAGCCATTATGGACCAATGCGGCTGGCGCCGGCGACAAGGGGCTGCCGCCATTGCCGTCGTTTCCAACTACCGATATCACGTCTGTTCGGCCAACATCCGCGACTGGCGGCGTTCATCCGAAATCGAACAGGTCGACAAAAAGGCGTTGATCACCACCGACGAGGATCAGAGCGGCGCCATCGAAAGTCCTCGCTTCGCCACCCGCTGCCCGCGGGAACTCGGGTTGCACGCCGACGCCACCGACCCACTGGACCCGTGACCGGCGGGCATCGCCCGTCTTGGTAAGACCGATTTCGCTTCTCCCGAGGAGAAAACGAATCCCGGTCCGAAACAGTTCCCGGCCGCAGGGGACGTCCCCAAAGCCAGGTTGCAGTTCCATGTAATCAACTGCTTGGGCGAAACCGCGATCATCGGGCCCCGCTTTCTTCCCCTCTGCCGATGCTCCGCTCTACAGGAAAACCATGGGAAATCCGATATGAGACTCGGGAGGTCGTGGATCTCGAGCCGGATGCCCGTCTCGCTTTCTACGTAGGACTACGGAACTCACTACCGAAAACTCTACCGGCATTCTAAAGGTTGCCGGATCGCTCGATGTCTCGACAGCCGGCGCGCTATGCGATTTCCTCCGCGACTGCCTCGCCCGGCAGCCGGAACTGAGCCTGGACCTCTCGGACGTGGATTCGTGCGATGCCGCCGTTGTTCAATTGCTGTGCGCCGCACGCAAAAGCGCCTCAGAGCTCCAGAAGCCCATCCGGGTGGTTTCCTGGTCCGCCGCAATCCTGGAAACCTGCGCCGCGCTCGGGCTTCCACTCGAAGAGTTGGCCGCACAGGAGAGTGCCAGTGCCGTATAACCCCGTCGACACGTACCTCCAGGAAGCCGAAGACCTGCTCTCGGAAATCGAGGAAGCGGCACTGTCGCTGGCCGGGGAAGAGTCAGGTTCCGAACGGCTCAATCACCTGTTCCGCGCCTTCCACACCATCAAAGGGTCCGGAGCGATGTGCGGCTTCAACCAGGTAGCCCAATTCACGCACCACGTGGAGACCGTCCTCGACCAGGTTCGCAAAGGCTCCATCCCGGTGTCCGAGAGACTCGCCGAACTGGTGCTATCGGCCAAGGACGAGATCCGCGTAATGCTGGCCGCCGAACAGCGGGGCGAGACGGCCGCGCGTGGCGCCACGCAAGACCTCATCGCCATGCTGGAGGGGCTCGCATCCGCGGCCAACGCCCCGGCGCCGGCGCCGGCCGAACCCGCCACGGCGGTCAACCCTCCTCCGCCGAATGGCGAGCGAACCTGGCGGATCCTGTTCCGGCCCAGTCCCGACCTCATGCTATGCGGCGGCAATCCGGTTCTGCTCTTCCGCGATCTGCGCAGGCTGGGCGAGTGCCAGGTGTCGGCGCACACCGAGGCCGTGCCGGCGCTCGACCAGATTCAGCCCAACGTCTGCTACCTTTGGTGGACCATTACGCTGCGAACCGATGCGGACCGGAACGCCCTCCGCGATGTTTTCGTATTCGTCGAGGACGGCGCCACTCTGGAAATCGAAGTGGTCCCGGAAGCCGCCGCCACGCGACCCGCGGCTCCCCAGGCGGCGGGCCGCGCGGGTGAACCGCGCGACCGGCAGGGCGCCGTCATCCAAAACGCTCTCTCCAAAGAATCCACGGTGAAGGTGCCCTCCGCCAGGCTCGACCGCCTGGTGGGTCTGGTGGGCGAATTGGTGGTGAACCAGTCGCGGTTGGCGCAGGCGGCTTCCCATGGCGACGCCCCGGAACTCGCCAGCCCCATCGAGGAACTCGAACGTCTCGTGGCCGAGTTGCGCGACGATGTCCTGGGCATTCGCATGATGCCGATTGGCACCCTCTTCGGACGGTTTCGCCGGCTGGTGCACGACCTGTCGGCGGAACTCGGAAAGCAGATCGACCTGGTCACCAACGGCGAGGAGACCGAGCTCGACAAGAGCATCCTCGATCAGCTCGGCGAGCCCTTGGTGCATCTCCTGCGCAACTCCATAGACCATGGGATCGAGGCGCCCGGGCGGCGCGCCGCCGCGAAGAAACCGGCCCGTGGGATCATCCGCCTGACGGCGGTACACACCGGCTCGGAAGTGGTGGTGGGCGTGCAAGACGACGGGCAGGGTCTGGATCGGGCGGCCATCCGCGCCAAAGCCGTCGAGAAGCAACTCATCGCCGCGGACGCCAATCTCAGCGACAAAGAAGTTCTCAATTTGATCCTTCTCCCCGGTTTCTCCACGGCCAGCCAGGTGACCAACATCTCCGGCCGCGGTGTCGGCATGGACGTGGTGAAGCGGCAGATCGATGCGCTGCGCGGCACGGTTTCCATTGCCAGCGATCCCGGCAAAGGCACCGCCATTTCCCTGCGGCTCCCCTTGACGCTGGCCATCATCGAAGGATTGCTGGTGGAGATCCGCGGAGACCGCTTCATCCTCCCCATGTCCTCGGTGGCGGAGAACATCGAGCTCGATCGAGCGCAGCGGTCGCGGAACAACGGCCGCAACGTCACCGCCGTGCGCGGGGAATTGATCCCGTACATCGACCTGCGGGAAGCGTTCCGTCTGGGGGGCAGCCCGCCGCCGATCGAGAAGGTGGTGATCGTGCATCATGACGACCAGCGCGTGGGGCTGGTTGTCGACCGCGTGCTGGGCACCCACCAGACGGTGCTTCAATCCCTCGGAAGATTCTTGCGGAATGTCGCCGTGGTATCGGGCTCCACGGTGATGGGCGACGGCAGCGTGGCGCTCATTCTGGATATTCGCGCGATTGTGCAATTTGCGGAGCGCCAGGCTGCTGCCGCCCGCGACAGGCAGGGAAAACTATGAAGAACTGGAAAATCGGAACACGCATCGCCGCCGGATTTACGGCTGTGATTGCCATCGCCATAGCACTCGGCGCTTTCGCATACGTTCGCGTAATCTCCATTGAGAAGAGCTCCGCCCAGGTCACCGCGCGCGCAGTGCCCGGCATTTGCATGATGGCACAGGTACAGGACAACCTGCAAAGCACCTATTCCACGCTGCTCGAAATCGTGGTCTCAAGAGACCGGCAGGAGGCGGCGCGCCTTGAGGCCGAGATGCAAAACACCCGTGTCGCCAACGGTAATGTGCTGGCCGAGTATGAAAAGACCATCGCCACCCAGAAAGGGCGCGAATTGTTCGCCGCCTTTCAGGCGGCGCGCGCGGCCTATCTGCCACATCTGGATGAGGTGGCCCGGTTGAAACGCGAGTCCCGGGACCAGGAGGCCCTGAACGCACTGGAGCTGCAGTTGAAACCGGCAAAGGACCGGTACCAGGCGGCCAGCCGGCAGCTCATGGATCTTCGGAAGGTGCTCGCCGACGAGGATGGAAGGGCCATTGAGGATTCGGTCGGCGCCGCCAAGTCCGGCATTCTTCTGGGATTGTTGATGGCGGTCGCGGTTGCGGCCGCGATTTCCCTGGTGGTCGTAAAAAGTATCGTTCGCCCGCTCTCCACGGCGGTTTCCCTGATCCGCACGGTGGCGGAGGGCGATCTGCGAAAGAAGGCCGATGTGACCTCGAAAGATGAGCTCGGAGAGATGCTCCTGACGGTCAACGCCATGGTGGACAACCTCCGAACCACAGTGGGCGGCGTCACTGCCGCCTCGGCCAATGTTTCCAGCGGGAGCGAGGCGCTGAGCTCCACTGCGCAACAGCTCTCGCAGGGCGCATCGGAACAGGCGGCTTCCGCCGAGGAAACCACTTCGTCCATGGAAGAAATGACTTCCAGCGTGCAGCAAAACGCCGACAATGCCCGCCACACCGACACGATCGCTTCCAAAGCCGCGGGGGACGCCAAGTCGAGCGGAGAAGCCGTGAAACAGACGGTCCAGGCGATGCGGGAGGTCGCCGAGAAGATCAGCATCATCGAAGAGATCGCCCGCAAGACGGACCTGCTGGCGCTGAACGCGGCGGTGGAAGCGGCGCGCGCCGGCGAGCACGGCAAGGGGTTCGCGGTGGTGGCCTCCGAAGTGCGCAAGCTGGCCGAACGCAGCCAGACCGCGGCGGCCGAAATCAGCCGCCTGACCGCCGGCGGTGTCCATACGGCCGAAGGCGCCGGGCAACTGTTGGAGAAGCTGGTGCCGGACATTCAGAAGACCGCCGAGTTGGTGCGTGAGATCGCCGCCGCCAGCGCGGAGCAGAACACCGGCGCGGCCCAGGTGAACAAGGCCATCCAGCAACTCGACCAGGTGATTCAGCAGAACGCCTCGGCGTCCGAGGAGATGGCCTCCACGGCGGAAGAACTCTCCAGCCAGGCGGAGATTCTTCACAGCACCGTCGCTTTCTTCAAAGTCTCAGACGGACAAAATGTTCGGGCCAGGGAACGGAAGCAACCGGCCGGGCAACCCGGCCTGAAACCGGCGGCCCACGCCCCTTACGCGGCAAAAGGGCTAGCCCGGATGAACCGGGCGGTCGAGTCCGGCGGGGCGGCCATCGAGTTGGCGACCCACGGCGAAGCCGCCGATGCCCGGGACGGCGAATTTACCTCGTGGGAGTCCTGAAACCTAATCTTAAGTTACCCAGGAGAATCGAAATGACGAATTGGTCGGTCGGAAGAAAAATCAGCGCGGCGGTAGCGGTTGGCTTCGCCTGTTTGCTGATAATCGGGGTTTTCGCGTACAGCAACACACTCAAGCTGATTGCCACGGCTGATTCGGTGACGCACACCCACAAGATGATTGAGGAGGGTCAAGGCATCCTGTCGTTGGTGAAGGACGCCGAAAGCGGCCAGAACGGATATCTGGTCAGCGGAGGACAACAATACCTGGCCCCCTACCGCAAGGCCGCGAGTTCGGCGGCGCAAACCATCCAGAGGGTTCGAAGCTTGACCCACAACCCCGATCAGCAACGAAGATTGGACGAGATCGATCCGCTGGTCTCGGGAGCGCTGCAGGAGATGCAACAGGCCATCGACTTGCGGGACCACAAAGGATTCGAAGCGGCCCGGCAATCCGTCCTGGAGGGCCGTACGAAACAGCTTCTGGAGGCCATTCAGACCAAGCTGGGCGATTTCGAAGGAGAAGAGCGCGGCCTCCTGACCGGACGAGACATCGAAGCGCGGCAGGCGGCGGAAACCACCAAGGCCGTGGTCTTGCTGGGGACACTCCTTGGATTGACGCTCAGCGCAACGGTTTCCGTGATGGTGATTCGCAGCCTGACGCGGCGGCTGGCGGCCGCTACAGCCTTGGCTGCTCAGATCGCGACCGGCGACGTGACAAACCGGACGGAAGCGGGGTCGAAAGATGAAGTCGGCCAGATGATCGCGGCGGTAAACCGTATGGCGGACAACCTGCAAACCGCCGCCGATGTCGCAACCCATATCTCCGACGGCGATTTGAACGTGCAGCCCAAGGCATTGTCGGAAAAGGACACGCTGGGCAAGGCCCTGATCCGGATGGTCGAAAACTTGCGGGCTGCCGCCAGTGTGGCCAGCCGGATTTCCGAAGGCGATCTCACGGTGGAGGCCAAGGCGCTTTCCGAAAGAGACACCCTCGGCCAGGCGCTCACCCGCATGTTGGAAAACCTGCGAAACACGGTCAGGGAAGTCGAAGCCGCGGCAAGCGGCGTGGCCACCGGCAGCGGGCAGATGAGTTCCACGGCGCAACAACTTTCGCAGGGCGCTTCCGAACAGGCGGCTTCCGCCGAGGAAACCACCTCCGCCATGGAACAGATGACCTCCAGCGTGCAGCAGAATGCCGACAACGCCCGCCAGACCGACAAGATCGCCTCGCAAGCCGCCGGGGACACCAGGTCGAGCGGGGAGGCCGTGAAGCGCACCGTCCAGGCGATGCGGGAAGTCGCCGAGAAGATCAGCATCATCGAAGAGATCGCCCGCAAGACGGACCTGCTGGCGCTGAACGCGGCGGTGGAAGCGGCGCGCGCCGGCGAGCACGGCAAGGGGTTCGCGGTGGTGGCCTCCGAAGTGCGCAAGCTGGCCGAACGCAGCCAGACCGCGGCGGCCGAAATCAGCCGTCTGACCGCCGGCGGCGTACAAACCGCCGAAGGCGCCGGGCAACTGCTGGAAAAGCTGGTGCCTGACATTCAGAAGACCGCCGAGTTGGTGCGCGAGATCGCCGCTTCCAGCGCGGAGCAAAGCACCGGCGCGGCCCAGGTGAACAAGGCCATCCAGCAACTCGACCAGGTGATCCAGCAGAACGCATCGGCGTCCGAGGAGATGGCTTCCACGGCGGAAGAGCTCTCCGGCCAGGCGGAAACGCTGCAGTCGGCCATAGGGTTCTTCAAAGTTGGCGACTCCCGCCGGCCCCAGGCGGCCGAAAGGAAGCGCCCCTCCGCCGCGGGTCAAATCCACACCCGGCCGACGCCCTCCAAAACGGTGCCATCCGCCGCGGCGGAGCTCGCCCAGTTGCACCGGGCGATCAAACCCGGTGGCGCGCCCATCGAGCTGGGAAAGCATCCCGCCGCCGTGGACGCCCGCGACGGGGAGTTTGTGTCGTACGAGTCCTGATATCGGCAAGGGAGCCACATCATGATTACGGAAACTTGTAACTACATCACGTTCAAGCTCGGCGACGAACTGTTCGCCATCGACGTCGACCAGGTGCGCGAAGTGCTGGAGATCTCCCGAATCACCAACGTCCCTACCGCCCCGGCATATATGCGCGGGGTGGTCAACGTTCGCGGAAAGGCCATTCCCGTGGTGGACCTGCGGCTGCGCTTCGGCCTTCCCAAAGGGACCGACACGGTGAACTCGCGGATCGTCGTCCTGGAACTCGAACTGGAGGGCGAAGCCGTGGTGCTGGGAGGCATTGCCGACAGCGTGCACGAAGTCATCGAGATCGAGCCGGCCAACATCGATCCGCCGCCGCAGATAGCCATGCGATGGCGCAGCGAATTCATTCGGGGGATGGGCCGCCGCGGCGACGAGTTCATCATCATTCTGGATGTCAACGCCGTATTCTGTTCGGAAGAACTGGCCCTGGTGGGAGAAGGCGCCGGGGCGGGGAGTTCAGCGGCTAAGCCATAGAAGGGGAACGATATGAAGCACTGGAAGATTGGAATCCGCATCGCGACCGGCTTTGGAGTGGTCATCCTCATCGCGGTGGCGTTGGGCGTTTTCGCGCACACCTTGACCGGGATGATTCAGAAAAGGTCGGTCGAAATCACCGGCAGCGCGCTGCCTGGAATCTATCTCATGGCGCAGGTCCAGAACAACCAGCAGAGGGCTTTCGTCACGCTCCTCACCATGGCCATGTCGAGGGACCGGCAGGAGGTGGCCCGCCTGGAAGCCGAATATCAGGAAGTGCGGGGGGCCAATTCGAGCGTCATGGCCGAAGCCGCGAAAACCGTCACAACCCCGAAGGGCCGCGAATTGCTGGACCGCGTGACTTCGCTGCGAACGGCATACCTGAACGGCGTGGAGGACTTGTTGCGCTTGAAGCGGGAAGGAAAAGACCAGGAGGCGATGGCCGTGCTCGACAACCACCTCCGCCCGGCCCACCAGAAGTACGTGGGGGCCACCGGGGACATGGTGGCCTACAGCAAGTCGTTCGCCGACGAGAGGAGCGAGGCCATAGCATCCGCCGTAACCAGCACGCGCAGCGGCATCGAAATCGGCCTGTTGGCCGCCGTGCTGGCGGCCATCCTGATTACCTGGACGATTGTCCGCAGCATCACACGCCCGCTGGCCACAGCCAGCGCACTGGTCGGCCGGGTTTCCCAGGGTGATCTAAGCTGCAAGGTCGAGGTGGACTCTAGGGACGAGCTCGGCCAGATGGTGGCGGCGCTGAACCGCATGGTGGAGAATCTCCAGGACGCCGCCCAGGTCGCCGGCAGGATTTCGGAAGGGGATTTGACCGTGCGGGCCAAGGCCCTTTCGGAACGCGACACTCTGGGTCAGGCGCTGGTCCGCATGCTGGATAAGCTGCAGACCACCGTCGCCAAGGTCGGAGCGGCGGCCGCCAATGTCACCTCCGGCAGCGAGGAGATGAGCGCCACCGCGCAGATGCTCTCGCAAGGCGCTTCCGAGCAAGCTTCCTCCGCCGAAGAGACCACCTCTTCGATGGAAGAGATGACTGCCAGCGTCCAGCAGAACGCCGACAACGCCCTCCAGACCGACAAGATCGCCTCCAAGGCCGCCGCCGACGCCAGATCCTGCGGGGATGCGGTGCAACGGACGGTCGGGGCGATGAAGGAAATCGCCCAGAAGATCGGCATCATCGAAGAGATCGCGCGCAAGACCGACCTGCTGGCGTTGAACGCCGCCGTGGAAGCGGCGCGCGCCGGCGAGCACGGCAGGGGGTTCGCCGTGGTGGCCTCCGAAGTTCGTAAGCTGGCCGAGCGGAGTCAGACGGCCGCCGCCGAGATCAGCCGCCTGACGGCCAGCGGCGTGGAAACCGCCGAAGGCACGGGCGGAATGCTCGAAAGTCTGGTGCCCGATATCCAGCGGACCGCCGAACTGGTGCGCGAGATCGCCGCGGCCAGCGCGGAACAGAACACCGGCGCGGGCCAGGTAAATAAGGCCATCCAGCAGCTCGACCAGGTGATCCAACAGAATGCCTCGGCGTCCGAAGAGCTGGCCGCCACGGCCGAAGAGCTCTCCAGCCAGGCGGAAGCCCTGCGCTCCAGCATCGCCTTCTTCAAGATCGACGGCGCCGAACCGCAGCGGCCGGCCAAGCCGGCGCCGCCCCGCGCCAAAGCGGGCGCCAAGTCGTCCATTTGGCAGGACGCGACAGCCGCCGGGCTGGCGCGAATGCAGCGCGCGGTCGGCTCCAAGGGAGCCGCCATCCAGTTAGGCGCCAGCGCGGCCGGCCCGGATCCTCACGACGGCGAGTTTACGCACTATGAGTCCTAGCGAGACCGATGACATCACGCGGCTGTCGGCCCGCAGCTTCTCCAAGCTGGCGCTGTTCATCACCAATGAGCTTGGCATCAAGATGCCGGACGCCAAGCTTCCCATGGTGCAGAGCCGCCTGATGCGCCGCGTCCGCGAACTGGGTTTCAATTCCCTGGACCAATACGCGGAGTACTTCTTCCACTCGCCGGACGCGGAAGATGAGCGGATTCACTTCATCAACGCCATTACCACCAACAAAACCGATTTCTTCCGCGAACCGGTTCACTTCGATTACCTGACTGCCACCGTGCTGCCTCCCTTCAGCGCCGATTCCGCCCACGGCCGCGCCCGCTCTGTGCGGGTCTGGTCCGCGGGTTGCTCCTCCGGAGAGGAGCCGTACACCCTGGGGATCGTGTTGAGCGAGTTCGCCGGCAGGAATCGGGGCTTCGATTTCTCGATCTTCGCCACGGATGTTTCCACGCGCGTGCTCGAGCGCGCGCAGGCCGGCATCTACGAAGAATCGCTGATTGCTCCTATCCCGCTGGCGTTGCGCACGAAATACCTGCTGCGCAGCAAAGACCCCGGCCGCAAAGTCGTCCGCATGGTTCCCGAGTTGCGGCGCGCCGTGACCTTTGAACGCCTCAATTTCATGGATGCAACCTATGACGTCAAAGGCCCTTTCGACGTCGTGTTCTTTCGCAACGTGATGATCTATTTCGACCGGCAGACCCAGGAAAAGGTGCTCAACCGGATCTGCCGCAATCTCAACTCCGGCGGGTACCTCTTCGTGGGTCACTCCGAAACGCTGGCCGGCCTGGATGTTCCGGCGGCGCCAGTGGGTCCGGCCATTTACCGCAAGTCCTGAACGGCCATGCCCTTCTCCAAGAAAGTCCGGGTCCTGATCGTCGACGACTCGGCGACCGTCCGCCAGACGATGAAAGAGATCCTGCAGAGCGATTCGCAGATCGAAGTTATCGGTGTGGCGCCCGACCCGTATGTCGCCGTGGAACGCATCAAGCAGTCCGTCCCCGACGTCATCACGCTCGATATCGAAATGCCCCGCATGGATGGCTTGACCTTCCTCGAGAAGATCATGAGCCAGCATCCCATTCCGGTCGTGATTTGCTCCACGCTGACCGCCAACGGCTCCGAGACCGCCCTGGAGGCCCTCGAAAAAGGCGCCGTGGAGATCATCACCAAGCCGAGACTGGGAACCCGCGAATTCCTGGAAGAATCGCGCGTGCGGATCTGCGATGTGGTGAAGTCCGCCGCCCACGCCCGGCTGAAAAACCGCCAGCGCCGTCCCGCCATGACGGTCAACCCCAAACTGACCGCCGACGCAGTTCTCCCCAAGCCGCCTTCCCAAGCCATGATCCAGACCACCGAGAAGGTAGTCATGGTGGGCGCCTCGACCGGCGGCACCGAGGCCCTCCGCGAATTCCTCGAGGCCATGCCGCTCGACGCCCCCGGCATCGTGGTGGTGCAACACATGCCGGAACAGTTCACCGCGCAGTTCGCCAACCGCCTGAACGCCACCTGCCGCATCGCCGTCAAGGAAGCCGCCGATAACGATTCCGTGATCCGCGGCCAGGCTCTCATCGCTCCCGGGAACCGGCACCTCCTGCTCAAACGGGCCGGCGCCCGGTACTATACGGAAGTCAGGGACGGCCCCCTGGTGAGCCGGCATCGCCCCTCAGTCGATGTCCTCTTCCGCTCGGCCGCGCGCTACGCGGGAAGGAATGCCGTCGGCGTCATCATGACCGGCATGGGAGACGACGGCTCCAAGGGAATGCTGGAAATGAAGCAAGCCGGAGCCTACAACATTGCCCAGGACGAAGCCACCTGCGTCGTCTTCGGCATGCCGGCGGAAGCCATCAAACTCAACTCGGTGGACCGGATTCTGCCGCTTGGCGCCATCGCCTCGGAAGTGGTCCGCCTCTGTCATTAGCCCGCATTTTCCGGGGCGCTCGGAGAGCCCCATGCGGCCTGCCCTGGTGAACTGCGGATGCGTCCCCGAGAGTTCGCCGCTTCTCATTTCACCGCGCGACCGGGCGGCCGCATGCCGGCGAAAACCGCGCGTGCCTCGTAATGGCATGTCTGTTTCGGAATAGTGGCGCCGGATTAAGGCAGATTCATCACTTTGCTGTTGACACAATGAATAAGCGTGCGCTATGTTCGAATTGGATGGATCGGGCTTGAAGTTGAGCCAGATTCGTCTGATTTGCATGGATCCTCGGTAGGCGAGGCGTCCGCGCGGCATATAAGCCACTGCCCTCAGGCATCCAAAGATGCTGTGTGGAGGGTGACCAGGGACTCCCGGGTTAAGGGTTTCTCTAACGTGGCTGAGGTCTTCGGATCTCTTACGGCGCGCGGTGCTGAAGCTTGGACCAGTGGGGGAATCCGTCAGCAATCGTTCTGCGATAGTTGGCCATTTCTTCCGCTCCGGGGGAAATGGCTTTTTGTTTCCCTCCTGAGCTTCGACTCGCCTCCAGAAAGGTGTATGTTACCGAACGACGATAAGCCTCGGAGTACTTCGAGGCATTCGGCGTGGGGGTTCCGGCGGTAATTCGATAGGCATTCGCTATCGCGTTCGCCGCTGCTGCTTCCACAAGTTTAAGCGGTGGTGAACGCGAAGGGCTGAACGCCAGCGTCCTGGCGACAGGGCGCGAAGTTCTTCTCCTTCGACATCTCCAGCAAAACGATCCATTGCGGCGCGCGGCCGTGAAGTTGGGCCGCCGGCCGTTATGTTTGTGGTGTTTTTGCCCGCAGGCGGAAAGGGAGATGCTTCGATGACGAACAAATTTGTGACGGCGCCCGCGTCCGGCCTGGAAACCGAAATTGTGCCGGTCCGCGGGCAGGTAGTGAAATCCAAGTGGGCGCGCGATCTGCTCACCTTCCTGATGGTCCTCGGCCCCGGACTCATCGTCATGGTGGCGGACAACGATGCGGGCGCGGTATCGACGTACAGCCAGGCCGGCGCGCAATACGGCACTCATCTTTTGTGGGTAGTTCTGCTCTTACTGCCGGTTTGTTATTTCATACAGGAAATGGTAGTGCGGCTGGGCATCGCGACCGGCAAAGGTCACGCCGCCATGATCTACCAGCGGTTCGGAAAGTGGTGGGGGCTGTTTTCGCTGATCGATCTGGAACTGGTGAACTTTCTGACCCTGGTGACGGAGTTCGCCGCCATCGACCTGGCGTTGAACAAGATGGGAGTCGACCCGCGAATCGGCGTGCCGCTGTCGGCGTTGGGCCTGATTTTCATCGTCCTGACGGGCAGCTATCGCCGCTGGGAGCGCACCGTGGTTTTCCTTTGCCTCCTGGACCTGGTCTGGTTCGTGATTGCATTCGCGCTTCGGCCGCCCGTGGGCCAGATTATTCGCCATTCTTTCGTGCCGTCCATGCCCGCCGGTGGGCTGACGCCGGACCTGATGTTCCTGGTGATCGCGATAGTGGGGACCACCATTGCGCCGTGGCAGCTCTTTTTCCAGCAGAGTTGCATCGCCGATAAGCGGCTGCGCTTCGCCGACGTGAAGTGGGCGCGGCTGGATACGTTCCTGGGGGCCTGCATTACCATCACCGTGGCCGGATGCATGATGATCGCCGGCAATGCGTCTCGCGTTCATGGCTTCACCTTTGCGGACCCGGCGCAGATGGCCCTGGATATCGGCGGCTTTACCAGTGGGTTCTTCAAACACGCGATTCTGCTGATGATGATCAACGCCGCGGTTCTGGGAACCACCGCCATTTCGCTCTCCAGCGCGTGGGCGTACGGCGAAGTCCGCGGCTGGCCCCACAGCCTGCAGCTTCCGGTGCGCAAAGCGCCGGGGTTCTACGTGGTCTACCTGATGTGCGTGGCGGCCGCCGCGGGACTGGTATTGATTCCGCGCGCTCCGTTGCAACTGATCATTCTGGGCGTGCAGGTGCTCGCGGGAGTGATGCTGCCTTCGGCCATCATCTTTCTGCAACTGCTGCTCAACGATAAGGAACTTTTGGGCGAGCACGCCAACAAGCCCTGGAACAATCTGGTGAACTGGACCATCATCATCGTCCTGTTCGCTTTGTCGCTGATTCTGGCCGCGCAGGTTGCGGCCCCCAACCTCTTCCCGAAATCGTAAGGAGAACGAGCATGGCTACGACAATCAATCTGATCGAGATGAACAAGGCAACCAACCATTTCCTGGTGGTTCATCCGCTGGACGATATACCGGAAGAGAAGGTCGATACCGAAAGCCTGGGCCCGATGCCCATGACCCGTAGCGTGCGCCTTTCGTTGCTCAGTCTCCGCGCGTACCTGGCCCTGATGATGCTGTTGGTGTTGTACCACGTCCTGGGCATGGCAGGCCTGTTCGCCACGCAGGGATAGAGGGTCCGATTCGACGACTGGGGATGATAGTCCGCGCCGCGAATCCCGCGGAAGCAAGATGAGACGCTGGCGGAATTTCGCCGCCCGTCACCGAATTGCCCCGTGAAAAAGGCCACAGCAGGCATAGCCACGGATCAACACGGAAACCAAGTTCTTTGCTTATCCGCGTTTATCCGTGGCCATTCCCGGTTTGTTTTTTTCGCACCTTCTCGGGGGTGGCCTCCCGCAAGCGCTCAGCGCCTGGCGCACGCGGAATCAGGAACCGTCGCGGGCCAGCGCGGCGCGCACAGCCCGCGCAAGGTCGGTCAGACTAAACGGCTTTTGGATGAAACTCAGATTCTCTTCGGCCACGCCGCGGCGGAGCACGTCGTTGGACGTGAAACCCGACATGAAAAGCACTCTGACGCCGGGCAGCACGCTCACAATCCGGTCTCTCAACTGCATTCCGTTCATTCCCGGCATCATCACGTCAGTCAGCAGAAGATCGACAGTCCGCTTGCCCGTCTGGCAGATCGACCATGCCTCGGCCGGAGTTGCGGCAGCCACCACAGTGTAGCCCAGCGACTTCAGCATTTCCGCGGTCAGATGGCGGACCATGTCCTCGTCCTCGACCAGTAGTATCGTGCCTTCGCCCTTGGCGGCCGGACCTTCCTGCTGAACACCCGGCGGAGTCGATTCGGCCTCGATTACGGGGAGATAGATCTTAAACACAGTCCCGTGTCCCGGCTCACTGTAGACGTTGACGAGACCTCCGTTCTGCTTGACAATCCCATAGACCGTGGCGAGGGCGAGACCGGTGCCCCGGCCGGTCTCCTTGGTGGTGAAAAACGGCTCAAAGCAGTGGGCGAGGGTTTCTTTGTCCATCCCCGCCCCGGTGTCGCCGATTGCCAGCAGGACATGGCCGCCGGGGGTGAAGTCGGGGTGAAGCCGCCGATATGCCTCGTCGATAGTGACGACCCTGGTTTGAATCGTCAGGGTGCCTCCGTCGGGCATGGCATCGCGGGCGTTGAGTGCCAGATTCACCAGGATCTGCTCCATCTGTGCGGCGTCGGCGTTGACCCGCAAAGTCTGCTTGCCGGGAAGATAGCGTAAGTCGATATCTTCGCCGATCAGCCGCGAGAGGGTCGACTTTCTGCTGGCGATCAACTCATCCAGATTGATTGGCTGCCGCGTGACAATCTGGCGGCGGGAAAAAGCCAGAAGCTGTTTGGTGATCTCCTTCGAGTGGTTGGCGGCCTTGCGGATCTCCGCCAGGTAATCGCGCAGGGGGTCGTCTGGCCGCAACTTCTCCAAAGCCAACTCGGTGAACCCCAGGATGACGGTGAGCATGTTGTTGAAGTCATGGGCGACGCCTCCCGCCAGGCGGCCGACGGACTCCATCTTCTGTGCTTCGAAAAGTCTGGCTTCCAGCTTGGCCCGCTCCGCCTCCGCCTGCTTGCGCGCGGTAATGTCCCGCACAATGGCCCACGTTCCGGAGGGTCGCCCGGCGCTGTCCCGCATCAAGAACGTCCGCAACTCGGTGGGGAACACCGACCCGTCTTTCCGGCGATATTCCTTTTCGAAGACGTCGGAGAAGCCTCGTGTCAGGACCTGCTCGCGGAGAATCCTGGCCTGCACGGGATGCCATTTTTCCGGGGTCAGATCCTCGTAGGTGAGCTGCCGCAGTTCTTCGCCGGAGTACCCCAGCATTTCTTCATAGGCGCGATTGAATTCCGTGAGGCGGCCTTCCATATCGGCGCCGGCGAAAGCGTCCATCAAGCTTTCGTACAGACGGCGGTACTTTGCCTCGCTTTCCCGCAGCGCCTCTTCGGCTCTCTTGCGGTCGGTGATGTCCAGCATGATGCCGTGCCCCAGGACACTGCCGTCGGTCTGCCGCTCCACACGCAACATCGTATCGTGCCAGCGCACCTCGCCATCGACCACGTAACGGAGTTCCTCTCTAAAGGGCTGTAGCGTCTCGGCGGACCGCTGGATCGCCCGGTCGCGCCGTTCCCTGTCGTCCGGATGAATCTTGCCGGTTATCAGCGAACCGTCGCGCAGCAAGTCTTCCGGCTCGACATGATACAAATCGCAGGTGGCCGCGTTGGCGTACGGAAAGCAGGGGCTGCCGCCGGGTAATAACTGGTAAGTGAAGACCAGTCCGGGAATGAGCGCTTCCAATCGCCGGTACCTTTCCTCGGTTGCGGCGCCAGCCGCCCGCAATCTCGCGCTTTCTTCCACGTGCGCGCCCAGAAGGGCGATCAGTTGATTCACCGCGAGCGCCAGCGCGGCGAGGTCGTCATTCTTGTCCGAAACCCGGACTCTTGCCGAGGCATCTCCTCCGCAGGCTTTCAGGACGGCGCCCAACAACTCACCCACCGGACTCGTTTCAGGCACTTCAGCCATGTGAAACGGGACCTCCCCGTCGACGATAACTAGCACACAGTATACACTTCCGCGCGCCTCCGGAGAAATGCTCTCGGCCCGGTTCCGGTCCGCCACGCCCGGGCATATACTGTAAGCGTTTCCACAGGGAGTGACATCCATGAGCAAAGCCGAGAAATTTCCACGTCTGAGCCGGCGCAGCTTCAGCGCCGCGCTGGCAGCTTCCGGGGCGGCAGCCCCCGCTGCGCTGGCGCAGCGAGCTCCGGCTACGGGAGCGCCGAATCCCAATACCACCATCCAGCAGGAGCAGCCGGCGCGACGCCAACGGCCGGCCGATGTGCCGCCGTTCGATCTGCCCATCGAGTTTGTGCGCGCCGACCAGCCGCTGAAAGCCGAACCCTTTCCCTTAAAGCAGGTGAAACTCACGGGCGGGATTTATCGGGACGCCGCGGAGTGGAATCGCGGCTACATGCACCGGCTGGACGCCGACCGCCTGCTGTATAACTTCCGCGAGAATGCCGGCCTGCCGACCTTGGGCGCCAAGCCGCTGGCCGACATGAACGCGCCGCGCGTTTCGAGCTGGGAACATCCCAACGACAATACCCACGCCACCGAATTGCGCGGCCACTTCACGGGACACTTCCTGTCCGCGCTGGCCCAACTGGCGGCCAGCGGCGATGCCGCGGCCAAGGCCAAGGGCGACTACCTGGTCGCCGAGTTGGCCAAGGTTCAGGAGAAGCTGGGCGGCGGGTACCTGAGCGCGTTCCCCATGGAACTGTTCGACCGGCTCGACAGACTGTCCGGCGCACCGCGCGACCCCAACGCCGCGCGCGATCCCAACGGACCGAGATTGCCCTGGGCGCCGTTCTATACCATCCACAAGATTTTCGCGGGCATGCTCGATCAGTACCAGCTTGCCGGCAATCGGCCTGCGCTCGAAGTCGCCCAGGGCATCGGCGACTGGGCCGACGCCTGGACCGCCTCCAAGACTCCCCAGCACATGCAGGATATCCTGATGGACGAATACGGCGGGATGGCGGAGTCGTTGTACAACCTGGCGGCCATCGCCAACCAGCCGAAGTATGCCGCGGCCGGCGACCGCTTCACCAAGAAGTGGTTCTTCAATATGCTGGGCATGCGCCAGGACCTGCTGCATCGCGATCCGGTCAATGGCCGGCCGATGCACGTGAACACGCATATTCCCCAGGTGATCGGCGCGGCGCGGCGCTACGAGATCTCGGGCGACATACGTTTCCACGATGTCGCCGATTACTTCTGGCGCGAGGTGGTGGAGGCGCGCAGTTACGTCACCACGGGCACCAGCAACGGCGAGTCGTGGAATACCGAGCCGCGGCAGTTGGCCAAGGAGTTGAGGGCGGGCGGAGCGGCCACGGCGGAATGCTGCTGCTCCTACAACATGCTCAAGCTGACGCGCTATCTTTACAGTTGGACGGCGGACCCGCGGTACTTCGACTACTATGAGCGCTCCCTGCTGAACATGCGCATCGGCACCATCGAGCCCCAGACCGGCCATACGCAGTATTACGCGTCGCTGTTGCCGGGGGCCTACAAGACGTTTAACACCGAAGACAACTCCTTCTGGTGCTGCACGGGCACGGGCGTGGAGGAATACTCCAAGCTCAACGACAGCATCTACTGGCGCGATGCCGACGGGATCTTCGTCAACCTGTTCGTGCCCTCGGAACTGAACTGGACGGAGAAGGGATTCCGCCTGCGCCAGGATACGCAGTTCCCCGAACAGGCGGGCACCACGCTGACGGTGAGCGCCGATCGGCCGGTGACGATGGCGATGCGGCTGCGCATTCCGTCGTGGTTGAAGACGGGGCCTGAGGTCAAGATCAACGGCGTGGCGCTGGTAGCGACGGCCACTCCGGGCAGCTATCTGGCCATCCGGCGCACATGGAAGAACGGCGACAAGGTGGAGATGGAACTGCCCATGCGTCTCACCGTCGAGAAGATGCCGGACGATCCCACGCTGCAGGCGTTCCTGTACGGTCCGCTGGTGCTGGCGGGGGATTTCGGCGGCGAAGGGCTGACGCCGGCCTTGATTACCGGTCCGAGCGCGCCGAAATTGCGGGAGCTGGATATCCCCAAGCTCAAAGCTGCCGGCGCGGAGCCGTCCGCGTGGATCAAGCCCACCGGCCAGCAGCTGACGTTTCGCACGGCGGGTCAGTCGAAGGACGTGACCCTGGCGCCACTCAACAGCCTGTTTGCGAAGCGCTACGTGGTGTATTGGACGGTGGGATAGGGTCGGCGGCTACAGCGATTCAGTGCAAGCGCTATCAGAGGCCGGACGCGAAACCCCGCACGCCCGCTTAACATTGGGCTAAAACACGTGTAATCTAGGGGTAGCCATGAACTTGGAACAAGTGGCTCGGCGCGCCAAGGTGTCCACCGCAACGGTGTCCCGAGTGCTGAATAATGCAAGCGTAGTCAAAAGTTCTACGCGGGCGCGGGTGGTGAAGGCCATCGAGGAATTGCGCTACCACCCGAACCTGCACGCGCGCAGTCTGGCGGGCGGCAAGAGCAAGACTATCGGCGCGATCGTCTCCAACCTGGAGAACCCGTTCTTCTTCGATATCTACAAGACCGTGGAATCCGACGCGCACGCGCGCGGGTACGAAGTACTCATGGCCAACACCGATTACCGGGCGGAACAACTGGTCGCGAGCGTGCGCCTGATGATCGGCCGGCGCGTGGCGGGCCTGGCGGCGGTGGTCTCCGAGATGGACCCGGCGCTGATTCAGGAACTAACCGAAAGCCGCATTCCGGTGGTGTTCTACGACGTGGGAGCGCCGAGCAGAAACATCACCAACATCCGCGTGAATTATTCCCGCGGCATCGAGAAGGTCATCGGCTATCTGCATAGCATGGGCCATCGGCGCTTGGGCTTCATTGGCCACCATGCCATGCTGGGGCCGATCAACGAACGCCTCAAGGCGGTGATGGACGCGGTGGCCCGCTACCGGTCGTTCGAGGTCCGAATCGCGGCCGATAGCGACACCCTGGAAGGCGGCGGCCAAGCAACCCGCGCGCTGCTGAGCTCGGGCTACGATCCCACGGCCATCATCTGCGTGAACGACATCACCGCGGTCGGCGCGCTGCACGAACTGCGCCAGCGCGGGCTGCGCGTGCCGCAAGACGTATCGGTGACGGGTTTCGATAATGTCAAGCTCTCCGAATTCTGTTATCCAACGTTGACCACGGTACACATCCCGCGCGAGCGGATTGGCCACATCATCTGCGATGCGCTGGTGCCGCCACCGGGCAAGCCGGCGCTGGCCGATCCGGAGATTCTGATCGAGCCCGAGTTCGTGTTGCGCGATTCCACCGGTCCCGCGCGGGGAGTGAGCGGGCCATAATCCACTGATTTTGGGCGAGGTTCGAACAAATCCAAAACTGCGCCGAAAGGCCGCTTGACATTGGCTTTGTGTGTGCATACGATAAATCACTTGCAACCGTTTACACCACCCCTTGCCATGCTGCAAGCCAGTTCACGCTTGCTGTCGCTTTCGAGCGTCGACCTCGCGATTATCGTTCTCTATTTCGCCGCCGTGCTGGGGATCGGCTTTTACTTAAAGAGCTATACCAAAACCGGCGAAGACTTCTTCCTGGCCGGCCGCGAGATGACGGCGTGGGTGGCCGGATTGAGCTTCCTGGCAGCCAACCTCGGATCCCTCGAACTCATGGGCTGGGCCGGAGCGGCGTATCAATACGGCATCCTGGCCGCGCACTGGTATTGGGTCGGCGCCATCCCCGCCATGCTCCTCCTGGCGATCGTGATGATCCCGTTCTACTACATCTCCAAGACGCACTCGGTGCCGGGATATCTGAAGCTGCGTTTCGGCGAACCGGCGCGCGCGCTCTCGGCCTTCTCGTTCGGCTTCATGACGGTGTTGATGAGCGGCATCAACATGTACGCCATGGCGCTGGTGCTGAAGGTGGTGCTGGGCTGGGACATTTACTTCAGCATCTGGGTCTCTTCGCTCACCGTGGCGGTGTACGTCGGGTTGGGCGGATTGCTTTCGGCAATTTTTAACGAGGTTTTACAGTTCGTCCTGATCTGGCTGGGCGCGTTGCTGGTTTCCATCATCGGGCTGGTGGAGGCCGGCGGCTGGAACGGCATGGTGGCGCGCATCCACGCCAACTACCCTGGACAGAACTTCACGCACCTGTGGAACACGATGGGCTCGTTCAAGGACAACCCCATGGGCATCCATTGGGTGGCCATCGTGTTCGGTTTGGGCGTGTTCATTTCGATGGGCTACTGGACCACGGACTTCCTGGTGGTGCAGCGCGTGATCTCCGCCAAGGATCTGCGCGCGGCGAAACTGGCGCCCATCATCGGCGCGGCATTCAAGATGTGCGTGCCGTTCATCGTGATCCTGCCCGGGCTGCTGGGCCTGGCGGTTCTGCCGAAAGGTTTCCTGGTGGGCGAGGACGCCATCAGCGCCCTGCATCCCCACAGTTACAACGAAGTGCTGCCCATCATGCTGGCCCGCTACTGCGGACCGGGTCTGATGGGCCTGGGCATCACGGCCCTGATTGCGGGATTCATGTCGGGGATGGCGGGCAACGTGAGCGCCTTCGCCACGGTGTGGACCTACGACATTTACCGGGCGATGTTCCGCAAGAACGCCGACGACGCCCATTACGTGGCCGTGGGCCGCTGGTGCACCATCCTGGGTGTGCTGGTGAGCATCGGCACGGCTTACCTGGTGATGCAATTCCACAGCATCATGGACTACGTCCAGGCGCTCTTCAGCTTCTTCATCGCGCCGCTGTTCAGCACGGTGCTGCTGGGCATGCTGTGGAAACGCACCAGCCCGGCGGGCGGATTCTGGGGGCTGCTGGCAGGCACGGCATCCTCGGTCGGCATGTTCTTGTGGGTCCACAATGACCCCGGCGCCCTTCGATACATCGCCCTCTCGCCCTATGCGAAGCCCATGGCCGAGAACATGTTCCGCGCCCTCTGGTCGGGACTGACTTGCGGCTTGGTGACCGTGGTGGTCAGCTTGCTGACCAAGCCCAAGCCCGAGCCGGAACTGGCCGGACTGGTTTACGGCTGCACCAAGATCCCCAGTGAAGGACACCTGCCGTTGTACCAGCGGCCGATCTTCTGGGCGGGGGTGGTGGCCGCGGCGTTCGTGGTTATACAAATTATCTTCTGGTAGGTAACCGATGCATCGTCCGGGAATGATTTCGATTTGGTTTTTTATCGGCGCCTTGCTGTTGGCCTATGGAGTCCTCATCTGCGGCTCCGGGATCTATGAAGCAGTGGCTCCGTCGGCTGCGGCTGCCGCCAGGGCGGAAGCCAACGTGCACTGGGATGGCGTGGATAGTCTTCACGTGGCAATCTGGTGGGGCGCCTTGCTGATTGTCCTGGGGGCGGTTTATACCATCAAGTTCGCGCCGAGAAAGGGGAAATAATCTCATGAGCAAAGGTAAGCGCCCGGTGACCTTCGGAGTGATCGTTGGGAACCGCGGATTTTTTCCGGACCACCTCGCCAAGAGCGGCCGGACGGAGATGCTCGCGGTCCTCGAGCAAGCCGGTTACGGCGCGGTCGCGCTGTCGCCCGAAGACAGCAAGTACGGAGCGGTGGAAACCCGCGCCGAATCGGCGGCCTGCGCGGATCTCTTCAAGAAACACCGCGACGCGATCGACGGCATCATCGTCACCCTGCCCAACTTCGGCGAAGAGCGCGCCATCGCGGACGCCCTGCGCTTGGCCGGTTTGAACGTGCCGGTGCTGATCCAGGCGACCCCCGATACACCCGGCCGGATGACCATCGCCGACCGGCGCGACAGTTTCTGCGGGAAGATGTCGGCCTGCAACAATCTGTCGCAGTACGGGATTCCGTATTCGCTCACCACGCGCCACACCGAAGCCCCCGATTCGGATTTCTTCCGCCAGGACCTGGACTGGTTCGCGGCCACCTGCCGCGTGGTGCGCGGCCTGCGCAATCTGCGGATCGGCGCCATCGGCGCGCGTCCGGCGGCGTTCAACACGGTTCGTTACAGCGAGAAACTACTGGAAGCCGCCGGCATCTCGGTCGAGCCCATCGACCTTTCGGAGATTCTGGGCCGCATCGCGCGCCTGGCCGATTCGGCGCCCCTGGCGCAAGCCAAGCTGGAGGCTATCCGCAAGTACGTGTCCACCGACCAGGTGCCGCTGGAGGCCCTCGTCAAGATGGCCAAGCTCGGCGCCGTCATCGACGAGTGGATGGCGCAGACTCAGGTAACCATCAGCGCGGTGCAGTGCTGGACTTCGCTCGAAGAGTTCTTCGGCGTGGTGCCCTGCACGGTGATGAGCATGATGAGCGAGAACCTCATGTCCAGCGCCTGCGAAGTGGACATCTGCGGCGTGATCGGCATGCACGCCCTGCAACTGGCGTCGGGAACGCCCAGCGCCCTGCTCGACTGGAACAACAATTACGGCGACGATCCCGATAAGGCCGTCTGCTTCCATTGCAGCAACCTTCCCAAGCACTTTTTCCGGGAAGCCAAAATGGATTTCCAGCAGATCATCGCCGGCACGGTGGGCCGCGAGAACACTTACGGAACCTGCGTGGGGCTGGTGAAGCCCGGACCCATGAGCTTCGCGCGTTTCTCCACCAACGACAAGGAAGGCCGCATCCAGGGCTACGTGGGCCATGGCGAATTCACCGACGATCCGCTGGACACCTTCGGCGGCGCAGGCGTAGTCCACATTCCGCGTCTGCAGGAATTGCTGCGGTTCATCTGCGTGCACGGTTTCGAGCACCACGTGGCGGCCAACCTGGCTCCGGTGGCCAGCGCCGTTCGCGAAGCGGCTGCCCGGTATCTGGGCTGGACCGTTCACCAGCACAGCTAACGTTGTGAAGACGTCCCTGTTTGCGCGACGACCGCCTGCTCACGCGCGCGGCTCCGCACAGAGCCGCGACCGTGAGGGAGCGGATGCGCCAGTGCTTTCATCCCGGAGGACCTCATGAGCATCGTAGCCGGTGTCGATTTCGGCACTCTCAGCGTGCGTGTATCCATCTTCGATAGCGCCAAGGGACGCCTGGGCGCGGGTTCGGGCGTTTACCCGCTGTTCCGCAAGAAGGAAGATCCCGATCACGCCACCCAGAGCCACGCCGACCACATGAAGGCTCTCGCCGAAGCCACGCGGCTCGCCGTGAAAGCGGCCGGCATCGACGGCCACGCGATCGAGGCCATCGCGCTCGACACAACGGGGTCCAGCGTGATTCCCGTGGACGCTCACATGCAGCCCCTGGACGACTATTACCTGTGGTGCGACCACCGGGCGTGGAAGGAAGCCGCCGAAATCACCGCCGCGGCCCATCGCCAGGGCCTGGAAGCCATCGACTGGTGCGGCGGCGTCTACTCTTCCGAGTGGGGTTGGGCCAAACTGCTGCACTGGCTGCGTCACAACCCCACCAAGCGCGACCGCTTCGCCAGTGCGTTCGAACATTGCGACATGGTGGCCGCCGTGCTGTGCGGTATCGGCGATCCGGCCCAGGCGCCGCGCAGCGTGTGCGCCATGGGGCACAAGTGGATGTGGCGCGCGGCCGCGGGCGGACTTCCGCCCGAGAGTTTCCTGACCGGCGTCGACCCGCTGCTGGCGGGCGTTCGCGAAAAGCTGGCCGGCCGCTACCAAACATCCGACCAGATTGCCGGGCATTTGACCGCCGAGTGGGCCGAAAAGCTGGGACTGCGCGCCGGCATCCCCATTCCGGTGGGCGCTTTCGACGCGCACTGGGACGCGCTGGGCGCGGGCGTGCGCACCGGCGACGTGGTGAACGTGGTGGGCACGTCCACCTGCATCATGGCCATCGGCGAGAAGCCTTCGCTCATTCCCGGCGTGTGCGGCGTGGTGCCGGGGTCGATTCACCCGGCCTACACGGGCATCGAGGCCGGCCTTTCGGCTACCGGCGACATCTTCGAAGCCATCGCGCGCCGCGCCGCAACCACCGTGGCGGAACTCTCGCGCGGGCTGGAGCGATACCACGCCGGCGAAACCGGCCTGCTGCGTCTCACCTGGGACAACGGCGACCGCACCGTGCTGGTGAATCCGGAACTGGGCGGGGTCACGTTGGGCTGGCGCCTCACCCACAGCGCGCAGGACGAACTGTTCGCGGCCATCGAAGGAACGGCTTTCCACACCCGCGTGATTCTGGAACGGCTCGAGGAACACGGCGTGGCCGTGCGGCGGGTGATTAACGGCGGCGGCATTCCGCAGAAGAACCCCGTGCTCAACCAGGTGTACGCCAACGTGATGGGCAAACCGATCCTGGTCCCTAAAGGCGAGGTGACCAGCTTGGGGTCGGCCATCGTTGCGTTCCTGGCCGCCGGCGCGTTCCGCACCATCGAAGAAGCCCAGGACGCGCTCTGTCCCGGGTTTGCGACCATCGAGCCGCAACCCGCCGAGGCGGCCCGCGGCGCCGAATTGTTCGCGCTCTACCGCGAGTTGTACTTCAGCTTGGGACAGAAGAGCTCCGCGCCAGCCGCCGTTGGAGACGTATTGCCCGAGCTGCGCCGGATTGCCGCCCAGGCGCGCGCCTGAGCCCGGCGCCGCGCCGCGCCCCACCCATGAGAACATAGAAGACGATGCTGGAATCCCTTCGGGAAGAAGTCCTGGAAGCCAACCTGGAACTGGTGCGGCGCGGCCTGGTGATTTACACCTTCGGCAACGTCAGCGGCGTATCGCGCGAGCACGGCCTGTTGGCTATCAAACCGAGCGGCGTCCCCTACGAGAAGATGACCGCCGACGACATGGTGATCACCGATCTGAACGGCAAGATCGTCGAGGGCGGCCTGCGGCCGTCCTCCGACCTGGCGACGCACGCCGCGCTCTACCGCGCGTTCCCGTCGATCGGCGGCATTGCGCACACCCACTCGATCCACGCCACCGCCTGGGCGCAGGCCGTCCGTGAGATCCCCTGCTTCGGCACCACCCACGCCGATTATTTCTTCAGCTCGGTGCCGGTGACTGCGCCGCTGACGCCCGAGGAGATCGAGACCGAGTACGAAGCCAACACCGGAGTCGCCATCGTTCGGACCATGGAAGGCCGCGACCCGCTGGCGTGTCCCGCCGTCTTGGTGGCCGGCCACGCGCCGTTCTGCTGGGGCAAATCGGCGCCGGACGCCGTGCACACCGCCGTGATTGTCGAGGCGCTGGCCAACATGGCGTGGCAGACCCTGACGATCAATCCCGCCGCCGTGCCGATCTCGGAAGCGCTGCGGAGGAAGCACCACTTCCGCAAGCACGGTCCGAATGCGACCTACGGCCAGGCGGGCGGCAAGTAGCCGCGGACCTGGTGTAGTGCGACCATGCAGAACAACCAGTCTGCACTTGGCCGTGGGGCAGCCAATCCTGGCTGCCGCCGGCTTTCAGCCGGCGTCTACGGGTGCGGAGCTTTGCGGATCGGCGGGCAAAAGCCGCCTGAAAGGCACTGGCGGGCAAGATTGCCCGCCCCACATAACAGGTAGGACTTCGGACGCAGACCACTTCCCTGCATACACACCTTCGCGCCTGACTGCCTTATCCGGCAGCACCGGCGTACCGCGAAACTGTCCCGCCGGCTCGATCCATGCCGCGGCGCGCTCCTCCGGACTGTGCGGCCCAGTGCCCGCGGCAAGCGCGGTACCCTCGGCCATCGCAAGCAGCTACACTTCCAGCGACTGTCCGGCGGCATCCGCCAGCGCCTGGAGGCCGGCCTGGGTTTCGGGTTTGAGATTCAGGCAACTTGACCCATGAAATTAGGGGGGTCCACAAAAATCGCTGTAAATGGAGTGACTTTTGCCGATGAGATGTCTGTACCAAAATGTCGGCTCCAGCATTTGCTCCGGCCGCTTGTCTGCTTTGTGCGGCATGGTGTTTTGCAGCAGAGTCGCCCAACTGGCCGGTGGATCCGGCGAAGGGCTTCTGGCTCAAAGTGGCTTCGGCCAACTTCGAAGTGTACACGACCGCCGGCGAAGACGCCGGGCGCAATTTGGTCCTCCGTTTCGAACGCCTGCGGACGGTCCTGCGGCCGGCCTTGGCATGGGCGGGTTCGCGGGAAAAGCCCGTCTGCATCATAGCCTTCCAATCCAATGACGAGTTTCAGCCCTATACGCCGGTTGGGCGGGCTTCGGGCTTCTTTCTGTCCGGGGCTCGGCGCGATTTCGTGGTCTTGGAAAGTCCCGCCCCCGAAACCCGCACGGCCGCGCATGAATACGGTCACGTGGTCATAGCGCAAAGCGGTTTGCAACTTCCGGTGTGGTTGACCGAAGGGTTGGCGGAACTCTATTCCAACATTGACGGTGGGCCATCGGACACCAACGTTGTGGTGGGCCGGTTCATCCGCGGCAGGGTGCTTTCCTTGCGCCGCGACGGCTGGATCGGCCTATCCGAATTGTTCTCCGCCGGCGCACGTTCTCCCGTGTTTACGAGTCCCGCCCTGGTTGAATCGGCCTATGCGGAAAGCTGGCTTCTGGCTCATATGCTGGCCATGGACCCCCGGTACGCAGGCCATTTTCAAAGCTTCCTCTCGGTCATCCAGACCTCGGGCGCAAGGGAGGCATTTGACACGGTCTACGGCAAATCGATAACCCAGGTGGAGCGCGATCTGAGAGCCTACCTAGAGGCGGGGCAAGCCAATGCCCGGCGTCTAACTGGCGTCCCAGCGGAAACTACGGAGTCGATCGAGGTGCAACGGGAGGCCGATTTCGAGGCGCGCCTCGCGTTGGCCGAGATGCTCGTGGGCTATAGCGGCCGGAGCGAGCAGGCTCGCGAAGTCTACCGGCAGATGGCCCGCGATTACCCGCTGCGACCGGAGGTGGAAGACGGCATGGCCGAGTTGTACCGCTTCGAAGGCGACCCGATGCAGGCTTCCGAGCATCGGGCGCGAGCCGCCTTGCTGCAGGCGCCGCTGTTGCGCAGCCTATTGCCTCATTGACAAGTTCCACTTCAAGCGCCCTAAGTCGGCTAACCTGTGGGGCTAGCGACCAACGATCGGCATCATCGCAGTTCGAAGCCTTGTGAGGGTGAAGCTCAGTCGTACGGCAGTCAGTCACAAACGCATAGTACTTTGTGAGGACGATAGACCGTAGCGCGGAATTCTTATCACCGACTTGTTCGCGATTGCTATCACTTTCCCCGCATTTGGGGGCACCAAAAGTGGGGATTTACCCGCAAAATCCATGATGACCTTCAGATCCGTATATCGGTTTATCGTGTAGAATCCCCTCTGTTTGGTCTGATTCGGCTAGACCAGGCGGTACTTCAGGACCTTTGCGGAGCATATGAGACTCACAGAGAGAGTGCTCTATAGTGTGACCCTCAGGGACGCCGAAATTGCCACCGGCGTACTGCCTGACGGAGCTTCTGGTGAGGCCAATCCAAACGACATCGGCGGAGATGCGTGGTCCGCACTGCTGAAGCATGCGCGGAGTTGCGATGCGCGTGCCTACGAGGACTTATATCCGCGACATGGATTCTTGCCGGACCCCGATGCCCTTTTGGCCCAGGCCCGCAAAAGCGCGGTACGCAAGGCTTCGAATCGCATCCGATGTCTGACAATGGCTGCACGGGTCCTCAGCACCCTTCCGAAACGATATCGTGAGGTCTTGATTCGTGCGGAACTGGCGCTATATTCGTCCGCACACCTCGGCCAGGACCTCCGCGGAATACCAACGCGGCGTGCCGGCGCCGCCGTGAGCCGGCGCGTCGCGCTGGGCCCACTTCGCCGCCCCCGCGCAAACCGATCGTAGGCGGGGCTTCCCCAGCCAACCGCAAACCGCCCGCTGCCGTCGCTTGAGTTTTCGTATGGCGCGTTGACGGATTCCGCCTTATCCAAACGCGCGGTGCTCCATGCCTGGTCCGCTTCTTCGCCGGCGCCGAAGGCGCCCGTCTCGAGTTGGCTCAGCGCTTCGTCCACCAAATGGAGTTAGTAGAGAACGATCTCGATTCTTCGGCGGTTATTCACTAATTCAAAGTGTGTTATGAAGATAACAACCAACCTGTAACGTGAAGATTCCTGTTATGGGCCTGTTTGTGAATCCCGGTACTTTCCCCTCTTTAGGGGGGACGCTGCAAGTTCCTTCGCTACCCACACAATTCATGCGAATTTAAAGGCCTTAGCGTCACGGTTACTGCTAAAATTCAGTTTCGCGCAGGCTAGTACCCAGGACCTTTTGTGGCACATATGAGACCCACTGAGAGAGTACGGTTCCGAGTGAGCCCCAGGGACGGAGGAATCGCCTCGGGCACACTGGCCCACGAAGTTTCTCGTGCGGCCAATTCAAACCACACTAACGGAACTGTGTGGTCCGCATTTCTGGAACACGCGCGGAGTTGCGATGCGGATGCCTACCAGGATCTGTACCTGCGGCTGAAGAGCTTCCGCCGGTGTTTCACGCGCTGCATCTTCGCGGATCCGGAGGGCGCCTACCGCGAATTCGTGAGAGACCTTGTAGACGAGGTTCGTTACGGATTCCTGGCGGACCCCGGCTCCCTTTTGGCCCAGGCACGCGCGAACGCGGTGCGCAAGACTTCGGACCGCGTCCATTGTCTGACAATGGCCGCCCGCGTCCTGTGTACCGTGCCGAAACGGCATCGTGAGGTTTTGATTCGCGCACAACTGGCGCTGCACTCATCCGCGCAGCTCCTCCGGGACAACCAGGGAGGATGGGCGTGGTCCGCCGGCGCCATCGCTGGGCCGCCGGTTGGCACGGAGCGCATTTCGTCGACCCCGCGGAAACCAATCGGGTCCGCGACATCCCACGGCAGTTACGGACCGCCTGCCGCGGTTGCGTGAGTTCGTCTTGCACCATGGCGATTCCGGCTCATCCAAACGCGCCGACGTATGCCGGCTCCGCCGCCAGGGTGCCCGGATGCCGGCGCTCGTGGACTGCGGACATGGAGCTTGCTAATCCTGAATTGATCGACGCGCTTCTGCACGAACCGAAGCCCATACGGCCGGTCCGGATACGACGCGCGCCGGCAAAGGCTCGTGCCGGCGTCCGCGTCCCCCTCGCATCGAAAGCGCCTCGGCCAACCTGTGTTTGCGGCCGATGCGCGGAGTGCGAGGAGAATGCCCGTTGGGATAGAGTTTTCAAAGCGAAATTCGCAGATCCGAAGTACTATCGGCCGCGGCCGCCCAGGCGCGGATCGCCGACAGCCGGGATGTGAATCGCCGCTTCGGCGCTCCGTCTTTCGGCGGCACAGGCGACCGGCCTCGTGGTCATGGACCTACGCCGGCACGGATACGCGCGACCGCCCGCTGCGCCATGACTGATCCATTTCTTCGCCGACGGTGTCCTGACAGGAGAGGCAGTAGCGTGCCCAGGGAAGCGCCCGCAGGCGTTTCGCGGCGATGGGTTCGCCGCAGGACTGGCAGGCGCCGAAGGTGCCCGAGCCGAGCCGGCTCAGCGCTTCGTCCACCAGGCGAAGTTGCAGGTAGTGCAGGCTGTTGCGTTGCCGCGAGATGAATTCCTCGTGGGAAATCTGGGCCTGGTCGTCCTCCGCCACGCGCCCCATCGCCGCCAGCGTGTCGAACGTCGTCCCCAGACTCCGCAGTACCCTGGACCGTTTGTCCAGGAGTTCCAGCCGGCAGGATTCCTGGTCCGTCACCGCCCGCTCGCCCGTCTTCATACTCCCTCCCTGGCCCTCCGTGCCGCGGTCGCAAGTCCTCCGACAACGGCTCCCGATTGGTCTCAAGAAAGTACCAGAATTCCTGGACGATTACAATACTCTCTGTGAGATGTTGCGATCGGCCGCAACCAGCCGCTTTACATCTCCGGGGTGGGATAATACTTGACCAGATCGACCACGATCTGCTGCTCGGTGGGAGTGAAGCGCTCCTTGAATTCCGGGCTGTCGAAGATGGCGCGGCGCTCCGGTTCCGTCTTGCCGCTCAATAACTGGTAGGCCTTCTGGATTCCCAGTTTCCGGTCCGGGCCGAGTTGCTGGAATTCATTGATGCGCTGATTGACCAGATCCTGCTGGTCCTTGGGCAGCTTGGAGATTGCGTCGTAGAGTTTCAACCGGCGTTCCCGCTCCTGCGCCGGCAGGCTGTCGAAGGCCGCCAGCCGCTTGCGAATCGCATCCTGGGAGGCGATCGGCATCTTGTCGATGGCGATTTCGCGCTCCTGCGGGGTCAGCCGCAAAAAGCGCTGAAGTTGGGCGCCCGGTACCGGCCGGATGACGGGAACCGCCTTCGCGGGAATCTTGGCGGCGCTCGTGGCGGATCCCTTGGCGGCGGGAACTTTGGGCGGCGGCTTTACAGCGGGGACGGTGGTTTTAGCTGGCGTTGGGGCGGGCTCTTTGGCCTGCTCGCACCAAGCTGGAGCCCATCCGAGGAGCAACGCCGCGGCGAACTGGAGGAAGGACTTCATTCCAAGCGGCGTATCCTACATCGCCGAATCGGCGCCATCGGCGTGAACCGGACGGCTCAGTTGGCTTAGCGCGTCCATTTCGTCCAAAGCACGTTCCAACTGCTCCGGTTGCAGAGCTTCCATCTGCGCGGTGTCGCGCTCCGGCCCCGGTGGCATCACCGCAGTTCGCTGCAGCAGAAGTCCGGCCATCAGAACCACGCCGGCGCTGGCGGCGATGGGTACCACGTGGCGGAATCCGAACCACTGGAACGGCCTGACGACCCGGTCGAACCACGATACCCGTTCATCGATCCGCCGGAACAGGCGGCGATCGAAATCCGCCGTTACCGGCCCAGCCTCCCATGCGTCCAGGGCATCACAAACCGCCCGCTGCGCCAGGACAAACTCCCGGCAGGCGGGGCAGCTTTCCACGTGGCCGTCGAGAAGCGACTGCTCCGCGGCGTCCAGCTTGTGGGAACTGTACGCCAGCAGGACTTCGTACTCCCGCGTTTCCATTGGGCACTTCATAACGTTCCTTCCCTAACGCCCGCCGCCTAGAATATCAAAAATCGTGGCTTTCGACACGCTAGGCCATGTGGGCCAAACGGGCGCGTAATGTCTCGTACGCCCGAAATAGTAACGACTTTACCGCAGATTCCGAACAATTCAGTACTTTAGCGATCTGCGTGTACTCCAGCTCCTGGTACTTGTGCATCAGAACCGCGGCGCGTTGTTTTCCCGGCAATGCCGCCACGGCCCTGCGAACTTCTTCCAACTTGGCCTGGTAAACCATGGATTGCTCGACCGAAGGCCGCACATCGGGAACTTGCCGCGCCGGCAGATCGGACGAGGTTTCGTCGAGCCGTTCCAGCACCCGTTCGTGCTTGCCGTCGCGCAGCGCATTCAAAGCCAGATGCGTCGCGATGCGGAACAGCCATGTCGTGAATTTCGCCGTGGGTTCGTATGTCGCCCGCGAACGGTAGACGCGTAAAAAAACCTCCTGGGCCAACTCCTCGGCCACAGCATGGTTCTGTACCATCCGGTAGAGAAAGTGCACTACGGACACCCGGTGCTTGTCCAGCAATACACCGAAACTGGAGCCGTCCCCGTCCTTGACCCGAAGCATCAATTCGGCGTCCAGATCGGGAGCCGTCATACCAGCCCCTACATCCCTGTTAACCCGTTCGTTCATCCGAGGTTGCGGTCCTGTGGGAAATTCGACCCTATTCCCCTTTGAGTGAGCGCTCCATCAAGCGTTGAATCGCCTCCCGCGGAGGTA